>ERZ772960.2412-NODE-2412-length-13586-cov-5.573054_pt1 | contig 13586 bp, 16 predicted proteins | sample MGYA00580678_ERZ772960 | MGnify/ENA primary metagenome ERZ772960 (study PRJEB29015, sample SAMEA2737930) | human oral metagenome | biome: human oral; feature: human-associated habitat; material: dental | place: China | collected 2059 ... | reverse complement strand
TAAAGCAGATCGAGCCAAACGTCGTTTTTGACGCAAATGGCAATGAGCGCCCAGAAAATATCATCGCTATTGGCGCGCAAAATGGCCAGTACACTACGATGGACTTTGGTGGCGTGGCAAATTCGCTCGTGCAAAATGCGCTAAATTTAGGCGGAGATGGCTATGAGATCAGCCTAAGTTCAGAAGTGACTGATATGAAAAAGGTTGGCGATACATTTCACATCAAGATAAATGACGGCGAAGTGATCACAGCAAACTACGTTGTAGTCGATGCTGGAGCGCACTCGCTATTTCTAGCTCATAAGATGGGTTATGGGCTACATCTTAGCACGCTGCCAGTTGCTGGAAGCTTTTATTTCGCGAACAAGCGCCTACTAAACGGCAAAGTCTATATGGTGCAAAACGACAAGCTGCCATTTGCCGCACTTCACGGCGACCCAGATATCCTAGCTAATGGCAACACCCGCTTTGGGCCAACTGCCCTTGTCATACCAAAGCTTGAGAGATTTCACGGCTGTTCTAGTTTTTTTGACTTTTTAAAGTGCTTAAAATTTGACAAAAACGTCCTTGAAGTCTTTACAAATTTACTAAAAGATGGGGACATCAGGTCATATATACTAAGAAATTTCTTGTTTGAAGTGCCATTTATCAACAAAAAAGAATTTGTTAAAGACGCCAGAAAGATCGTGCCAAGCCTAAGCGAAAACGACCTAAGCTACGCTGTAAATTTTGGTGGCGTAAGGCCGCAGGTGATCGACCGCAATAAAAAAAGGCTCGAGCTTGGTGAGGGCAAGATCAGCACAGGCGAGGGCATAAGCTTTAACATGACGCCAAGCCCGGGAGCTACTAGCTGTTTTGAAACGGCGAGAGCTGATATGGAGGAAATTTGTAAATTTTTGGGCAAAAATTTCGACGAAGAGAAATTTAACGCCGAGTTTTTTGGGTAGAAATGACAACAAAAAGTGAAATTTTAAATTTTTTATCATCGCAAAAAGAGAGGTTGTTTTTGCTTGGAGTTACCAAGCTAGGCCTTTTTGGAAGCTATGCAAAGGGAAAAGAGGATGCATTTTCTGATATAGATATAGTGATAGAAACAGATGCTAAAAAGATGGTAAAAAGCCTTGGTAACCCTTTTTTGGTAGTTACATTTTTAGATGATTTTAGAAAAAGCGTGTCTGATAAATTTGGCGTTTTGGTTGATATATGTGACACCACGTCTATGTCGGCGCAAATTAAAGAAGAGCTAGTAAAAGGAGCCATTTATGTTTGAAAAAGCAAGTGTAGAGCGTCTTAAAAAAATATCTCAAAAAATAGGCTCTATCTTAAATAAATGTAGCGGTGGCATATACGAGGCACTTCATGACGAGGATGTTTTGCAACCAGCCATAATGATGCAGTTTGTTAATATCGATGCGCTTTTAAAAGGCATACAAGAGAGCAATGACCTTGAGGCTTTGGCTATTTTTACCAAAGAAGAGATAAGGGCGATCAGCACTACGAGAAATATCGCGTCACATGAATATGAAAGGCTAAATTTGGAGCTTATAGAGATAGCGATTAGGGATTATTTGCCTATTTTGAAAGAGAAAATAGACAAAACGATAAAAACAGAAGGAGGCTTGTCTTGAAAACAGCACAACAAAGAAAAGATGAGAACATAAAAATTTTAAAAAAAGAGGGCGTGGCGGTGCTTGAGAGCTTGCCACTTCGCTATGAAAATAGCGAGGTTATGCCAAGAGATATTGACGAGATAATAAAGCGCGCAGTTTGCTCATTTACAGCGATCATGTGTGCTTGCACTATCCGTGATGAGGGCTCTTTGGGCAAAGAAAATATGGCGTGGGCAAAGAGCTTTTTAGGTGAAGCTTACGACGGACTAAGCGTAAAAGAAAAAGAGGTCGTTGAGGACAGGGCCAATATGGACACGGCTGTGAATATGGGCTGGAAATATGAGTCGCTTTGGATCTTGCTTTGGGCGCTTGGTATAGCTGAAGATATCGGTCAGATGGATAAAATTTGCGACTGTGAGTTTGTGATGAATGTCTTTAGAGAGGGCGGGCTAAAAGGCCGCTCAAAGCTTCGCAGTATGGATGAAATTTTAAGCAAGCTCGATCTAGTTTATCGCTACCACTGGGCGTGCGTAAATGCAAGAGTAAATGGCACAAAGGCGGCTGGACTTGACGAAGAGGTCGTTATGGAGAGGCGAGCAGGGCTTGAGTGGCTATGCTGCAAAGGGCAAGAAAATGACGATTTGAGCGCTGAGTTTAACTGCTGGGACTATTCTGATTTAAACACTTGATGTAAGAAATTTTAAGCTCAAATGAGCTTAAAATTTATTTTAATGTAAATGCTATCGGAAAGCGAAGATAGCGAGCTTCTTTTGGCTTTGGAAACTCAGAGCTTGCTTTTTTGACATTTTCTAAAGCACCATTATCAAGCGACTCAAAGCCTGAACTCTTAGTAACCTTTAGCTCATCTATACTGCCGTCTGTTTTAAGCAAAAATCTAACTTCAACAACGCCTTGATGCTTCATCCTTCTAGCGTTGTTTGGGTAGCTTTTATGCTTTTTCACAGCTGCTATGACCTTGCTAAAGTCCTCGTCGCTTTGCGCATTTGCTAAATTTAGCTCTTGGGCTACTTTTTGAGCTGGAGCTGCGGCGATAGACTTGTTGTTTGCTGGTAAATTTGTATTTACAACAGGTGCTGGCGTCGCGGTAGGAGATGGCGCAGTGATAGCAGGTTTTGGCTCCACCTTTGGCTCTATTTTTGGCTCAGGGAGAGGCTCAGGCTTTGGCAGTGGCTTTTTCTCCACTTTTTTTGGCTCAGGTTTAGGCTCAGGTTTTGGAGGCTCTGGTGGCGGCGGAGGAGCTGGGGGTGTTGGCTCTGGTATCATCACTTGTTCGCTTATCTGCGGAGCCGAAGTTTGCGGCACCGGAGTAAAAGAATTTAGAGCTATTTTTATAGGTTTTGCTCGCCTATCTTTATCTCACTAAAATTATGTGAAAGCAAGAAATAAGCCGCCGCTACATGCACTATTGCTGAAACCGCTAGGTCACTATAGTTTGAAATTTTACTCAGAGATTGTTTGGATTGCAAAGTTTTCGTGACCTTTTTCTTTTAAGATATCAATTACTTTGACAAAGCTGTCAAATTTAGCGTTTTTATCGCTTTTTAGCTCGATTAAGGTTTTTATATCCACAGCATTTAGCTTATCTTTTAGTTCATCTTCTGAAATTTCTGCATCATCTATGAAAAATTTATTATCTTTATCGATAACGACGCTCACTTTTTTCTCATCCTCTTTATCCTGCTGTGCGCTTTTGGCACTTGGTAGATCGACTGCGATCTTGCCCTGGGCGATAAAGGTCGAGATGCTTAGCACGATAGCTAGCAAAACGAGCATGATATCGATAAATGGGACGATATTTAGCCCATCTTTTTTACTTAGACGCATTTTCGGCCTTGTATCTGTTTATCATGACATCGACTTTTCTAACAAAGCCATTGTAGATCATGAGCGTAGGTATCGCCACAAGTAGTCCAAATGCGGTTGCTTTAAGCGCCAAAGATAGACCGATCATGATACTTTTTGTATCGATGCCACCTGCCATACCCATGTCATAAAATGTGATCATGATACCAGCAACTGTGCCAAGAAGTCCGATGTATGGGGCATTTGAGTAGATGATGTAAAGTGCGGTTAAATTTTTTGTCAGTGCCTCATCAAGCTCTTCGATGTTTTTGTAGCCATTTATATCGACGCGTGAGTAAAAAATGATACGCTCGATCGTATACCAAAGCACAAAAAAGCTCATAACGCCCAAAATACCGATGATAATATAGTCAATGTTGTGTTTTAAAAGTTCCATAATGCCTCTTATTTTTAAAATTTGAGCGTGATTATAACTATATTGATAGTTAATGTCAAATATATTGTAAAAATGTAACCTAAAAATATTTTATAAGAAAAGAAGTTTAAAGAGAACAGATCTAAAGATTAGCGCAAATCTGCGTTATTAATTATATTAATACAATAGATAAGCGCTAAATTTTATAACTTGATAATTGTTTTTAATGTAAATATATGGCTAAATTTCTAGCTCTTTTACCACACGTGCATTTAGTGCCATTTGCATGTGGTGTAAAAATACATTTTGATAAAAATCCCCACTATGCCCTGGTGCGTCGTAGGTTTGCACCAAATTTGCTGGCACGATGATCTCTCTTTTTAAATTTTGCTCATTTGCACTAAGTCTTAGGTGAGAGACAAGCTGATAGATGCACATATCGGTGCAGTCGCCCATGATGACAAAGCTATCAAATTTACTTATAAATTTATTAAACTCCTGCGAGTAAGCGATGCTAAGTGAGTTTTTATAAAAAGTCTTCATCTCATCAAAAAAGTCTAAATTTCGTAGCTCATCAACTGCCTCCGCCTCATCTTGCCCTTTTAAAGCATGAGCTGGAAAGCTCGCAAACTCAGCTGAATTTGGCTCGTGAGCATCTTGGATGAGGATGTAGTTTTTAAGGTCAAATTTCTCTCTTGCCAGCCTAAAAGTATCTGCTATATGGCTTGCTAGCTCACCCACACGCTTACTAGCCAGCGCGCCTTCACAACAAAAGCCATTTATCATATCAACGCTTATAAATGCTACTTTTTCGCTGCCATTTTTAAAAATTTCGCTAAATTTAAGTGCTTTTAGGCCATTTTGCCACGCATTTAACTCATCTAAAATTTCACTCATCACTTCTCCTTTATAGGTAAATTTATACAAAATGTCTTTGGCTCAAGGGTTATCTCTATACTGCCCTTGTGCGCCTCGATGATCTGCAAGCAAAGGTGCAGTCCCAGGCCATTGCCCTTTAGTTTGCTCGTCTTAAACGGCTCAAAGACGATATTTTCATTTTTTATAGAAACTCCGCTGTCATAGACTATAAATTTATGTTCATTTGGCGTCTTTTCGTAGCTTAGTCTCACCACGCCTTCGTCGTTTTCGTCCTCTTCGATAGCATCGATCGCGTTAAATAAAATGTTTTGAAAGACCATCGCGATGAGGTCAAAGTCGCCACAATAAAAGGTGTCAGGGAAATTTAGCTCAAAAGTTATATCTTTTGAATATTCATAAAATTTAAGTGCCTCTTCGCACTCGCTTTTGATATCTAAAAAGTTAAATTCCTTTGGCGTGATGCTAAGCCCTTTTGTAAAAAGAAGTGTGGCTTTGATGATGCGCTCAACCCGCCAGATCCCCTTTTGTATCTGCTCAACGATAGGCAAAATTTTTGGCTCAGCCCTTTTTAAAAGTGTGGAGTTTAGAAGCGAGATAGAGCCTATGGGGTTTCTTATCTCGTGAGCTAGGTGCGCTGCTACTTGACCCATCGAGGCTAGGCGCTCGGTGCGTTTTTCCTGCGTTATGTCAGTGGCTGAGATGATCTTTTTATCATCTTTGACCACCTTTTTTACAAGATAAATTTGCGAGCCAAAGTTTAGCTCGCCCTCATCTTTTGGGATGAAATTTAGCGCTTTGCCAAGCTTTTGCGCCTCTGAGTTTTGCAAGAAAATTTCATCGTTTTCATCAAGCACCCAAATGGCATTTGGCAAAATTTCCACGATATCTTTTATAAAACCTTGCAAGCTCATATAAGAAGCGGTCAAATTTTTATACTCACGCTCTATCAGATAGGTCTGCTCTATCAGGCTTTTTAGGCCATTTTGTATATCGATATCACTCACAGCAACTCCTCATAATCTTTTATCTCATAAAGCCTAAGCCGCTCATCTTTTAAGCCCAAAAGCTCGTTGCTAAAGCCACTTTTTGAAAAAAGTGCCACGATATCAGGCTTTATGCCTAGTCTTTCGCACTTGTGAAGGACTAAATTTAAGACATTTTTGCAAATTTTTCGCTCTTTATATTTTGCCTCGCCGACTATTATCTTGCCATTTATGCTAAAAAGCATGTCTAGCTCTATATTTTTGCTCCAAAATGAACTTAACAAAATGCCATCAAGCTCAAGCTTTTTAGCCATTAGCTCGCCGCTTAAAAGCTCAAAGCCAAGGCTCGCGTATTCATCAAATTCTCTTCTTATAAGCTCTAAAATTTCTTCACTCCTGCCCTCTTTTAAAAGGCTTAAATTTGGCTCGATAAATCTAAACCAAAACCTTGAAAAATGGCTATTAAAATGAATTTTATCCTCTATCTTATAAGCTCGCTCACTCTTTTTTAAAATTTGACGTTTGTTTTTTACTCGTGGCTTTTCTTGGCTCTTTTCAAGTACTAAAAAATCCTTACTAAAAAGCTTCGCATAGACCCTATTTGTCATGCTTTGGGGCAAAATTTTATTTACGCTAAATTTCTTTCTGTCGCTTCTAGCAAGCTTAATGAGAGCCATTTTAATGGCCTCGTCGCTATCCTCGTCAAAGTAAAACCTAGCCATTAAATTTTTATAATCATCTAAAATTTCAGCCCTGATCGCCTCAAAAACATCGTAGTATGAGCCCTTTAATAAAAAGTCATCAAAAACAAGATGAAATTTTATAACTTCAGCAATACCAAGGTGCTTCATCCGCTCAAATGTCGATTTTATGGCTAAAATTTCGTATCCTTTGTGTGGCGGATTGTAGCATATTTTTAGAAAATTTTAATTATAATCACGCAAAAACTAAAAGGCTAAAGTTGGTAAATTTAGAGCACATTAGAAGAGATATTATTTTAAAAAAAGGGATACATTACTTCGACTACACCGCCTCTGGGCTTGCGTATAAGCCTATCGAGGACGAGGTCGCTGATATCTTAAAAACCTACGCCAACACCCACTCGCTAACATCCTCAAATGCCTATAAAACGCAGCTTTTGTATGATAGCGCCAGAAGCGAGTTAAAGCGATTTTTAGGGCTTGATGATAGCTTTTATCTCATAGCCACAGGATACGGCGCCACTGGTGCGATCAAGAAATTTCAAGAGCTTTTGGGGCTTTACGTGCCTCCAGCTGCTAAAAGAAGGTTTGATCTAAAGCCAAACAACGACTCGCCCCTAGTCATACTTGGCCCTTATGAGCACCACTCAAATGAGATCAGCTTTAAAGAGGCGCTTTGTGAGGTCGAGCGCATAAGGCTTGCAAAAGACGGCAGCATCGACCTATCTCACTTGGAGCAAATTTTAAAGATAAACGCAGGGCGCGAGATCATCGCTAGCTTTAGCGCAGCCTCAAACGTCACAGGCGTCATAAGCGACTACAAGCAAATTTACACGCTTGTTAAGAAATTTGGTGGCATCGTGGCATTTGACGTGGCGAGCCTTAGCGCCTATGCAAATTTAGACTGCGACTACTTTGACGCGCTCTTTATCTCGCCGCATAAGCTTCTTGGCGGAGTTGGTAGCTGTGGGCTACTGGCAATCAAAAAAGTGCTAGCAAATGACGATGTACCAAGCTTTGCAGGTGGTGGCACGGTAAGCTATGTGAGCAAAAACTACCATATATTTTTAAAGGATCAAGAGGCACTTGAAGAGGCTGGTACACCGCCTATTTTGGGGCTTATAAGGGCAAATTTAGCTTATAAACTAAGAGAAGAGATAGGGCTTGCGACTATCTACGAAAACGAGAGCGAGCTTAGCGAATACTTTTGCCAAAGGCTAAGGGAGATCCCAGAGCTAGTTAGCTACTGCCCGGCAAATTTAAAGCGCCTTGCGATATTTTCATTTAATGTAAAAAACGTAGCTCCATACGAGCTTTCAAAAATTTTAAGCAAAGAGTATGGCATACAAACGCGTGCTGGCTGCTCATGCGCAGGCTCATACGGACACGACCTTTTGGGGCTAAAAGAGGACCCAAATTTCACCCACAAGCCAGGCTGGGTGAGGGTTAGCCTGCACTATACGCATACCTTTGAGGATATTGATTATTTGGTGAGTGCGATCAAGAAAAGTATCGAGAAATACGCACTTTCATGGCAGGTCAAAGACCCTTTTGACGTAAAAGAGATAAGTGGGTGTGTGGGTGAGTAAAAAAAATGTTTTGATAGTTGCTGGAAGCGACAGCATCGGCGGTGCAGGAGTGCAGGCGGATATAAAAAGTTGCGAGGCATTTGGTTGCTTTAGCGCAAGCGTCATCACAGCTGTGACCGCGCAAAATACAAATGGCGTTAGCAGCGTGCTTGCGATGCCAGCAAGTATGGTGAAAGCTCAGTTTGAGATGGTGCTAGCTGAGCTTGATATAGACGCTGTGAAGGTTGGCATGCTCTTTAACGAGGAGATAATAGCCGTTGTAAGCGCGTTTTTAAAGGAGTTAAGAGCTAAAAATGTGCCAGTCGTGATAGATCCAGTTTGTGTGGCAAAGTCAGGGTCAAAACTGCTAGAAGATGGGGCGATCGAAGCACTAAAAGAGCTTTTAAATCTCGCAAGTGTCGCCACACCAAATGTAGATGAGGCTAGGATTTTGGGTATTAATTTTACAAATTTGCCTTGCGATATGGTGCTAAAGCGAACGAAGGTTGATGAAATTTGCGAGGATACGCTCTATCTAAAAAATGGTGGCGTGATGAAATTTAGCGGGGAGCTTTTTGAGCCAAAGGTGATGCACGGGGCTGGTTGTAGCTTCTCAAGCTCGCTAGCGGCCATTTTAGCGCAGCAAAGTGATCTAGTAAGCGCCATAAAAATGGCTAAAAAATTTGTGGCAAATGGGATAAAAAATGCTCATAAAAGTAAATTTGGCGCAAGACTTATAGACCATAAAGCAGGGCCTAATGGCTGAAATTTACGCTATTAGCGATGATATTTTAATGCCTGAAAATTTGGCTTTGGACTACACTAGAGAAATTTTGGAGTGCGGGGTTAAATTTTTTCAGTTTAGGTCAAAAAAAGCGGTCAAAAATGAGAAGCTTGCGAGTGAAATTTTAAATTTATGCGAGAAATTTGGCGCGAAATTTATCGTAAATGACGATGTCAAATTTGCTAAAAAGATAGGCACTAAGGCCGTTCATCTAGGCAAAGACGATGAAAATATAAAAGAGGCGTTTGAGATTTTAGGCAAGGACGCATACGTGGGCGTTAGCTGCTATAACGATATAAATTTAGCCATAAATGCCGCTAAAAACTGGGCCAGCTACGTTGCTTTTGGCTCTATTTTTACAAGCCCCACAAAGCCAAATGCCCCAAAATGTGGGCTTGAAGTAGTTAAAGAGGCAAAGCAAATTTTAAACCTACCTATTTGCGCGATAGGTGGCATAAATGAGGCAAATATCGGCTCGCTCTCTCATGCCAAACCTGATCTCATCGCCGTCATCTCAGCAATATATAAAAATGGCAACATCAAAGAAAATATCAAAAATTTACAAAAGATAATCAAAAATTTTTAAATTTATAAGAAATATTTATTTAGAAACATTTTTTAGATTTTGAGTTTTAAAAGACGAGATAAATTTTAAAGAGTAAATTTGAGGGAAAACGAGGCAGTTGCCTGCCCCGCTAGTTAGCATTAAGCCGACTTTTCTTTGAGATATTTGTTTATGAGAGTTGTGATCTCTTCGCCGTGTGGGAACCTTGACTCATCGTTTCCGATGCGATCCTTTTTAGAAAAGATAACGTTTCCATCAACCTCGACGATGAAATTTCCACCATCTCCTACAACCAACTCGACTCTTGCATCACTAAAGTTCGCTTTTATTTCATCTTCTACACGAGAAGCTACCGGACGATAGTTTCAAGAGTTGCAGTAAATAATTTTTACTTGCATGCTCTGTCCTTTCTTGTGAAATAAGCTTTGATTATATAAAATTTATCCTAACGAACAGATAACACGAGAAAGGACGATTTTATGAAAAAGGTAGCCGTAATCCTAGCTGATGGTTTTGAGGAGATCGAGGCGCTAACCTCCGTCGATGTTTTACGCAGAGCAGGTGCGATAGCATCTATCGCTAGCTTAAAGGACGCGCAGATCAGAGGTGCTCACAACATAAATGTAAAAGCTGATGTCACACTTCGCGAGGTGGAGGAGCTAGGCTATGATGCGATCGTGCTTCCAGGAGGTCTGCCTGGCGCAGAAAATCTCGCAAATGACGCCAAACTAATAGAAATTTTGCAAGAATTTGACAAAAAAGATAAGCTAATTTGTGCCATTTGTGCCGCTCCTATGGTGCTTGAGCGAGCTCGTGTGCTTAAAGAGCATTTTGTCTGCTACCCTGGCTTTGAAGAAAATGTAAGAAGCGACAAAAGAGGCTACGTGAGCGATAAAAACGTGCTAAAAGATCAAAACATCATCACTGGCAAGGGACCAGCTTTTTCTATGGAATTTGCGCTTTTTATAGTGGAAAATTTGCTTGGCGAAGAGGCTTATCTTAAAGTAAAAAATGATTTACTTTATAAGTAGTTTATAAAAAAATTGTAATTTTTTATTTAATTATTCCACTTAAACATAAGGATAAATTTTGTTTAGTGATAGATATTATAATGCCTTGCTGTTGCGATTTGTTGCATTTAAGGATATTTTTTAAAAAATTGTAATATTTTTTTGATTTTTACATCTTTTTGACGGAAATAAGCTATTATTTCTCTAATCGATCAGATCGATAATTTTTTTAAGGAACACTCCTGTGAACATTTATGTAGGAAATTTGTCGTATAGAACGACAGAGGCAGAGTTGAAGGAAGCTTTTGCACAATTTGGTGAAGTAAGGCGCGCAAAGATCGTAAAAGATAGAGAAACAGACCGCTCAAAGGGCTTTGGCTTTGTTGAGATGGACGACGCGAACGAGGGCCAAAAGGCGATCGACGCACTAAATGAAAAAGAACTTGGCGGACGCACTTTAAGAGTAAATGAGGCTAGACCAAGGGATTAATGACTATTTGCCACCATCTGGTGGTATAGTCTCTCGCATAGCTCCGACGCCAAGCGGCTACCTGCACGCTGGCAACGCCTACAACTTCATCTTGACTTATCTTCTGACGCGCTCACTGGGTGGCGTTTTACACTTAAGGATTGATGATTACGACCTTGGCAGATACCGGCGCGAATTTGTTCAAAATATCTTTGACGTATTAGAATTTCTGGGGCTTTGCTACGACAAAGGTGCTAAAAACGTTAGCGACTTTGAGCAAAATTTTAGCTTTAAAACAAGAGCTAAAAGATATGAAAACGCACTTGAAAAGCTAGATGAAATTTACATTTGTGAATGCACAAGAGCTACCAAAGATGCCTATGAAAACGGCATTTACACTAAAATTTGCAAAGACAAAAAGCTAAAATTTATAAAAGATAAAACCGCTATCAGACTAATCGTGGATGAAAATGATGAGCTTGGCAGGCAAGTGGCAGCGCAGATGGGCGATTTTGTCATTTATAAAAAGGATTTTACCCCAGCTTATAACTTTGCAAGCGTCATAGATGATGAGGATATGGGGGTAAATTTAGTCGTTAGAGGCGAGGACCTGCTGCCTTGCACGCTAGCTCAAAGATACCTTGCAAAAAGGCTAAATTTTAGCTTTTTAAATGCTAAATTTATCCACCACAAGCTACTTTTAGACGGAGGCAAAAAGCTTTCTAAAAGCTCCAAGTCGCCACCAATAGATCTAAGCCAAAATCCTAAAATTTATTACAAAATGTTAGCAATTGATCTTGGACTAAATTTAAACTCAGCAGATAAAATTTCAAACATGCTTTATGAATTTAGGATTAAAAATATGGCCGAGAAGTTGGTGAACTCTAAAATTTTCTAGAAATTTAAAATTAGCTTGAATTTTTTGGCACAAATAGCATGCAGTGCGAAGCGCTATCGCATGCACCTTGAACGTGCGAGGGGTTTGGAGGATTTAAAAAGGGGGATAAGGGGACGGCTTCGTAATTTAAGTCCCCTTGTCTCCCTTTTGAGTAAAAGTATCGCAAATGAATTTTTATATTTTTTTCAAATTTCAAAACTTTCATTCACCACTAAGAATTGACTACTAAAATTTGGCTTCGTTTAGTGCTTAGCTAAAATTTTAGAGCCGAAATTACTCGTTCATGAAATTTTAAAATTTGCTCGAGCCTCTTTGTTATAAAACGAACGCAGCGTGACAACTTAACCAAGCGCTTTGTTCTTGCCACAGACTGAAAAAATCTCTAAATTTTAAAGCTATCATTAAGCTTTCATCAAGCGCCTTATTAGCCAAAATTTTGTAAAATCCGCTCATTAAAAAGGATAAAAAATGAGTGAAAATTCTGGCTTTACACACCTACATTTACACACCGAATACTCCCTACTAGACGGAGCAAACAAGATAGAAGAGCTAGCTCATACGCTCCATGACAGAGGCGACACAGCAGCAGCGATCACGGATCACGGCAACATGTTTGGCGCGATTGATTTTTACAAAAAGATGAAAAAAAATGGGATAAAACCGCTAATTGGCATCGAAGCTTACGTGCATAACGGCGAACAGCTCGATGACAAGAGCACCAAACAGCGCTTTCACCTCATATTAATCGCCAAAAACGAGACTGGCTATAAAAATCTGATGTATCTTAGCTCCATGAGCTATATCGAGGGCTTTTACTACTATCCTCGTATCAATAAAAAAATCTTAAAAGAGCACAGCGAGGGCCTAGTTTGCAGCTCTGCTTGCTTGCAGGGCGAGGTGAGCTGGCATCTAAATTTAAGCGAGCGTAACGTTAAATTTGGCGCTAAAGGCTACGAGAGGGCAAAAGAGGTCGCGCTTGAGTATAAAGAAATTTTTGGCGATGACTTTTACCTTGAGATCATGCGCCACGGCATCGGCGATCAAAGGCGCATAGACGATGACATCTTGCATATCGCAAAAGAGACTGGCATCAAGGTCATCGCCACAAACGATACCCACTACACTTTTAAAGAAAGAGCCGCTGCGCACGAGGTTTTCATGTGCATCGCGATGAACAAAACCCTAGATGATCCAAACCGCCTTCGCCACAGCGTCCATGAGTTTTTTGTCAAAAGCAAAGAGCAGATGAATGAGCTATTTTTAGATATCCCTGAAGTGATAGAAAATACCCAAGAGATCGTGGATAAGTGCAACCTTGAGATCAAGCTTGGCAACCCAACTCCACCAAATTTTAAATTTACTCTTGAGTGCGCCAAGGAGAGAAATTTGACCCTCCCAGAGCCAGAAAACAGATATAGCTTCAAAAATGACGCTGTATTTTTCGAGCATGAGTGTAGAAAGGGCCTTGAAGAGAGGCTGAAATTTGTCCCTGAAAATTTACACGAAGAGTATAGAAAGCGCCTTGAGATAGAGATCGGCATCATCAATAAGATGAATTTCCCAGGATATATGATGATCGTTTGGGACTTCATCAACGAGGCCAAGCGCAGAGGCGTGCCAGTTGGTCCAGGACGTGGCTCTGCGGCTGGTAGCTTGGTCGCTTACTCGCTAAAGATCACCGACCTTGATCCTATCCCATACAACCTGCTTTTTGAGAGATTTCTAAACCCAGAGCGCGTTAGCATGCCAGATATCGACGTGGATTTTTGTCAAAGCAGACGTGGCGAGATCATCGACTACGTCACGCAAAAATACGGCAAATTTAACGTTGCTGGCGTTATTACATTTGGTAAATTGCTCGCAAAAGGTGTCATTAGAGA
>ERZ772960.2411-NODE-2411-length-13587-cov-4.272022_pt1 | contig 13587 bp, 10 predicted proteins | sample MGYA00580678_ERZ772960 | MGnify/ENA primary metagenome ERZ772960 (study PRJEB29015, sample SAMEA2737930) | human oral metagenome | biome: human oral; feature: human-associated habitat; material: dental | place: China | collected 2059 ... | reverse complement strand
GACGTTCCGGTCAGCATTCGACTGAATCCTTTCTTGTCAGATAATGTAAGCGCAGTCTGCATGTCGGCTGTTGCAAGGTCGAATTGGCGGTTGTTCGCGTAATATTCTGCACGTGTAACATAACCATCCGGCGAATTGGGAAACTTGCGTATAAAGTTCTCTATGTTAGTGAAGTAGGTTTGTTGGTCGGTCGTTTGCGAGGACAGCATTAAGGCTATTTGAGCTTCTTGTTGATTATCGGGCAGCCCAATGCGGAGGAAAGTCTGTTTTAGAGCAGGGTCATTGGCCGACAATCCCGATAATTTTAGGTTGGAAATGAACAGCGCACTTGTCGCATGCAGGTTGTTATTCACCTTGCTTTTCTGAAACAGACCGATGACATTCCCCTGATTATCCACCACAGGACATCCTGTCGGCAGATTTGGCTTCGGTGCTTCCAAGATATAATAAGGATACTTTTCCATGAATGTTTCAACCTGATGAATCTTTGCTACGATAATATCTGATTTTTTGGAGGCATAAGGAATCAACCAAACAGGCATATTTGGGCGTGTATAGTTTTGGGCGATAGGAGCACCGATGGTTGTTCCTTTTACCGCAAACTTAGCCACATCATATAGTTCGTTGGCACCTATCATATAATCAACTTCCAACTGTTTTCCGTTTGCATCTGTGACAACAGCCTTTGCCGCACCAACAAACGGCTCCCAAGTACTGATGGCCGTGCCGTGGTTGTCTATAAAAATACCGTATCCGGTGGCAAGTATTGTACCGTCTGCCTTGAAGGTTGTCAATGAAAACACAGACTTAGCAATCTTTTGTACGTTGGCTGATTGCGGAAAGACCCTGAGACAGACAAAGACAAACAGTAGGGCAATATATATTCTTTGCATATTCTTTTTCATGAGTTATGACTTTAACAGTTCTTTTGCATTATTGATGGCGGCTTCGGTTACGTCGCTTCCGCTGAGCATCTGGGCAATCTCTGTTACCCTTTCTTCGTTGGAAAGAAGAACCATTCGGGTAGCTGTCCCGTTCTCGGTTTCTTCTTTCGATACTTTATAATGCGTATTTCCGAGGGCGGCTATCTGGGGTAGGTGAGTGATACTGATAACCTGCCGGTTGTTTTCTCCCATCTCTTTCATTATCAATGCCATTTTTTCTGCGATTTTTCCACTTACGCCCGTGTCGATTTCATCAAAGATAATGGTGGGCAGTTTAATCGTTCCGCTAATCATGGCTTTTAACGATAGCATAACGCGAGCAATCTCTCCGCCGGATGCTATTTGAGAGACAGGTGATAGTGGGGTGTTGGTATTGGCACTGAAAAGAAAGGAAATTTTGTCTTGTCCGTCGGCACTTAACGGCTTGTCTTGTATCTGTATTTGAAAACGGACATGGGGAAGACCCAGCGGCACGAGGTATTCTATCATTTTTTTCTCAATCGTTTGCGCGGCTTTCTTTCTTGATTCAGTCAGTTCTCCTGCCTTTTTCTTCGTTTCAGAAGTCAGTGCTTCCAACTGCATTTCTAATTCATGAAGCTCTTCTTCGCTATTGTCTATGTGTTCTAATTGGTTTTGTAACTCCTTGTGAACAGAGAGCAGTTCGTTGATAGAAGTAGCATGAAATTTATTTTCCAGCGTATATATTTTGTCTAAACGTTGATTAATGCTGTCCAGTTCGGCAGGGTCGAAATCTATGTTGTCTACCTGAGAGCTGATGTCTTGCGAGATGTCTTTCAATTCTATATGGCATGTCTCTATACGCGAGGATAGTTCTGCTGCCTCGGGATATACGTTTTCAATGGAATGAAGAGCATGGGCAACCGCTCGGAGCTGTGTAACGATACCGCCGTCTTCATTCGACAGCAGGTTGTCAGCTTCGAAGAGTGCTCCCTTTATTTCTTCCGTATGACTCACGGTAGCAAGATGCTGTTCCAGCGTTTCTTGTTCTCCTGCTTCCAAATGGGCATCGTCTAACTCTTTGAATTGGAACCTTAAGAAGTCTTCATTTTCGTTTGCTTGCCTGATACTCTCTCTTAGTGCCTCCAACTCTCTTTTCGTTTGTCGGTAATTCTGATAGCTTTTGGCGTAAGCAGCGAGTAATTCCGTGTTTTCAGCAATGGTGTCTACCACGTTTAATTGAAAGTCTTCTTTATTTAAAAGCAGGTTTTGGTGCTGGCTGTGGATGTCCATCAATTGTTCTCCCAATTCCCTCATTTGCATAAGTTGCACAGGAATGTCGTTGATGAAAGCACGACTTTTTCCCGAAGCAGCCAACTCTCTGCGTATTATACAGTCTGTGGCATCGTAGTCAATGTCATTTTCTGAAAAGAAGGAATCCATGCCATAACCTGATAAATCGAAGTGTGCTTCGATGGTGCATTTATCGCATCCCGACTTTATTGTTTTGGAGTCTGCCCGCTGTCCCAATAATAATCCGATGGCACCGAGTATGATACTCTTACCCGCACCTGTTTCTCCGGTGATAACGGAGAAACCGTTTCGGAATTGAATATTCAGCTCTTCAATGAGTGTAAAGTTCTTTATATATAGTTGTTTCAACATATAGGCAGTGTAATGAATAATCGTTAATTCTTTATTTGCTCCCAGTAATTGTTTTGAGAGGCATTGATAGAGAAGAGAATCTCGTAAATGTGCTCTTTCTCTTTCTGTGTACCCTTATTCTTATAGATATTGGCTAATTCTTCTTTCTTAAAGTCTGTCCATATTTGTGGCAACATACTTAAAGGCTTGTTGTCGTGACTTTGTTTCAAGTTCTCTAATGCCGTAGAGATTTCCGTGCGTCCTTTTTCCGTATTGTCTGCCATCTCGTCAAGGCCTTTCCGATAGTAATCGTATTGCAATTGTCTGAATGGTTTCATACCACCGTCCAGATAATCGTTGATAATAGCAAAACGATTGCGGCTGTTATCGAATGCTTTCCACCCCGTGAAAGGCAGACTTTGCGCATTGTTCGTTAGTTGAAGACATTTTTGCAGGACGCTTTCTCCACCCATAGGTGAGAAACTGTCGAGGTCGATACCTATGATAAGATAGGCATAATAGGCAGTTAATGCCGTCAGTTGGTTATCAATATTCTCGTCGCTGAAGTTCAGCTGGTCGAATGGGGCATATTCAAAATTAAAATCCCCATCGGTGTTGTTATAAAGAGTGGTGGTATATGCTGAGTTAAATACGGGTCTGTTGGCTTGTATCAAGGCGTTGCAAGTAAAACTGTTGCTTGCCTTATCATATTTTGTTACTGTGATGTTGAAGTTGCAAGTAATGCGTTCGTTGGGACGAAATTGCAACTCCGTCCATTGTCTTTCATTGAGAAATTGCTCCAATGTCTGCTTAAGATTCTCGAAAACGGCATCATCCGTTCCCTGAATCTGACTGTGATTAACAGTTACCTTTGCCTGTAACTCTTGTGACTGTCCGTGTATTGTCACAAGAAAGAACAAAAGAAGTGTTGTGAAAACTCTCATAGCGACAATCATTATTTACGGTTTAAAGAATGTATTCCAGCTCATCCACAATGTCTGCTGCCACCTTTTTCTTATCTTTCTTTTCGTATGCCCGTTTAGAGGTGGGAGAAATAATGGTGATTTGATTCTCATTTTCACGGAAACAAGTGCCTTTATTCTGAAGACTATTCAATACGATAAAGTCGAAATTCTTCTTCTGCAATTTATGTCTTGCATTTTGTTCTTCATCGTTTGTCTCAAGTGCGAAGCCTATCAACTTCTGCTTTCCTTGTTTCATCTTACCGAGTTGTGCGGCTATATCATGTGTGGGTTTCAGTTGAATCACGAGGTCTTCTTTCAGTCTTTTTATTTTCTCATGTGCCACAGTTTCAGGTTTGAAATCGGCCACGGCAGCAGATAACACTGCCACATCTGCCTGCTTATATGCCTCCACTGTAGCGGCATACATCTCTTCGCTACTTTCTACATCGATTCTGCGTATGGTTTCCGAGCATTGCAGGGAAACAGGGCCGGCAATGAGGGTTACGTTTGCACCTCTTTTTGCACACTCTTCTGCAATTGCGAACCCCATTTTTCCACTGGAATAGTTGCCTATAAACCGCACAGGGTCTATCTTTTCATAGGTAGGGCCAGCAGTTATAACGATTTCCCTACCATATAGTTTTCCTGCTTTTTTTGCTGTTTTTTGTTCAAAATGATGGTCTATGAATGCGACAATCTTCTCGGGTTCCTCCATTCTCCCTTTGCCTTCCAATCCACTGGCGAGAAATCCCGATGCCGGTTCGATGATGATATTTCCGTATTCCCGTAGCGTCTTTATGTTCTTTTGCGTAGCGGGATGGGCATACATGTCTAAATCCATTGCTGGTGCTACAAAGATCGGTGCTTTCATCGACAGATAGGTTGTGATGAGCATGTTGTCTGCTATTCCGGTTGCCATTTTGCCCAATGTGCTTGCTGTGCAAGGTGCTATCACCATGGCATCAGCCCATAGACCAATATCTACATGTGAATGCCATGTTCCGTCACGCTGGGAGAAGAAATCGCTGATAACCGGTTTACGGGTCAATGCAGAGAGTGTGATAGGTGTGATGAACTCCTTTCCCGAAGGGGTGATGACAGTTTGTACTTCAGCACCTCTTTTAATGAATTCCCTAATGATGGTGCAAGCCTTATAGGCTGCGATGGAACCCGTAATTCCCAATACGATTTTCTTTCCTTGTAGCATAGAACGGTTGTTTCTGAAAGAAACTTTTTATTATTTATTGTTGAACTCCCGAAGTCTGATTCGGGTAAGGACTTGTTTCGTATTGTTTGTGAAATCACTGCTTAACATCCAGCTGTAATACCCCGGGTCACGATGTAAAACCTCGGAAACAGCCCATCCTTTATACTTCCCGAAGTTGAAAACTTCTTGTTGTTGGGGCTTTCCATCCTTATCGGTAATTACCTTTCCGTTTTTATCCGTCAGTTCTTTCCATACGATTCTGCCGGCAAAGTCTACATTATTGTTGTTCTTCGAGAACTCTGCCAATACGTCCATATCGTTTTCCAACTGCCTTTCGGCTTCTTCCTGTTTCCCGGGTTGATACATCTCAAGTTCGCCTTGAAGCACTCTATAGGTAGCTTCTGTATCTTCATCGGCACGATGTGCGGTAAAGTCTTCTTCCATTTTGCGGCCACAATAAAACTTATAAGCAGCTGCAAGATGACGTCGCTCCATCTTATGGAAGATGGTTTGTGCGTCAATGAGTCTGCATTTGGAGAAATCAAAATCAATTCCGGCGCGTAGAAACTCCTCTGCTAACATCGGGATGTCGAAATGATTGGAGTTGTAGCCTGCAAAATCACAGCCCCGAAATTCGTTGTTGAGGTCGGGAGCCATCTCCTTGAATGTGGGCGCCTCTTTTACATCGTCGTCTGTAATGCCTGTCAGCTCAACCACCTCTTTTGGTATCGACCGTTCGGGATTGATGAAAATATTCTTTCTAAGTTCTGTTCCGTCAGGTAGAACCTTGATATAGGAGAGTTGAATAATCCGGTCATTAACAAGGTCGAGCCCTGTTGTCTCCAAGTCGAAGACAATCAGAGGCCTTGTAAGATTCAGTTTCATGCAGTGCGATGTTTAGTCGTTTAGAAGCATCGGCATAATCAGCATGAGCACATCTGTATTCTCTTCTTGCGTCCCGGGCACGATGATTCCGGCACGGCTGGGGTCTGCCAACTCGACAATAACTTCTTCGCTTTCCAGATTATTCAGTATTTCCGACAGGCTAGAGCCTTTGAAACCGATGCTCATAGGTGTGCCGATATATTCACAGGTGACACTTTCTTTGGCACTTGTGGCGAAATCTATATCCTCGGAACTTAACTCTAATTTCCCTCCTTCAATATGGAAACGAATGAGCTGGCTGCTGTCGCTTGCAAAAGGAAGCACGCGACGAAGAGCACCTAACAATGATTTGCGGTCGATAGTCACTCTGTTCGGGTTGTTCTGAGGTATGACTGAATTGTAATTGGGATAACGTCCTTCTATGAGACGGCACGAGAGGAATCCGTCGGCAAAACTGATTTCTGCATTCCGACCATCAAATTTGATGATGACATCGCCACCGTCTTTCGACAATATATTTTTCAGAATACCGGCCGGTTTCTTAGGAAGAATAAAAGCTGCCGGCATTTCGTTGTGTATATTCAGCAACTTATTACGTACCAATTTGTGCCCATCGCTGGCTACGATAGCCAGGCTCTCGGGTGTCAGGTCGAAGTAAATGCCGTTCATAACGGGGCGGAGCTCGTCTTGCGCGGTGGCAAATAAACATCTTGACAGATTGTCTCCTAACACAGATGAGTCTATGGTGATAACCGTAGCACCCTCCGTTATCGGTGTTGTCTTTGGGTATTCTTCGGCTGATTGGGCATTGAAATGGTACACACCGTTCTGATATACGATTTTAATGGTATAGTTCTCTGGGGTAAATTCGATAGACAGCGGTTGTTCGGCTAATTCTCTTACTGCGTCCAATATAATGCGGTTGGGCACTGTAAAATTACCGTTTCCATCGCATTCATCCAATTGTATTGTTGTCTTCATGACGTTTTCACTGTCAGAAGCTGTAATACTTAACTGACCGTTACTGACTTCAAAGAGAAAACAGTCTAAAATGGGAAGACTGTTCTTGCTGTTAATCACTCTGGAAAGTGTAGACAATCGACTGCTAAGTGCAGAGCTGGATAGAGTAAATCTCATGAGTATTTTAAATTTTATAGTTAGTTTGTTGGAATATCTGCTTATTCTTTTAGGGGAATATAGATACCCACTTTTGTTCTTTGATATTATAGGTTACAAAAATACAAAAAAGCATTGTGCCAAACAAAAAATACAATTAAAAGTTTCTGAATTTAGAAGTATTTTAGTAATTTCGCAATCTCATTATGTTGGAAATTATTTAAAACATAGATTTATAATATGGAATTACAAGGTAAAGTAATAGCGGTGTTGCCTGAAAGAAGCGGTGTTTCCGCCCGTGGAGAATGGAAATCGCAGGAGTATGTTATCGAAACGCACGATCAATACCCACGAAAGATGGTGTTCAATATCTTCGGTGCCGACCGTATCGCTCAATTTGCTATCAAGATTGGAGAAGAGATTTCGGTGTCTTTCGATATTGATGCGCATGAATATAACGGCAGATGGTTCAACAATATTCGTGCTTGGAATATTGCAAGGGTAGATGCTGCCGCAGTGCAGGCAAGTTCGGCTCCTGCCGCAGCTCCGGTGCCACCGGTAAACGAGGCAACAGCACCGTTCCCGCCGGCACAGAGTAACGAGGGAAGTGCAGATGATTTGCCTTTCTAACCGTTAGGATTCTTACAATGATATAAGGCCGATTGCAAGTGCAATCGGCCTTTTTAATGGTTTCCGGCTATACTTTCGAGGATGATGTTTGATAGTCGTCTCTTCCCGCCCATGCAGCTATTGATATAATAGAGCTGAAAACTCGCTTTTTCAAAGCTATGCTTTTACGTGCTTATACCATAGCTCTTACCTCTTTAGAGCATAGCTTTTTCAACGTGAAAGCTATGCTTTTAGAATACATGTCTATGTTGTTGTTTATCAGTTCTTTATGTTTCGAGCAAAAACTTCTTTACTTCCGCGCTTTATCGGCTATTTAATTTATCGGTATTTGCTATGGATGGAGATGACGATTTACTTGATTCTGTCGTTTTCTAAAAAGTTTTGAAACTGGTCGTCGTAGCCGTTGAACACATTGATATCTACTTCTCCATGAATGCCCCTTACACGTCCGTCAGGGCATAACTGCCAATACACCAATCTGACATCAGGTTTGTATTCTCCGTATCGGGCAATCCATACCTTATAATCTCTCTTGATATCGGGGGCAAAAGGCAGGTATCTGTTTACGAAGACCTGACTCACATAGAGGATAGGTTTTGTGCCGGTGGCATTGTGAACTATCTTCAGCCATGTGCGAAGTCTTGCAAACAATTCCTCGGTGCCACCCATTCGCTTTATTTGAGCATGTGTAGGTTCTACGTCGAGTACGGGTGGGAAATCACCTTTATAGAAATACGAATGTTTCAGAAAATAGCGGGCTTGTGTTGAGGCAGGAGAGAAGACGGAGAAAAAGTGGTAGGCTCCCACGCGGAAACCGTGTGTACGTGCCTGCCGATAGTCGGATTTATAGTAGGGATTACGCAGCGAAATGCCCTCGGTAGATTTGATATAAACGAACGAGACGGGAAAATCGATGCGTCCGGCAACCTTTTTCTTACTGATATTGCCTAAGTGGATGATACGTATCTGCGCCCAATTAATGGCGTAACGGCGGCGTCCCTTACCATGTTGATACTTGGAAATATCGATGCCGTAGATGCGTTCGGAAGTGTATTTCACACGTTCACCGAGGAAACGGTCGGCTTTCCATTCGCCAACCCTTAACCGATGGAGGAGAGACGGGGAACATCCAAAGCCATCGCGGCAGTCGTTTTTCCAATGCCCCTCATAGTCAATTTCGTCTTCTATTGTATAGACACCGTGGCCGTTGGCCATGAGTTGGCGGGAGAATTGTCCTGAATAAATACCCGAAGAATCAGATCGCGACCCATTAACGAGGGTATCGGCATTCCATACACCTGCAATTTTCCGCAACGAGGGGTCTGTTACAGTGCCAAATCCGCATCGTTTTCCATGTTGCCACTCTCCGCTGTAGAGCGTACTGTCTTTAGTCGTGAGCATGCCGTAGCCGTGAGGCTGTCCGTTAAGGAATTGTCCACGATAGGTGTATATGCCTTTTACGATGGTACCATAGCCTTGTGGTTGTCCCTCGTGCCAAAAGCCCTTGTATATATGCCCATCATTGTAGACGCATTCTCCGTAGCCTTCAGGCAGGTGGTTACTCGTTTCTCCGGTGTAAATACCATTTCTCAGTGTCAGCCGACCGTTGCAAGCGATCATACAACATGCGACCAGCGATAAGAGAAAAGACCGGTATACGTGGAAGAGATGGATGTTAGTTTTCATCGGAAAATCGGCTGATTTGTCTGAGGTTCAATAATTTTCCACCTACCATAAAGCCGTGGAGAACACCTCGACTACTGAATACGGGTGCACCGTCGCAAAGCGCGATGTCGGGTGCAGAGCAGCAGCCATCTGTCCGAATAGAAGTAGGGATGACAACGGGTGACAGATTTTGGGTGGAAAATTGATAATGATTGTGATTCGGAACGCTTGTCGTGAAGAATAAATCATTGGGAGCGGAGAAGCGAGGAATCAGGGAAAGCAAATGAATCGGATGCATTCCATCGGGCGTTATTTTGTCATTCGTTTGCAATACGGAGACAGAATAATCGGTAGAATGCCGGAGAACGCGACATTCTATCTTTCGTTTTGCTGAGGGATTGTATGCATCGAGTACACCGTACCGGATGCGATATTGTAGCGAAAGACGGTCGGAAGATTTGATACCGCTAAGGAGTTGGGCTGTATTGCGTAAAGAATCAAGGGCTGCTTTCACCTTATGGTATTGTCGGACAATCATGTCGTAGCCTTCGTCTTGCACGTTGTGTGTGTCAAGATAGTATTTCAGTTCGGTGCATTGAGCATCTCTTCGTTCCATCTTTTGGCTCAAAGCGTCGTGTGTTTTTTGAAGCAATGTCTGCAAGTCTGTGGGCTTTACAACTACGGCCGGTAAGCGGAGACTGCTCATCACGAGCAATTTCCCATTGCAAATGGGTAGCAACGGCATATCATAAAACCAACAGCCGTTGGAGTAGGAGAGGGCTTTTGCCACGCGATTGCTGTCTGTGGAGACTTCGGAGAGAGTGGAGTCGGGGGTGAAAGCCTTGAAGTAAATGTGTTGTTTGTCGTTGATGAGAAGGTCGTAATAGGTGGCTCTTTCTATCAGAACAACACTTTTTTGCTGCGCAGAACGAGTGTTGAACAGGCAATAGCAGAGCCATGCGCCTACGAGTAACAAGAAGAGGGCGACGGAAAGAAAGACCGTCGCCCTACGGGAATGATGTTTGTGCATGCGATTTATCATTTATTTTTGGCCGAGAGACATCTTTCTGCGGTATGCATCGATGGCTGCAATGGCCGCAAGATGAACCAAATCTTCAACAGAACTTTCGGCGTCGGCGAAATAAATGGCCTTGTTGAGTCCCATCTGGATAGGTCCTATCAGTTCAACCTCATTGTGTAATGATTGCAGAAGCTGACAACTGCCGGCAGCAGTGCTGATACTCGGGAAAACAAGCGTATTGACACGTTTGCCTTGGAGACGAGAAGCAGGGAATTTGCGGTTGAGGAGTTCACTGTTGAGTGCTTCGTTTACCTGCATACCACCGTCGATGGCGAGTTGCGGATAGCTTTGCTGTAATTCGACCACAGCTGCACGTATGGCAGTAGCGCAGTCGTCGGCATCAGTATTGGGGCAGGAAGGATTTACTATGGCCACTACGGGTTCGATACCCAGAAAACGCACGGTCTCGGCACTAAGGTGAGCTGTTTCGGCGAGTGTTTTGGCATCGGGATGACAATTGACAGAGGTATTGGCCACGAAAAGCGGAGCTTTCGGCATGTTGAGTATGTGCATTGTGGCGAGGGTATCGAAGTTAGGCAGTAATCCTATTACATCTTTTGCCATGCGGATAGCCTGCGGTCGGAGTGTGCGAGGTGAGGCGATAAAGGCATCAGCTTTGCCCTCGGCCACCCATTGCATGCCGGTCTTCTCATCAACGGGCATACCTGTCTTTTCAATGCCGGAGAGATTCAGTTGCAGTTCGGCTGCCATCCGGTCGATGTCTTCAGATTTCCCCATAATGACAGGTGTGCAAACGCCTTCTGCCTGTGCCTGAGCGGCCGCTTTAAGCATTGTCGGACAAGTGCCGTCGGCAAAGACCACGCGTTGCAGATGCTGACGTACTTCAGTACGCAAGCGTGCTGTCAGGTGCGTCTCTTGCTTCAAAAGGCGGCGTAGACGGTGCTTATAAGCGTCCCAATCGGTGATGATGGTACGTGCCACTCCGCTGTCGATAGCAGCGCGGGCAATAGCAGTGGAGACTTCGGTGATAAGCCGCGGGTCTACAGGCTTTGGGATGAAATACTTTGCACCAAAGGCAAAGTCGGCATCGCTGTAAACTTCGCGCACGGCATCGGGCACCGGTTGTCTGGCCAAGTCTGCGATAGCGTGTACTGCGGCCAGTTTCATCTCCTCATTGATGGCTGTGGCGTGTACATCGAGTGCACCGCGGAAGATATATGGAAAGCCGATAACATTGTTGATTTGGTTGGGATAATCCGAGCGTCCTGTACTCATAATGACATCGGGACGGGCAGCTGTGGCCTCTTCATAGGAAATTTCGGGGATGGGATTGGCCAGCGCAAAGATGATAGGACGAGCAGCCATGGAGCGTACCATCTCAGGTGAGAGCACATTGCCTTTCGAGAGTCCCACGAAGACATCTGCTCCGGCTACGGCTTCTTCCAATGTGTGCAGGTCATCGCGGGTGGTAGCGAAAGCGCGTTTCTGTTCATTCAGGTCGGTGCGTTGAGCAGTAATGACACCTTTGGAGTCGAGCATCAGGATGTTTTCCTTTCGTGCACCGAGGGCTATATAGAGCTTTGTACACGAAATAGCGGCCGCCCCTGCTCCGTTTACTACAATGCGCACGCGGGCGATGTCCTTTCCGGCTACGTCGAGCGCATTCTTCAATCCGGCGGCAGAAATAATGGCCGTTCCGTGCTGGTCGTCGTGCATGACGGGGATATCAAGCGTGCGTTTCAGTCGTTCTTCTATGTAAAAACATTCGGGAGCCTTGATGTCTTCGAGGTTGATGCCGCCGAAAGTGGGGGCGATACGTTCTACTGTTTCGCAGAACTTCTCTGGGTCTTTCTCGTTGATTTCGATGTCGAAAACGTCGATACCTCCGTAAATCTTAAACAAGAGGCCTTTTCCTTCCATGACGGGCTTGCCGCTCATAGCACCGATATCTCCGAGACCAAGTACCGCAGTGCCGTTGCTGATAACGGCCACGAGGTTTCCTTTGTCTGTATAGCGGTAGACATCGTCGGGATTCTGTTGGATTTCCGTACAGGGATAGGCCACGCCCGGCGAATAGGCCAGACTGAGGTCGAGTTGTGTGTGATGAGGTTTTGTGGGGATGACTTCAATTTTGCCGGGGCGTCCATTGCTGTGGTACTCCAAAGCGGCTTCTTTTGTGACTTTTTTCATGATGTTTCTGTTCTTATGGCTGCAAAGGTATGAAAAATCGATGTAATACGTATCGGAACGAGCTACATTTCTACATCAATAGACATATGCAAGCAAAAACCGAGTGGTGCGCATCATTACGACGTGTACCACTCGGTTTACCCAATACAGGAGAAATGCTTTCTCCCGATGATTTTAGCTCAAATCGGTCATGAGAGCCTGTTATCTTTTAGCGAAGAGAATGCGCGGTACACAAGAAAACAGCCGTTACCGCAAAGTTGCACTTCCGTGCCAAGTGCTTCGTTGAGTGTGCCTTGCCACAACGATGAGTAGGCGTATGGTGCCCAACGAAAGCCATCGCCCCGCAATTCAGTACATCCGAAATTGAAAATGCTAACCTGCTGCCCGCAAAAGGTATCGAACCGGCAAGTGCCGGATGCCGGAGTAAAGTAACCGAAATCAGTAATCATGACGGGAAAGAGACCGAACTCACGGTAATATCTTATCAACAAGGCGATATTACCTATCGTATGGTCGTCCCGTTTGCCTGTGGCACCGAGGTAAGCAATACGTCTGGCACCACAACTCATGCAGTGGTGTGTGGCCTTGGTTAAGTCGTTGTCGTCTTGCTCATCGATGAGATGGATGAGCGAGGCGTATTGTTGTTTGAAAGTAGGGGAGAGCGAATCGCCATCCCCCACAATGGCATGAGGCATGCCACCTTGTTTGATGAATGCTGCACCTGCTCCATCACAACAACAGAGGTAGCGGGCATTGTGCAAAATGCGGAGCGGCAATGCATGGCGGGGATAGTCACCATCGCCCAAGATGACGGCATCCGGTGCGTATTGCTCGGTGAGTTGCGGGTATCGGTCTGTCATATCGCCTCCTGCTTGTTTGTTTCCTGCATCATTGCCTTCCATTTTATATAACCCAATATGGCAATGACGACATAGAGAGCGTAAAGTCCAGCCTTGAAAGGAATGCCTTTATTGATATAGAGAATCGTGCAAACGATGTCTACGACAATCCATAAGAGCCATTGTTCTACATACTTACGCGCCAATGTCCAGAGAGCTACGAAGCTTAAAGCATTGGTAAAACTATCGGCCATGGGTACGCTGCTGTCGGTGAACGTTATCAGTATATAGTACGTTACCGCCCATGCCACGACAAAAAAGAGCAAAGCCGGCAGCATCAGTCGTCGCGGCATACGCGTGATAGGCATGGCTTCGCCCTCTTTCTGATGGCGCTTTCTTCCGAATTTCCATACTAAATAACCATACAATGCCGCACCCGTGTAATATACGGCCATGCCCGCATCGCCGTAAAGTCCGTATGTCCAATACAGATAAACGTCGA
>ERZ772960.2408-NODE-2408-length-13593-cov-5.630152_pt1 | contig 13593 bp, 16 predicted proteins | sample MGYA00580678_ERZ772960 | MGnify/ENA primary metagenome ERZ772960 (study PRJEB29015, sample SAMEA2737930) | human oral metagenome | biome: human oral; feature: human-associated habitat; material: dental | place: China | collected 2059 ... | reverse complement strand
GCATCCGAAAGGATGCGGTATGAAAGCCTCCGCGCGGATAAAAGAAAAACGGCTCGGCCGTTTTTCGCCTCCCGACTTATTTACAGATTCCGAGCAGTGCGCAGGAATCCGCTAGCGTCTCCTGATATGTTGTGCCATTTGTCAATAGCAAAACAAAATAAATATAAAAAAAGAAAAGGTTTTAGAAACCAAGATTTTCGGCACCAGACCACTCTGATATTCGTGGATTTAAGCTGAAACTTCATTTCAACTGTTACCGACAGGTCAATGATCCGCCAAAAGTTCTTTCTGTCTATTACGCGGGAATTCACAGTAGCTATCTACTGCTTAGCCCATAGGAGAAACGAAGATAACTCATATCTGCCTCGTTTCCGCCACCTTTTCTTTTATTTCAAACCATACTGTTATGAATGATGCATTACGCAATTCTGCCGTTCATCATTCCCCACACAAAACAGGCAAGTTCTCTTGCTCCAGCTGCCGAAGCAACGTTGTAATTCTTCCCCCGCCATTCAAGCTGTTTCATTTTTGTTCTGATCCGTTTTGTTGCTTTATCCGCATACGCCACGATTTCAGCACTCGCGTTTTTCTGTCTCATCTGAATCCTTTTAGATTTTTCACCATACGGATTCGTCCTTTTTATCGCTTTCGCCGATTCACAGAATAAGGCTCTGACTCTTCGGTTTCCCGCTTTTGTCAACGGAAGCATGATCTTACTTTTTCCGCTGGAATCTTGCCCGGGACAAAGTCCTATATAACTGACAAACTGTGCCGCTGTTGCAAATCGTGTAAAATCGTTGATTTCTACAACCGTTTCTACAGCGGTAGTAACGTCTATTCCTCCAAAGCACACCAGTTTATCAACCCCATCTTTTATGATTTCCAGCTCCGCTATTTCTCGGATTTTTGCATCCATCAGCGCTATCTTTGCTTTCAGACTGTAAACCTCTGCAAGATATTCACTAAAAGCCTCCTGCATCCATTTTTCTGAAAACTGAACCGTCTTGATCCATGTAAAAAACTTTTCTGTCCAATATTTCCCGCTCTCAGGATACGTGCTCCCGTTTCTCAGCAAGAATGAAAGCAGTTCCTGTTTTGCTTTCTTATACATTCGCTTCTTCGCATCTCTCGCTCTTGTATATTCCTTTAATGCTTCCATTGCTTCACTGGGAAGATATACCTGTCGGTACGATTTATATGCAAGTATCCGTGCTATTGCTCTTGCGTCTATTCTATCGGTTTTTACTCGTCTTTTCCCCTCCGGATTTGCCATTGTTGTCGGTGCCATGACAACGCATCCAAAGCCTGCTTGCTGCAATCCCCGGCAAAGTCCATACCCTGTCGGTCCCGCTTCATATCCGCAGACAAACACTAGTTCTTCCCGGTGCTTCTGCTTTATTGCCTCCAAATATCTTATCACTGCTTTTGTTGTCCCCTTAACGCTCATTTCATCACTAAGTTCATTCCGGTGAAAATCAAAGCAACACAGTGCATACGTGTCCTTATGAACATCAATTCCTACATACAAAACTTTTTCGTTTTGTGTTATACTTTCCATGTTGTGCCTCCTTTTTGTATGAGGTAATACCTCATTCCGGTAAGCATAGCGTTTACCGACTTGTTGTTAAATCCTCGTCGTTACAAACGGGCTGGCACAACATATTGTCTTTACCGCCCGCTTTGCAGCGGCGAGTACCGCCTGCCAATCGGGAAGCCTGAGCGCTTCGGCGATCGCCTGTTGAATACGCGCCGAAGTGCGCCGTCCGTGAATAACCGCCCACACCGACGTATCGCGGACGCCGAATTTCTCGGCGATGTCCGTTTGCGATACGTTGATAAGTGCGAGTTGATACTTGATCCATCCGCCGTAAATGTGACCGATCGTTCGATTTTTCGGCTTGTGAATTTTCCGTTTTTGCTGTATCATAGATACCGTCCTTGCCTGATTACAGGCTTGTTTTTTGGGAAAAGCGAAAAATTCGCATTGTTTTTCGCTTTTCTTTTTTTACCGGCTTAGGTTGTACAAAAATCCAGCCGATACATTAGTTATAAACGATATTTTCGTTATTGTCAACATAAAAAAACGAAAATATAGGATTTTTTTATGAATATAGCAGAAGAAATACGAAATATTCGTAGAAAAACAGAAAAGACACAAAAAGAATTTGCAGAATTACTAAATATTCCGCAAACAACATGGGCTAGTTATGAAGCGGGCAAGGCGAACCCTCCGTTAAAAATTCTTATAAGATTGGCGGAAATGGGATATCCGATTAAGGGGCTAACGACAGGTGTTGTTTCGGATATGAAAGATGCAGGGATAATCTCTGATGCCGAAATCAAAGAGCGCCAAGCAAAATTAGGCGGTTTCCCTGTCGATATGAATATTAAAGATTTGCCGCCGATTACTAAAATTATTGATAATGGCGGTTTCGTAATTCCGATCCTTGATCAGAGCCTGTCCGCAGGTAAGGGACAGCTTTTACCTGACAGCGATGTATCAACGGGGTATATCGCAGTTCCGAAAGAATTAAAACGTTATGGGAATAACCTTACGGCGCTCTATGTAAACGGTGACAGCATGGAACCTACCTTGCAGCGCGGTGATCTCATCGTCTGTGACAGTTGCGGTTGGGACGGCGAAGGGATTTATGCCTTACGTATGGACGGGTGCGGCTATGTAAAACGCCTTGCGCGGAAGCCGGGTAAGATCGTTGTTATTTCCGATAATCCGAAATACGAGGCGTGGGAAGAACCGGCAGAAAGCCAAGCCATTGATATAATCGGACGTGTACATTACACGTTTAAGCATGTGGACTAAAAGCAATTAAAAGAGTTTTGCTTTATATAAAGTATAAAAAGCAAGAAGAAAATAAAAGCATAGGGGCTATAACTTATGTCGAATATAAGAAAAATTAGTCTGTGTATTGTGTATCTTATTTTATTTTCTTTCTTCGTGACGGCAGAGAATTTTAATGCAAAAGCAGAAAGGGATAAACTTATTGCGTTTTTTCAAGATGTTGTAACTCTATTTTGTAGTCTAGGAAACACAACTCTAACAACCTTTGAAGATGAGTGGGCGGAAGACGGACTCGAAACACTTAATGATATCCTAGACGGCATGACATATGGTGATTTTCAGAAAAGTATAGATTTAATTAAAAATAACATGGAAGCCCTTGAAAACTCTGGGGGGCTTTCATCAGTTGAGCTAAAGAACTTTAAACAAGTTATGTCTGACATAAGAACTTTGCACGAATGGAACATAGAGCGCTGTGAAGTTCCCAGCACAATATCTCTCATATATGATAATTCTGCTATTTTAAAACTCGAAGAACAAGCAGAAATTTATAAGTCAAACATCAACGATTATGAAAAAGAATTGAAAGAGATGCAACAACCGGAGGAAATAAAAAACATACTTGATTCTGATCGAGAACTATTATCACAGCTAAGAAGTAAAAACAAAAACACAAAAGACGTAGAAGATCATCTTGCTAATGTCGCAGCAATTTATTCCTCTGCATTAATGCACCAGAAAAACTTAAAAGAAAAAATACAAACAGCACAGCAGTTTTTAGCTGATATGCCTGACCGTATTAAAAGCACTGAAGAAGAAGCTTATATAAGAGCATCAAAAGCCTACAGAAAAGATATGTGCAAGAAAATAAATAATATTCAAACATGGATTGATTTCTTTGATCATAAAAATACGGTTCTAACGGATTTTCTCAAACTTATCAATACCGAAAGATATATGAACCAAAAAATTGATGAAGTAGTGCCCTTAGAAGAGATATCTGATTATCATAATAGGTTAAAGACATTTTTAAAAACATGGATGTTGCCATAATTAGACAGGTAATATTGATTTTTACCGTGATATATTCATCTTTGTTTTTCGGTCTTCTCGTTTTATATCTATTTCAGTTTCGTAGCGGCAATGCCCACGGAAGAACAAGCAATATAACCGTTGCGCCGATATAGACAAGGGCGAACAGCGCATTGGCAAAAACTTCTGTCGCGTTTTTTGCGAGTATCTTTACCTGTATAGAAAGCGCGAGCAGCACTCCGAAACAAAAACAAAATGTCCGCATTACGATTTCAATGTGTTTCATTGATCCACCGTGTAAAACGCTTAACGGGCATACCCAAAGCCTGCGCGATACGTATTTCCAAATTCGCGCCGCGCGAATTTGTCCAATTGGGAAGGGTTGCCACCCCGTCGCAGTCGAGCAGTGCGGCTATATCCTTTTTCATGTAATCTTCCCACGTCGTTCCGCGATGCCGTATTTTGCACGGGTTTACGACGATGTATCCGCGCAGGCGAAGTGCACGCTCGGCGGCGAGGAAGTTTTTTTCATAATTTTCTATGCCCGTGATCGGACCGGATATATACAGTTTCATGCAAACCGTCCTTTTTAAAATCATAGATGCGGCGGGATGAGATTTACTGTCCCGCCGCCCGTCGATAGTGTTGTCAAAGGTTGAAGCGTGCGAGCGGAAAGCCGAAGAGTATTAGAGCTGCCGACCCGAGAATTGCCAATAATATAGTCCCGGAAAAAGTAACCGCCCCTGCAATAAGCAGTAGCACGACGGCCGTATATAGTGCGCATAAAAGCGCGATAAGCGTCGGTTTTTTCTTGACGGTTTTAATTGTGTAAACCGTCGCAAGCGCACATCCGACGATCAGCACGAAAGCACCGAGCGCGTCGAACACCCAGTACGTGCTGTAACTCATGCAAACCGCGCCCCCTGCAATGAGGGCGAGTGCAAGAATTAAAAAGAATTTTTTCATGTCTACCTTCCTTAAAAAAATGTGCCGGCACGAGTCCGCCGGCGGGACATCCGATTGGATCGATGTTGTCGATCGAGGTTATGAGTATTTTAATAAGATTGCGCTTGCCGTGTGCTGTAACGGCTGTTAATAAAACTTGACATTTGTGTTATTTGGAGTTAGAGTAAAGGCAAGATAGGATACGGTAAGATGAGTCCGTGTGTTGACCTTCGGGGAACTCAGCGGCTCGGATGAACTCCCCCGGCGGTAACGGAACGGGGATGTAGGCTGCCGGATTCCTATCTTATTTTTTTTAGTTTCATGATGCGATTGTATTCGTTTGAACCGACGGTTCCTTCCTGTTCTAAATGCAGATAATACATTGTATCAATTTTTGGGAGTTTCAAATACTTTTCCGTCGCGGAAACGTCGACGGCGATTTTCAGATATTTCATTTCGTTTAATTTTTTCAGAAAAAGCAAAGAATTCTTTTTGCTGCCGTCCCAATAAACATCCGCGTCGGCAAGGTAATCAAACAGATTTTTCCAATCCACAGGCTCTGGCGCATTACCGGCGGCGGTGTGGCGCTTTAAGTATTTATCGCTCGTAATCAAATACTGTTCAAGCACGATGACGCTTCGCGCATCGGCATCGATTCCTTGCGTGTGCAGGAAATCCGTTATTTTTTTATCGAAAAAGCCGACCGGCGTCGTGTTGCGGGTGTTTACGCGATTTGCAGCTTTATTTTTATATGCCTCATCGACAAAGGCCGAAAGCTCATCCCGATAAATTGTCGAGTTTTGCAACGTCTTAATAACGGCATCAATCTCTTGCGGCATCTCCTGTTGTGCCTTTTTCAAACACTCCTGCAACACCGGGATCGTGCGCCCCGTTTGCCCCTGATTCCAATTAAACCCCGGTGTGATGCCTTGCGGTAATCTTTCAAGCGTTCCTTTTCGCTCGTTAAAATAATTTCGATATTTATCAGGCGGTGCTTTTGTTTTTACGCGGAGCGTTCCGCCGCCCGATCCGTCGGCAGTAGGCGGTACCTTTATGCCTTCATTTTCATAGCGCTGTTTCCGCGCTTCCGTTACCGCCCGCGTATAGCATTTACACCCGTATCCATTCGGCGGAAAGTGATTGTTCCAAAACGGATCGTCTTTCGGCAGGATAAGCCCGTCCCATGCGAGGTGTTGCTCGCGGTGCTTTTGGCTGTTGCCGACCCGATACATTAAATACGGATGTAAATCGCTTGCCATCGTGCGCTCGTACTGTCCCTTTTGATACGCGCTCCGCAAATTCACATTGTAAATTGTCCGGAGCCGCCGATCGCTTCCGAGCTGCGCGTCCACCTCGTGTCCGGTCAGCGGGTCGATCATCTGCTTTTTGCCCCACCATCCCTTTTGCTGGAGCGTCGGCTTTATGTTTTTTTTGAAACTCTCAAAGCTCTGCCCGTCTTCCAGCGCCTTTTCAACAGCCTTTTTCATATCGCTTAAAACATCGATCTGCATTGCTTTTGCAACCGTAAAAGCCGTCGCGTGCTCCTCATTCCATACATCTTTATACGAAAAACCGACTTTGAGATTTTTATTTTTGATATAATCGAGCGCTTCTTTCGGGATAAACTTGTCAGGCATTTACCGCCGCTCCTTGCTCACTGAAAAGGCTTCGTTCTTTTTCTCTTATCGCGTTTTCAATCCTCGTTTTAGCGATGCTAAAATAATTGTCATCCAGCTCCATACCGATAAACTTGCGACCGGTATTGATACAAGCGACACCGGTTGTGCCGGAGCCCATAAACGGATCAAGGACAAACGCACTCTCTTGGGTAACTAACGCCATAAGCCGCTCCATAAGTCTCACCGGTTTTTGTGTCGGATGCTGCATTGTATAATGCTCCCGTGTTTGTTGCATGATTGATTTTTCCACGCATCCATGCTCCATACTTCTAGCGACTTTTACAGGACGGTCTATATCAAGCAAATTTTTTGTACACGTAATATCGTGTTTTGTAGTATACGGATAACCGTAAATGTGTAGTATTGTTTTTTCCCGCAGTCCTCTGTTTAAACTATCTATAACTGCAAGGCTACGATCGCACCCGTTAATAAAACCGGTATGCGATGCAAAGTGTTTTGCAACCGACTTTTGACAGTATGCAGGTGGGCTATATTGTTCCAAATATTTTTTTACAGCCTCAAGACTTTTTGCGTTAGAAAAAACCGCCAGTAATCTTTTTATATCGCGTTTAATAGCTTCTATGTCGTGCCCTTTCATCTCAAGATACGGAATCCGTGTTTTGTTTATTTTGCCTTTTCCTTTTGTGTGTATGCTGATTGTTTCGTGGACGCGGTTTATCGGCAGCAAGGGACTGCTTGTCTGTACTTTATTCCAGATGATTTCTTCTTTAAACATAAACCCTATGTCCGCAAGTATTGTATTCCAGCGGTAAAATGAGGTACCGCGTCCGAACATAACAATAAAGCCGGCGGACTTTAATACCCGCTTTGCTTCGTTGAAAAAGATAGGTTCATTAAAAGGGATATCGAGTTTTTGATTTTTTAGATAGCCATACGGCGGATCAGTAATAATTGCGTCTATGCTTTCATCCGGTATCTTCGGCAAAAGCTCTATACAATCGCCGTGCAGTAATTTTATATTCTCATTCATTTCCATAAAATTATTCTTCTCCGGCAAAATTCGCGTCGCCCTCTGCTCGTGCTTTAAAAAAAGCGATCGCCATCGTGCGGGCAATCTTTTCGGCATTCCAGCCGTTCACGAGCCTTTCAAGTTCGGCTTCAAAGCTTTTAAAGTCGGTCGCCTTATCCGCAGCCTTCTCAATGACCGCCGCAATGTCGTCGGTGATTTCGATAAAGCCGTCGGTCGTATCGTCGTCACCGGTTTCATCGATTTCGCTTTGTGTAACGTCGCTTGCATTGAGTGCAATGTGCCCTGCGTTCTGCGTGTTCATCATCGGCTCGTATGCGGCCGGAGCGGTCAACACCTCATCGTCTTTTTCAGGCGACGACAATCCCAAAAGCGCATGCATCTCCTGCGCTTTTACCTTAAATCCCAGCGGCACGAGCTTTGTAACCGAGTCGACGATGAGCTGCACGTTTTTCGGTTCAACGTATTTGATGCGCAGCTTCGGATATCGCTCCTGTTTCCCGAAGTTGAAATTTACATACGGAATAACAAGGTCTCGGTTTAAGGTTTGCTCAAGTTGTCGGACGTCGGCTTTGAGTATATCCTGCCTGACTGCCTGCTGGTCTTGACTGTCCCCGAGTTTTCCGGGTGTACCTTCGGCGCTCGCGGTTTGCCCGAGTACGAGCTTCGACAGCTGCTTGTCCGCCCATTCGGCAATCTTCTCGTATACTTCGGAGTTTCCCGCCGTCGTCTTGCTTTCGATGATATCGATCGCCATAGCGTCGGGGATTACCGCACCGACGTCGCTTCCGATAGCGGCAACCGCTCGTTTCAGCGTCGCGATATCCTCTTTCGTAGCCTTTCTGCCGTACTTACCCAACCGCACCGGGTAGCCGAAGCGGTCTGCAAACGCCGCCCAGCTTGTTACGTCGTAGGTTTTTACGAGCCAATAAAAAAGCGCGGTAAAACTCAAGCCGCTCGTTATCTGCTTGCCGCTCAACAGGTTCGGCTCGTGTACGATAAACTTGTACGGCTCCAGCGGGTGCAGTTCCATACCGTACACATCTCGGAGCGAGAGCACGCCCGTCACCTTATCGTAGGCAAACCAGCGCGGATCGCGATAGATAAACGTTTCGGGCTTCCATCGGGTACCGGCCGTATCCCAAATAATCTCGTTGACGCTAAAACCCTTGCCCAAAGCGTCGAGCGCGTTCTTTATTAAGTCCATACTGTCGGCATGGCTGATGATATCTTCGTTTACCGCTTCGGCAACGGCAAGTGCTTCTTTATCGTCGCTTCCCGCCTGTACATACAGCTCCAGTCCTTCGACGGCATGCTTACGCGTCGAGAGTACCGATCGGTAATGCGCGTCGCGCTCTTCAAGCTCTCCGGCTATTTCCAAATATTCGGCGGGTACCTCTCCGCGCCGCACTCGATTCAAAATGACGGCAAGCCGCTCCGGAGTAAGACCTGCGACAAGGCCTCCCGACCACAGATCACGGTTTGAATTCGCGACGGGCGTTGCGCGTTGTTCGTTCAGCTCTTTTTTATGTATCTGTTCTTTTTTCGCTGTATCCGTTTCTTTTAATCGTCCCAACCGTTCCATGGGTCAACTCCTTTTATTCCGAATGTCATTTTTGCTTTCACGGAATCATAGGCATACGGCTGATAGTTCGCTTCGTAGCTCTGCAGTTCCGCAAATTTGGCCATCACTTTGGCAATACACGCGTCCCCGTGCCGCTTCGTTCTCCCGCCGCCCGTGCGTTCGGTGATAAGCGGTACCCCTTGTACCACTTTTACGACCTTAAAATCGTCGCGAATAAAAAGGTCGTTCGGCACGGTCGTGTTTTTATCTTCAAGTGCGCTTTTAAGGTGTGGGAAATTCTCGGCATACCACTTACGGCTCAACATCACCTGATACACATAGCCCGGCCATTCCTGCGCGGCATATTCGGCGATCATCTGCCCGTTGCCTCTGGAGTCAAAAGCGGCACCTTCAAAATCTTTTAATCCGTTTCCGATAAGTTTTATCAGCTGCCACTGTTGCGCAAACGGTATGTTGCGCAGCTCGACAACGCAGAGCGTTTTCGTTTTCCCTTCGGCAACGATTTCATCGAGCCAAATGACGGTTAAATCTCCCGATCGCGCAAAGTCTTCGCCCATAACAACGGGATTATCCGTGCTTTGCAGTACCGGCTTTATTTCCTTAAACCACGCATTGATTTTCCGCTCGCGCTTCCAATCGCTTTCAAACGTAAAAGAGTCGCTTTCGGTAAACCGAAAAACAGGCGCATCTTCTTTTACGCTATCAACCAGCGCACGCGGAAAATATTGCGTACCGCTTGCGCGCGGCACACAAAAAAGCTCTTCGTCGGCACCGTCGCCGTAATCTTTAATGAGGGCATCGAGCCACGCGTCTTCTTTTTCCTTGCTCCACTCTTCACCCTTTACTTCGCAAATGCGTTTATACAAACCGTCGCGCAGGGCATCGTCAATCGTGGTGCGGTGGAGTGAGTAGTCTTTCTTCCCATCGTGAATCTCTTTGACTAAGTCATTAAACGGATTATCTTCACCGTCATGCGTGCTTAAAATGGAAACCGAGCCGCCCCACATAAGAAAAGCTAAAGCGGATTTTAAGACTTCCGATAAATCATCGCAGAATGCCGCTTCATCAATAATGGCATGCCCCTGCTTTGAGCGAAGCGAGCGCGGCATGGATGACAGCCCCCAAATTTCAAAACCTGAATCAAAGCGGATTTTATAGACCGTAATGTCTTTATCCTCATTTTTGATCACCGTCTCCTCCATATCGGAGCAGACGATATTCAAAAGCTTTGCCCAAAATGCGGCATCGTTGATAAACTGCTGCGTCATCTCTTTGTCATATGCAGTATAGTAGCAGTTCATTCCGCCTGCATTGCGAGAAAGAGCTGCCAGTAACACCGCATACAGCGCTTCTACATACGATGCTCCAATACGGCGGCTTTTTTCCCAGACCTTTACCTTCGCACCGTCCAGCAGCCATGTTTTTTGATAATCGAGTAAAATATTTTTATTTAAGGCTTCAACTATGGTCATTTTATTCTGAACACCTCTGCGTAAATGGCATCCAGTGTCTCTTTGCTGACGCCTTTTTTCTTGCCGACTTCCTCTATCTTTGCGGCAGCTTCGGCAAGGACAGCCTTTCGGATTTCATCTTCCCGTTCGGCATTCAATTTTTCCGCCTGTTCCAAATCTTTCAATCCGCGCGCAACTTTGAAGATGACTTCTGTCACTAATTTAGGATCGACTTCCGATTTTTCTTTTAATTCCTCCAACTCGGAAATAAGGTCAAAAGCGACAAGCCGCACTTGCTCGTTTACCACCTTGCCGAGCCGGTTCCGCGTATCGCTGCCGTATTTTTCAAGATACGCTTCCGCAACTTCGCGCGCCTGTCGGTTCTTTTCGGCAAACTTTTTCATTCTGACGGCATAGCGGTTCAAGCTGCTTTTCGAGATGAGCGGCTCTCCCGCTTCCGCATTTATAGCGTCCACTATTTCAAGCTGCGTGACATCGGGACGGTTGAGTAATTCGATGAGTTTTTTCCGTAAATCTTCCGGCAGCCGATCGACGGCGCTTTTCTGTCCCATGCGTTACTCCTCAAACGGCGGATCAATACCGTCGGCGCGTAAAAGCCCGAGCGCAACATCCAAGCCCGGACGGGTAAGTTTTGCCAACACCAACGCTTTATCTGCGAGCCGTTCCGTGCGAACATAGCCGCGGCGTTCAAGCCAATTCACGAGCGCATTCACATCTGCGAGGCTTACTGTATGCCCGTAGCTTTTTAAAAGCCGTTGGAGCATTTCATTCGACAGCGTTCTGCCGGCATCCTTTTCGAGCCCTTGCAGGATGAGTATTCTTTGATTCGGCAAAAATATATTTTCCATTTCCGTCAGCCTCTCTGTGTGTTATTTATAAACCAGTTCTGTATGGATTGTAGGATAGGCTTTATCCCTTTTAATTCGCCTTCAATACTGCTCATGCGCTGCTGTACGGATTGCACAAGGGTATTTTCGAGGTTTTCAATCCTCTTTTCCAATTTGTTTATATCCCTTTGCCGGGCTTCGCTTTCCCTCTGTAAACTTTCTTTCGTATCGGTTTTAAAGGCATTGTATTTATCCTCCTGCTTCTTTTTCCAATATTGAAAAATACTGAAAGAAAGCGTAAATACCGACACAAACGATCCGACCGAATAAAGAACAAATTTCGCTATCTCCATAGTTGCTGCAGTTTAATAGCTCAAGCGTAGCCCGATGCCTAAACCGATTCCTCCTAAAAATCCTATACTGACCCCGCTCAAGCAAAACATCCAATTTTTTATCGTTTTTCTGTGCAGCTCCTTTTCAAAGCTCTGCGCCTTTACCTTCCAGTATTCGGCATCCGGTTTATAAGCGAGTACCCCTTGCTTGTACCCTGCGTTATATGCCTCGTCTATGCTTTTCTCAGACTCTTCAATAACGATGTCAATGAGAGCTTGGACTTCCTTCCCCGTGTAGCTTTTCGTTAAGTCGATTCCGTACTTCGAGCCTGAACCGTTCGGCGATCGACTCCCGTTCCCCGCGTAGCTCATCTGCATTACAAGCAGCATCAACAAGATCGCCGCCAGACGTCTGTTCGATTTCTTCTTTCGTTTTATCCCTTGCATTTTGCGCTTTCTCCTCAATCGTCTCTCGTTCCCGTCTGTGCAGTAAAATAAATCCTATAACCGCGCATATCGATGCGAGGACTGCCCAAGCGGTAAGTACGACTTTTTTCAGCTTACTACACAACACCTGCTTTACCCTTGTATATATTGTTTATCCAGATCGACGTATCAACCGGCAAAAACACGGCCTTGCAAAAGCCGCCGGCCATGAGCGCGTCCGTCATCGCGATATGTGATATGCCGACGGCGTTCAAGACAAACGACCCGATAACGATCGCGATGCCTACGCCAGCCATCACATTGCTCACCGTCTTCATATCGATTCCCTTTTTCTCTTCCATGCTTACACCTCTATTAAAGTCCCCTGTATTTCATCGCCGGCTTTTACTCCGCATGATTTTAAAACGCGATTAAACGCATCCAAATCATTCGACGAGAGGATAAAGCAGCCGGCGCTCCATGCGAAACGGGTGTCGGCGCCCAGCGCAAACGAAAAACGATCATGAATAAGCCAGCGGCCGTTTTGATAGCCGCCTCTAGTCGTCTGCATCGCGTTTCGGTCTATTTCCTGCCCGTCGATATCGCGCGTTTTTGTGATTGCATGAATTTGACCGTGAAATCTGCGCGGCGGTACAAAACACCGTACTGTAAAATCTCCCGCGGCAACGCTGTCACCGTGCGGAACTGTGTCGCCCGGCTTCATCTTTCCGAAACAATAATTTGCAACGCTTTGGCAGCGACAACGGAAAAGCTCCGTATCGTCTGCGGTCAGGATAAAATCGTCGAGACTGTTGTTTTTCCAGTTGTTCTCAAAACTGTCCGGCTTTCTCGGGTCGACCTTAAAATCATAAGATGTTTTGTATCGATTTATTTTTATCCGCAGCATTCTTAAACTCCGTTTCCTTATCTTACCGACTTTCGTCCGTAAAACTCTCGAAACGGCTGTTAATATAATCGCCGATGTAAAAAAAAGAGAGCCTTTCGGCTCCCTAAATAATTGCATATCCTGTAACGCGCTTGCACTATATTCCCGATATTTCCCGCTTTTTTCCGGAAAATCCCGCCTTTTCTCCGTCATTTAACATTCTATTCTCTGGCTTTATCAAAAAGCGCCGCGCCATTTCCGCGGTGCTTTTAAACTTTCTTTAAAATTATACAGCGAGTAAATCTTCAGATTTAGGAGCGGTATAATTCGTGCGCGAAAGCGCACATGTATATCCGCGAGTTTTCGAGAGGAAACTCGAAATTAAAAGCGCCGCGCCGTTTCCGCGGTGCTTTTAAACCTTCCTTAAAATTATACAGCGAGTAAATCTTCAGATTTAGGAGCGGTATAATTCGTGCGCGAAAGCGCACATGTATATCCGCGAGTTTTCGAGAGGAAACTCGAAATTAAAAGCGCCGCGCCGTTTCCGCGGTGCTTTTAAACCTTCCTTAAAATTATACAGCGAGTAAATCTTCAGATTTAGGAGCGGTATAATTCGTGCGC
>ERZ772960.2407-NODE-2407-length-13595-cov-20.155096_pt1 | contig 13595 bp, 16 predicted proteins | sample MGYA00580678_ERZ772960 | MGnify/ENA primary metagenome ERZ772960 (study PRJEB29015, sample SAMEA2737930) | human oral metagenome | biome: human oral; feature: human-associated habitat; material: dental | place: China | collected 2059 ... | reverse complement strand
CCGGGCGGCCCGCCGGCCGGCGGGGGGATCGCGCCGGTCGGGGCGACCGGGGCGCCATCCGGGGCGAGCGGGGCGCCCGTGCCGCCGGGCAATGAATAGGATTTTGGACATGGAGTCCTCCACCCGCCGTTACCTCATCCGACTCTCCATAGCAACAGTGGCCTATTGTGTCCTGCTTCCCGTCGCCCTGTTTGTCGGGCGCGCCGTCTCCCCGCCGTGGAGCATGGCGTGCGCGCTCCTCGTGCTCCCGCCGGTCGCGCTCATGGTGCGCGCGGTCGGGCGGTACTTCCAGGAGGTCGACGAGCTCGCCCGCAAGGTCCTGGTCGAGTCCCTCGCCCTCGGATTCGTCATCGGGACCCCGATCGTCCTGGCCGTGGGACTCTTCCAGACCTTCGGCCTGGCCGATATGTCCTTCATGTCGGCCTACGCGATCCTCATGGTCAGCTGGCTGATCGGGGGCTTCCTGGCCCGACGGCGCTACTTCTGAACCGCTCCGTCCGCCTGGTACCCTGCGGGAGCGCGATCGCCGGCGTCCGACGGGCGGCGCCGCGGCCCGGAGCATACCGCCACCGCGCCATCGCACCACCGCACCTCGAAGGAGCGCACACCATGCTCGGTCAGATCATTGGAGTGGTCGTCGTCGGCGCCGTCGTCGGCGCCCTCGCCCGCCTCCTCCTCAAGGGGGATCAGCGGATCTCGATTCTGTGGACCATCGTCCTGGGCGCCGTCGGGGCGGCCGCCGGCGCCTGGCTCGCGGGCCTGATCGGCGTTGCCGTCACGATCAGCGTCGGGGTGATGCGCTGGATCTTCTCCGTGGTCGCCGCCATGATCCTCATCAATATCTACATCGCCGCCACGCGCAGGTGAGCCGGCCGGCCGCGCCCCGGCCCGCGCGGGGGCCGAGGTGGATGGAGTAGGTGATGTCCTGGCGCAGGCCGATGACGAACTCCGGTCAGGGACTGGCGCAGCCAGTCGCCGTCCCCGGCGGGGGCGGTGTGCTCACGACCGAGATTGGGGTCCCTCCGCCGTCCGGCGGAGGGGGACAGCCGGTCCGTGAACGCGGCGGCCCGGGCCTCGAACTCGGCGTCGGCGCCGGCGGGGTCGAGTGCCCGGATCGCCTCGATGTGACCGAGGATGTTGGCGCCGAGGGCCCTGGCGGGGCGGGAGTCGTCGCGGAGGAGAAGGTGGGCCTCCTCCTCGATCTCGGCCATGGCGGCGTCGGACAGGCGAATGCTCCGTTCACGGGCCATGGCCAGGATCATGGCGGCGCCGTCCTCGGCGTCGCCACCATTCCAGCCGCCGAGGGTGACGGGGTCGGTGGGCAGGTCGAGCAGGGGTAGGGCCTCGGCGAGGAGCCCGGCGTAGTCCGTGATCGTCTGGCCGGTCCGGTTGCGCATCATGACTTGATCGTACCGTCGAGCCACCCGATGCCTCAGGGGGCGGCTACGGGCCCCTGCGGACTGTTGACGATGACGCCGGCGCCGCACAACGGGTAGCAGTGGCCGATCACGGGCGCGCCGTCGGGGCCCGGGTACCAGGCGACCTCGACGATGACGCCGTGGACGTCGCGGCGGTAGCGGCGACGGTCGCCCGCCAGGCTCGTTCACTGCGGGCAGGCCATGGCGAGCTGGAAGGCGAGGGCGATGTCGTCCTCGGTCCAGTCGGGCGGGAACTCGGTCTTGCCCGGGAAACCGGTGCCGTGGGCGTGGCCGTCGCGGTAGCGGGTGACGGTGGTGCCGTTCGCGCGGGTGCGGGTGATCGTCCTGCCGCAGATGGCCACGTCGATGTCGTCGGCGGAGACGATGGGGAACCCGGTGGTGGGGACCGCCGGATCGAGGACGGGCGTGAACCCGTCGGGAACCCTGGAGCGCCCCAGGCGCTTGTCGTCACGTTCCTCGATGCTTGTGGACGGGATGCCGGTGGCCCTGGTGAAATCCCCGGACTCCACGTCGTCGCGGGACGCGAACATCAGGCACCACCAGCAGGCTCCGCGCTCGAGCACCTGGCACCAGCCGCTGCCCGCGGCGACGGCCGACAGACGCCGGCGCACGGGGTCTTAGATGCCGGACATGGTGCACGGGGACTCGACGGTGATCGTCGGGTCGGGGTCGCCCGGGCCTCCGCGGGATGCGGTCAGGAACGCGACGCCGTGGATGAGGGCCTCCAGGTGGGTCGGGAAGTAGTCGGCCTCGAGACTGTTGTCGGCCCAGATGGCGTCGAGTTCGGTGTCGGTGGCTCCGGGGCCGACGGGGCCGACGGGGCCGACGATGTTGAGGCGCTCCTCGAGGGCATCGACGACGAGGCCGGGCCAGCCGGCGACGGTCTCGACGCCGGACAGGCGCCGCACGGAGGAGGCCCCCAGGGGCCGGATCGTCCTGCTCGCCTCGTACCAGCGGGCACGGTCGGCGTTGAACCCCTGGTGGGAGGAGATGCGAGGATCTCCTTGAGGATGCGCTTCTCATCGTCGAGGTGGTCGAGGGCGAGAACGTCAGCCACTGAAGATCACTCCTCTCGGTCCCCTCGGCTTGTGCACGGCGGATGACGGCGCCCTGGTCTACTTGGGCGGTGGCAGGACGGACGGCCCGATCGCCTCACTCAGCGTTCGATCCCTGCTGCCGGTGACCTCGTCGAGCTCGGCCGCGTAGCCGATGGCGATGCCGGAGACCCGCTCCTGGGCGGCGGCCGCGACGGCCCGCCACCAGGTCGCGCCGAGGGCCCGCGCCGGCCCGGACGGCATCTCCTCGGTCAGGTGCCACACCAGGACCATCGGAGTCTCGGCCTGGGTGGCGGCATCCACGACGGCGTCTACGCATCTGCGCGTGTAGGCGCGCAGGAGCTCGACCTCTTCCGCCGCGCCGACCGGAATCCGGTGACGCCCCTTGTCCCAGGCCTTGACTGTGGTTTCGGATACGCCCAGGAGGGCGGCCATGGTCGAGATGGTCAGTCCCAGACGCTCCCGCCAAGTTTTGAACTCCCCGCTGCGCACGGCCCCATCCCCCTCACTCATGGGGTCGTCTTCTGTCCGGCGTCCCCCTGCCGGTACGAGGATAGCCAGGCGGCCAGGGCCGCTCGGTCGCCTTGGTCCAGGCCCGGCCGGTGCGCGGGTGGATGAGCAGAAGGCCGGTGCGTCAGGGCTCGCGGCCCGGCGATTTGGTTGCCCTCACGGCCATGCCGTCATCCCGCCCGCCTCTCGCGCGGCGCGGGCAGTCCAGGAGGCCAGCGACTCGCTCAGCAGTGATGAGCCACTATGGTGAGGTTCTTCTGGCGATTCTGCTACTGGGTCGGTGGCAGGACGGACGGCCCGATCGCCTCACTCAGCGTTCGATCCCTGCTGCCGGTGACCTCGTCGAGCTCATCGGGGTAGCCGATGTCGAGGCCGGAGATCCGCTCCCTGGCGCTCGCGGCCACCGACCTCCACCACGCGGCGCCCAGCGTGCGCGCCGGGCCCGGGGGCATGTCGGCGGTCAGCCTCCACACGACGACCATGGGGACCTCGCGCCCCTGGGCCGCGGCGACGACGGCGTCCACGCACCTGCGCGTGTACGCCTCCAGCCGCTCGATCTCGGCGGCCACGCCCGGCGGGGGCGAGTACTTGCCCTTCTCCCAGTTCTTGACCGTCGCCTCGCTGACGGAGAGCAGGGCGGCCATGGCCGCCACCGTCAGCGATAGAGCCTCGCGGACCAACTTGAACTCCCCGCTGCGCACGGCCCTGTCCTCCCGGCTCATGGGGTCGCCTCCTGTTCGGCGTCCCCCTCGTAGGAGGATAGCCAGTCGGCCAGGTCCCGCAGCACTCTCCGCATCGGGACCGCCTGGCCGGTGGTGGAAGGGCGTGAAGGCGGACCCCGCCTTCGCACCCTATCTGCTGATGACTCATATACTACCCTGAAATAGGATGATATAGTGCACAGAGGGTGAACTGCGTCATTCCTCCGGGGGGTACTCGAGCCGGACGATGTGCCCCTCCCGGCGCGCCATCAGGACCACGATCCCCAGCGCCGCCAGATACCATGACGCCGGCACGCCGATCCCCGCCCGGGCGGCCGCCTCATCGTTGGGGTAGACGACGTAGACGGCCTCCTCGTCGGTGTCCGCCCCATCCATCTCGGCCAGGAGGGCGTCAACGGTGCGGCAGATCCACTCGATCCGCCCGTCGATGACCTCCCAGGCGCGGTCGGGGGCGATCCACTTGTAGTCCCATGCCCGCTGCGTGCGGGGGTTGACGTCGAGCATCCTGGCGAGGCCGGGCCCGGAGATCCCGAGAATCTCCCGCATGGCGCGGAACTCGGCCGGCGACCGGGGATCCTTGTGGACTCGTCCTCGTGCCATAGTGGTCTCCTCGCTCATGGGGTCGTCTCCTGCCCAGCGTTCCCCTGGTAAGAAGATAGCCAGGCGGCCAGGTCCCGCAGTAGCGGATATGGAGGATATGGGCGCCCCCGGCGCTCCGTCGGGCCGGGGTTTTTCGTTGTCAGCGCAGTGTTTCCGTTGGTACCCCCTGTGGGGCTCGAACCCACGACCTTCGGATTAAAAGTCCGTCGCCGCTAATGTTCCCACATGGCGTCCAGCGCCAGTCTTCCATTGCAATGACAGCGATCAGACCTCGGCCTCGCGCGGTTCACCGAATGCCTGTGTAGCCGTAAATGTAGCCATTACAGGGGGCGGTCGGGACTCTCCGGCGGACGGCGTACCACTCCGATGCGACGATGCGCCCCTCCACCCGGAGCGGGTGAAGGGGCGCATTGGTCGCGGGCCAGCATGAGTCCGGTCACAGTGTTCGCGTAGTGTGCTGGTCCGTTCGCTGCTCCAGGGTGCGCAGGCGGCCCTCGTGGTCGGTGCGCAGGTCGTGGAGGTCACGGCGGACCTCGCCGAGCTCGTGGCCGACTCTGCGGTTGAGGTCCCGGTGCTCAGTTCGCAGCTCGTCGACGCCGTGCTGGATGCGGTCCACGGCGTCACGCAGGCTGGTGCCGTGGTCGGGCCGCATCTCGGCGCGGATCTCGGCCGCGGCGGCCTCGTGGCGGCGCAGGGCCGCGACGGCGGCGATGAGGGCGGCGAGCCCGCCGAGGCCGCCGAGGGTGGACAGCGCGGCGAGGGCGTCGGCGAGGACGGGCGGCATCACTCGGACGCGTGGCGCTGCGGCTCGGCGGCCAGCCACGGCACGTACTGCCGGAGCCAGGCGTCAACGCCGGGCAGGGCCATGATGCGGGTGACCGCGCCCGTCACGGCGAGGACGCCGGCGGCGGCCCCGGTGGCGACGGCCGGGTCGTGCTGGCCGGCGGCCGTGTAGACGACGGGTGCGAGAGCGCACAGGCCCACGAGGGCCTGGAAGACCGTTCGGATGACGGCGCGGGACGGGTGGATGATCTGGGAGGCGGTGGCCTCGTGCTTGCCCATGTTCTGGTTCCTTCCTGGTCAGATGCCAGCCGAGGCCGCGGACTTCTCGTTGAGCTCGTCGCGGAGGGCCGCGCCGAGGTCGGTGCGGGTGCCGTCGGCGAGGTCAACGCCGCGGCCGAAGACGACGGCGGCGGTGGACTCGGCGGCGGCGCGGGTGGCGGCGACGTCGTCACCGGTCAGCCCGACTCGTTCGGCGATCTGGGAGAGCTTGGCGATGATGACGCCGAGGGTCTGCTCGATCCCGGCGGTCCTCTGGTCCGTCATGGCGACGCGCTGGTCGATGGCCGCAATGACGTCGGCAGCATCGTACTGCTGCCCGGAGATGGTGATGCGCATTGGGAACTCCTCTGCTGACTGTGATGGTGTGGTGTGCTCGTCTCCGGCGTAGCGGAGGACGTGCGTCCACCGGCCGGAGACCGTGTATGGGTGGCTGGTGTAGGCGATCTGCCGGGTCTCCCCGCCGGTCTGGTCGCCGATCAGTTCGTCGGGGTCGTCCCAGCCGTCACTGCCCTGGGAGTCGATCCAGGCCTCTCCGACGGCGTCTCCCCATAGGGCCATGGCGACGTGCCCGACACCGCCGGAGTCCCGTTCGGACAGCAGCAGGTCGCCCGGCAACAGGTTGTCGGGGTCGTTCCCGACCTGCTGCCAGGGAATCACGTTGAAATCTCGGGCGGCGGCCAGCGGCCGCAGTGATCCCGTCCACGTTTCCTCGTTCTCCGGGAACGGATCGATCAGGCCAGCAAGATTGTAGGCGCCGGCGACGGCGGCCGAGCAGTCCATGTCTGCCGTACCACCCCCTGTGCGGGCGACGTCGAGGAATGTCCACCTCCGCGGCTGGGAATAGCCGATGTTGAACTGGGCGGCGGAACCAGTCAGCCATGCCATCCAGCGGGCCGCGTTGTCTCCCAGTGCACTCACACTTCTTCTCCTTCCTTCCTTTTTCTTCCTATTTCACCAGCCGACAGCGACCCACATGAATGAGTGGGGGGCTGTCTGGGTCTCGCCGGGATAGACGACTCTGAATTGAGATCTGGAGATGTCGTCGACCTGCGGGGCCGTCGGTGATGTGAACATGTACTTCCCCTGCCGGTAGATAGGTGTCACGTTCACCGTCAGGCAGTCGTGCGGGAATGGTGTCCGAAATAGTATGGTCGACATGTACCCGTTGCCATAGGCGTTGGATGTGTAGGAGCTCATCCGCCCCGTCTTGATCATCATCGCGGGTGCGCCGGTGTGGGAGAGCGCGATCCCGTTGTCGCCTTCTATCTGGAAGGACCCCAGGAGAAGCGACTGCGTCACCCACCGGGTTCCGTCCCACTGCATCAGGGCTCCGAGATCGGAGCGCCATACGAACACCGGGTCGGAGGCCGACGGGCGCACTCCCACCGCCTTCAGCTCCTCGATGTGCTTGCCTGCCGCCACCTCCGAGGAGACCGTTCTGATGGAGGGGATCGACCTCGACAGCGCCAACAGGCTCTCCCTGTTGGCCGCATCCGTGCCGGTGGGCACGACATGCCCCCGAGCGTCCTTAATCGGCATTACTCCGCGCTCCTCCTGTGTCTGGTCCGTATTTATCTTCGGTTTCATAGGGACTGCCGGCGTCCTTCAGCTCCGCCAGTTCCTCGATGATTTCGGCGACGAGTTCGAGAGCCCCGATCTCGTGCCAGTAGATGTGGGCGGGAATATCTGCGGCGATGGCGCCGCACAGGGCGCACACTGACCATCCTCCGCCGCTCATACCGGCACCTCGCACGTCAGTGTCAGAGACATGGATTCTCCGACCCCGAAGGCTCCGCCGTAGTCGCCGCCGACCAGGGCCAGGCCCCGGCCCGCGAGCAGTCCCTCGGCGAGCGCGGTGACGTCGATCCATGAAGTGTTGGTGCCGGTGACGGGGCCGGCGGCGGTGGGCCCGGAAGGGGTAGGGCCCGAGGCGGCCCCGTCGGCGCACTGGACGACAGCGGTCCAGGTGCCGCGGTTGGAGCCGTTTCCGGTGATCGTGAGGGAGGCGTGGGTGATCCTGGTGGCGCCGATACTGGTGATCTGCGCGCCGTAGGAGACCAGGCCGACCAGGGGCCCTGTGCCAGCGTCCCCCTGGTAGAGGTCACGGGATCCGCCGTAGCGGCCCGCGTTGAAGGTCCCCCAGCCGCCAGGGGACCAGGTGGAGGACCATCCGGCCTGGACTGTGCGGGTGACGGATCTGGAGGTGGGAGCCGGCTGGTGCCACGGCAGTTCGCTGAGAGAGGGGAGGACCTGCGCCGGCGGTGTGGCGGGGCCGAGGACGTGGACGGGCCGGCCCGTGCCGGGGTCGAGGAGGATGTGCGCGGTCGCGACTCCGGTCCAGGTGGAGGCCGTCGCCGGCAGGACGATGGGGGCGGAGTCGAGGATGGTGACGGTCACCCGGGTGCCGTCCGTGGAGACGTCGAGAACGCGGCCGACGGCGGTCATGGAGCGGTCGGAGCCGCTGCGGGGCGGGTCATCGGCCGGGGCCGAGTCGAGCAGGTCGAGGACGGTGGTCACGGTGCGATCACCTCGATGTCGGTCCTGGCGGCGCTCCCCGGGACGAGTGGGATCTCCATGGCTGAGACGACCCCCCAGGAGGTGATGGGGGCGGCGCCCTCTGCCGGGTGGGTGATGAGCTCAACGGGGTCGTCAAGGCCGAGCGTCGGGTCGGGGACGTGTGTGACGGGCACCGTGGTCTGCCTGCGGACAGAGTCGGTGAGCATGGTCGTGGCCGTCTCCAGCGCGATCACCGGGCTGGTGATGAGGGGGCTGGAGAAGAACTTCGTTACGGTGCCGTAGGGGCCGCCGACTCGCATCGGGCCGGTGGACTGGTCCGCGACGGCCTGGAACCTGGGGTTCCCGGGGCCGTCCTGATCCTGTCCCCGGACGACGACGCGGTTATGTACCCCGCCGCGGGAGGCCTGCCTGCTCACGCCGATGACGGTGCCCGCGGCGCCGTCGGTGAGGGTCCGCGCGGGACGCGCTGACAGTTCCTGCACGGGGGGCAGGACGTGGAGGACGCCGTCAGGCCCCTCTCGGATGCGGGCCGGCCATGCATCGGCGATCTCGTAGACCGCGTCGATGCGGGACTCGCCCCACGACATGGATGGGCATGCCCGGTCGACCAGGCCGCGGTCGATGCTGACCCCCAGGTAGCCGCCCACGAGTCGGCGCAGCTCGGTGGACAGCCTCCCGCCGTCGAGCGGGGCCGTCGGGCGCGTGAGACGGTCCTCCTCCAGGTGATGGAGGAGCGATTTCCCCGTGATCCTGATGGACGTGGATACGATCTCCCACTGCGTGATGAGGAATCGTCCGAGCGGGAACGTCCATCTCTCCTCGGAGACCAGGGACCCGACCTCGGCGGTGACGTGGAGGATCTGCCCCAGGCAGGAAAGAGGCGACTCCTCGGAGACCGGGGTCCAGTCGCGCGCGTCCTCGTCAGCGGAGGCCGCCCCAACCCGGGGGACTGTCAGCGACAGAGATCCCTGCACCTGTTGGCCGCGCGACCAGGTCACGGACCCCCCGGCGACGGGCACCCGCCCGAGCCAGTCCCCGCCGAGCCAGGAGTCGGTACGGACCTCCCAGGAGAATCCGGTCTCGAGGAGACCATCCGGGAGGGTCTGCGGCTGGAAGATGGTCATTGGCGAACCTCCTTCCACAAGGTCCGGTCGAAGGCGTCCCAGGACAGCCCCATCGCGTCGAGGCGGTCCCACGAGAACCGGGCCGCGTCGACGTCGTCCCAGACGGAGGTTCCGATGAGCCTGCGGGGCTCGGGCACCGAGCAGATCGTCCCCTTGATCGTCCAAACCCTCTCCGCGGCGTCCCGCCGGGAGGTCCGGGAGTGAGCCACCGAGGAGAGGGCCATAACCGTCACCAGTTCCACATCACATGCTCCCCGACGGCACTGGAGGCAGTGCGCGGGGTTGTGGAACAGGGCCACGACCGCGGGGCGCGCCGCCAGACTCGCCAGGGCCCGCGTGTGCGCTCCGGATGTGCGGGCGGTCAGGGATAACGTTCCGGCGCCCATGGTCGGGGCGAAGACGGTGATCGGGGTCGCCCTGCCGGGAACCTCATGGACTGTGACCCTCTGGTCCGGGGTCCGGTCGTCATCTCCCTGCCAGATGAGGCTCACTTGGCCGCCCCCGGTGACGTCTGTCATCAGGGAGAGCCCGGACCACGGCCGGACGACACGGCCGAGCGAGGTCACAGTCCGGCCGGATACGGCGGCGTGGGCATGGTACCAGACCGGGATGTTGACGGGGGCCAGCGGGTCGCCGAGGACCCGCTGCGATCCGTCCGAGGTCCAGGGGCATCCGCGCACGGGCCAGGTCACCCCCGTGTCCGTGTGCCCCCAGACCTCGACCGCTTCACCGGGGCCAGCGATATCCCCCGGCACGGTTACCTGCAGGACGGGGGCCTGACCAGCAGGGACGACGACGACCAGGCCTGTCATCAGCGGCGCCCCCTTCCCAGAACCCTCGCGCGGCGGCCCAACACACCGGAGGCGACGACCTCGATGTGGGCGTCCAGGGCGTCGCCGTCGTCGAGCACGAGGCTCACGCCCAGGCCGTCCAGGGCGCGCGCGAGCGCGGCCGGGTCGCCGCCCCGGTCGACCAGGGCGTGCACGTCGGCCCACTGGCGGGCGGTCAGGACCGCCTCCGGCGCGCGAGTGGCGTTGGCAGCCGCAGTCACGCCCGGGGGCAGGACCCCACCGGAGTCGTACTTCCTGGTGCCGTAGCGGCCGACCGTGGGCGAGCCCCAGATGGCGGTGTCCCGTCCGGACGCGCCCTCGTGGGGCTCCTCGACCATCCGGTTGCCGCCAGCGTAGATCGCGACGTGGTGAGCCGGAGACCCCCAGAACAGCAGGTCCCCAGGTATCTGGGAGCCCCAGGCGACAGGGGTGGACCCGGACTGGTAGCCGGCCGCCGTCAGCCGGGGCCAGCCCCAGCCGAGCTGGCGTGCGGCCCAGTACACCAGGCCCGAGCAGTCCAGCCCCGGCGGGATGCTGGACCCGCCCCACACGTAGGGGACCCCGATCGCCCTACGGGCAGCGCCTACCAGGCCCGTACCGCCGCCGGTCGCACCGCCGTCCTCGGTCTTCCTCTTGAAGAAGCTCCCGAGGCCGTCGAGGATCTTGTCGACACCAGCCTTGAATATGTCGCCCATGAATCCAGAGCCGATGCCGCTGAACAGGGCGCGGACGGGCTTGGTGATGAGCCTGAGGGTGGCGCCCACGGGGTCGGCGAAGAAGTCCGCGACCCCTTTCGCGGCGTCCTTGAACCAGCCGACGATCCCGCCCTCGGCGAAGTGCGCGACCCCGCCCCCGGCATACGCGTTGGCCCCGAAGCCGGGGGACCCTCCGGGCCGGCGGCGGGACGCCGCGTAGTTGGCGGCCAGGATACGGTCCACGCCGATCTGGCGGACGAGCTCGGGGACCAGGACGGCCTCGCCCGGGGACAGCATCGCCGGGACGGTGTCGCGCCCCGGGGCGTAGCCCGGGATCACGCCGCCGCCGGCGTAGCCGCCGATCTCGGCGACTGCCGGCAGCGTCAGGGACAGTCCAATCTTGCTGGCCACGGACTCGACCATCTTCTTGAGGCCGTTCGTGTAGACGGTCCTGATCACATAGTTGACAGGTTTCGCGGCAGCGGCCTTGACCTTGTTCCACACGTTCTCGATAGCGTTCTTCATGCCCTCGAAGGCACTGGTCACGGAGGACTTCATGCTCTCGAAGACGCCGGTCACCGTGTCCTTCACCCAGCTCACTGCAACGGACGCCGTGCTCTTGATTCCCTCCCACACGCCGGAGATGACCCCCCAGATCCCGCTCCAGATGGAGGACACCGTGTCGCGTACCGCGGTGAACACGGTCGTCACGATGGTCATCACCGCGGTGACGTAGGACCTGACCGTGTCCCGGATATAGGTCCAGACGCCCATGATCACAGAGGAGATAGCGTCCCAGATGGAGGACACCGTGTCGCGTACCGCGGTGAACACGGTCGTCACGATGGTCATCACCGCGGTGACGTAGGACCTGACCGTGTCCCGGATATAGGTCCAGACGCCCATGATCACAGAGGAGATAGCGTCCCAGACGGCGCTGACACTGTTTTTCATGCCCTGCCAGATTGCCTGGGCCTGGGTGGCGACGTCGGTCCACAGGGCGACGAGCCAGTCGCAGACCGGCTTGATGACGGCGTTGTACATGTCGGTGAAAGCGGATGCGATATCGGTCCAGATCGGCTGGATCACACTGGTCCACAGCCAGGTGAAGACGTCGCCGATGACGTTGATAGCGACCTGCATCGGGGTGAGGACGACGCCCACGATGACCGCGAATGCGATCTGCGCGGCCGTGACTATCCCGTCCCAGACCGCGCTGATGACGCCCATCGCAGTCTGGAACACTGCGACGACAGCGTCCCAGGCAGCAGTTAAAGGCTCGACCACATAAGACTGGAAAACAGCTCCGACCGTGGTCCACGTAGTGCTCCACCAGTCGCTGACAGCCTGGAGCACGCTGCTCCAGGCGGAGCCGATCCAGTCGATGAACGACTGGAATGCCTCGGTGATCTCAGCCCAGATCCTCTTACCGGTCTCGGTCTGGGTGAAGAAGTAGGTGAGCCCGGCGACCAGGGCCGCCACGGCCGTGACCACCAACATGATCGGGTTGGCGTTCATCACGACGTTCCACGCCGCCGTGGCCGTCTTGGCCAGGTTGGTGGACCTGACCAGCGCCATGATCGAGCCAGCCGCGTCGACGGCGGTCAGGGCGGCCTGAGCCGTCCTGAACGCCCAGACCGCCGTGATCGCGGTGCCGATGGCCACGGCGAGGGAGCCCATGACGTCACTGTTCCGGCTGACCCAGTCGAAGACCTGGCCCAGCCAGGTCACCACCTGGGTGAAGGCGTCCAGCAGCGCCCCGCCCAGCACGACAGCCAGGCCGCCCACAAGCGACAGCAGGGGAGACAGGCTCCCGGCCACGGACACGGCCGCGTCCCCGAAGGAGACCAGAGTGTCCCACACGGCGACACCGGCGTCCCGCAGACGAAACAGGTAATCGACGACCGTGCTGTCCTCCTCGAAACCGAATACCGGCCCCGTGAAGTCCCCCTGGCTGAATATGCTCCACACGCTCTGTAGGCTCGGGACCATCGTACCCTCGACCCAGCCGAAGACCGAGGTCGCCTTGTCGGAGATATCGGACAGCAGCCCGGTGACGGCCGGCTTGACGGCGTCCACCAGCTGCATCGCGCCGCTGACCATAGTCGCCTGGAAATTGCCCCAGGCTCCTTCCATGGTGGAAGTGGACGTCGCGGCCTCCCTGGCGACGTCGGTCATCCCCAGGTCCAGGATGGCCGCATTGAACTCGTCGGCAGATATCTCCCCCGCCTCCATGGCCTCCCGGAAGTTGCCGGTATAGGCGCCGGCGGCCGATAGCGCCTTCTGCAGCTGCCCTGAGGCGCCCGGGATGGCGTCCGCCAACTGGTTCCAATTTTCGGTCGTCAGCTTTCCCTGCCCAGCTGTCTGGGTGAGGACCATGCCGACGCTCCTGAACGTCTCCGACGACCCCCCTGCGACGGCGTTCAGGTTTCCTGCGGCCTCGGCCAGCCGGTCGAAGTCCTTCACGTTATTGGCTGCGAGCTGCGCCGTGATCGACTGGATATCCGACAGGTCGTAGACCGTCTCATCGGCGTACGCCTTCGCCGAGTCCTTTAGCCGGTCTATCGTCGAGGTGTCCACCCCGGCGAACTGGAGCGTGGAGACAAACTTCTCGGTCGCGTCGCTGGCGCTGATCGCCTCACCGGCGAAGCCGCCGACACCGACCGCCGCGGACAGGGCCAGGAGCGGGCCCATCGCGGAACGGGTGATGGAGCCGATCGACGACATACGCGCCCCGGCCCTCTCGGCCTGGGCCCCGACACCGCTGACCGACTGCGACAGGCCCCGCATCGCAGGGCCGGCCTGGCTGGCCTCCTGCCTCGCGTGGCCCGTCGCCCTGGCGAGCTCGTCGTTCGCGTGGTCAGCCGCCTTGGCCGCCTCGGTCTCCTTGCCGAGTACCCGTGAGTGCGCAGCCGCCGCGGTGTCCGCCGCGTCGTTGGCGGTCTTGGACGCGTTGAGCGCCCTCGCGTAGGCGGCCTCGGCGCGGGAGACCTCGGACGCGCTGGCAGACCCGGAGGAGCGGACCCGGTTCAGGGCGGCCT
>ERZ772960.2404-NODE-2404-length-13610-cov-3.410181_pt1 | contig 13610 bp, 8 predicted proteins | sample MGYA00580678_ERZ772960 | MGnify/ENA primary metagenome ERZ772960 (study PRJEB29015, sample SAMEA2737930) | human oral metagenome | biome: human oral; feature: human-associated habitat; material: dental | place: China | collected 2059 ... | reverse complement strand
AATAGAACAGAATATCTTTAGGAGGATAGCGCATGAATGCTATAGGAAAAATTGGTGCAATAATTATTAAGTATCAGTACCAAATTGAGATCGCACTTCTCTCACTTTTGGCATTGATTGTATTGATTGGGTTAATCAAGTTGATAATAAGCGCATTGAGGCGAAAGGATGTACTATCCGAGATTAAAGTAACTGTGACAGATATCGACAGCACGGTTACAGATATCGACAGCACGGTTAAGGAAATTAACCAAAAGCAAGAAGTTCTGATTGAGGGAAGTATAGCTTCGAGTGGCGAGGTAGTAAAGAAGGCGAAATCTAACCAAAGCTGTGACGTGACAAAGTTGGAAGAAAAGGCGGAAACTACCGAGGCCGGGCTTGAACCGGAAAGTAAGGTTGCCCCTGAGGCGAAATCTTTTGAGTCCGTTTTGATGGAAGAAGACACTCAAGAAGATGATCCGAAGCTTGAGACCGGCTTTAGTGAGGATAAACGGTTCGAAAATGTACTTGAAAATCTTTTGATAAATAACGGGAACAGAGATGTGCACTGTGCAGAGGAAGGCGAATTATCCAAGAAATTCGTAAGCAGAGAATGTGGAACGGACAAACATGGCAATGTGTATACCGAAGAGTTTTTGAGCAAGCAAATAAAGTAAACTGCCAAGGTGCGGGAGGTAATGATGTATTGCAAAAAGTGTGGGAAAAAGTTAGCTGATGGAGATAGGTTCTGTGGAAATTGCGGAACCAAAATAGATGTTTCAGACATAAACATAGGTTTTGCAGAAGAAGAGACTAAGCCTAAAAAGAATTTTGAATTTGGTGCTTTTAATTGGGATCTCGACGGTTATCCGGATGAAGAAAAGGCTAAGACGGAGGACGTTGACTTCAACTGGAACACCGTTCTAGAAGAGAAAAAGCGTAAGGAGATTGAGGAGAAGTCATTTACAGAGACGATAATTACTGAGAATGAGCTCTTTGATAAAATCCGGAATGAAAATAGCGCTAAAGATGCTTCTGAGCTGTCTTTTAATTGGGAGCTCGGAAGCACTACGAGGGTAGATAGGGCTAATAGATTCGAGAGCATTATACCTAAGTCTGAGGAAAAGACTGAGCTTGATGTTCCTGTTGAGGTTTCAGATGAGCATGATGAAGCTCAAGATATAGTAGATGTAGATGAGGCTCTTGCAGCAGGCATTGCTGCGGCGTCATCGCCAAGAAAGAGCATAGATAAGTTCTATACATTCAACCAGAAAAATGAGGAGTTTCAGGCACTGCTTGACCAGGAGTATGAGAGACTTCGCAACAGAATCCGCGAAGATAGCGAGGCTGAAGCAATAATCGCTGACAAGGAAGAAAAGCTTGAGCAAGCAAGAGCAACATGGTCAAAAGAGCCTCTTGATGAGCATAATGAGGAAGAGCCTGAAAAATTAGTAGAAACTAAGGAAGAAATCGGAACTCATTCTGAAGAATTTGTTGAAACAGAAGTAGAGACACCTGAATATGAATCAAATGATGAGACTGACCAGCTTGAGGATACACAAGATACAGAGGCAGAAGTAGAATCTGAGGCTGATGAAGAAGCAGATGAAGTAGAGACAGAAGCAAAACCGCAGTCTGAACTTGATGATGCTTCTGAGGAAGAAACTGAAGATATTGTAGAAGAGACGGAAGAATCAGTTACGGAAGATGAAACTGTAGCTTGCGAATCCGAGGAAGGGACGGAATGTAAGCAGGATAGCAATGAAGCTCATGATGAAGAGGCATGTGCAGCAGTTTCAATTGAATCCGAGTCTGAAGATGTAGTTGAGGTTGAGCCTGAAAATGTAGATGAGGCCGAGTCTGAAGAAATCATTGACAATAGCAAAGAGCTTCACGCTGAAGAAGAAATTTCCAATACACCAGAAAGCGGGAATCCCCCCAGTGACGAGGAGAAGGAGAAGGAAGAGAAGTGTGGAGATGAAGATAGTAAAGCAGCTAAGCTTCATTACAGCGATATCTTTGCTAACGACGATGTCAATGGTGGTGATTCGGGGGATGAACAGAAGACAGGACGATGGAAGATAATCGTTTTGGATATAGTTATATTAATACTTGCAATAGCTGTAATTTGTTCGGGCATACTAGTGTTCGCCAAGGGTTCGGCGCCGGCTAATAAGATTTCACAGGGAATCTCATGGGTGACAGAGAAGTTCTCAGGTAGTAATGACAGTTCCAAGGATAAGTCCACTAATAAATCGGACAATGAAGGCAAGAAGACTAAGTCCATGGAAGATGTAGTTGCAGCAGCAAAGAAAAATTATGTGAACATAGGTAAGGCGCAGTATGACAGTAGCCTTAAGTTTGATAAATCAAAAGACTATGGAATCAGCGAGCTTAAGAGTGCTAAGAAGTTTAAGGACGGAGAATTTTCTGAAGGGAAGATGCTCAGTGAGGCAATTGTTAACCTTTCACTTGGTTACTATTCCGGACTTACAGATAAAATAAACAGCGGTTCAGACGATGTTCTCAAGCTAATTGATGAGGATTCAAAGCTATACGGGCATGTGAAGGCCATCACTGAGGGTGATGAAGAACATAAGATTAAAGAGATAAAAATAGGTGAGATAAAGGGCAGTGACGATAAATACTATGTAATTATGCAGGTTACAGAAGGGAAAGCCGATTCTTCAAGCACAACTAAGGAGACAAAGATTCTTTCAATCTCAAGTAAGGGGAAGAAAGTTAAGGTTACTGCTGTTACAGACGTAGAGTAATGGCTTTGATACATGGAGCAATATTTTGAGCTTAGAGGTATTCATCAGCTTTGCTTGTGATAGAAAATAATTATATTTTGATAATTTTGTGGGAGTGACTTCTGATGGCAGCAAAACCAAAGAACGTAGTATATGTAAAGCCTAAGAAAGATAAGAAAGTCAGGATTATAATCGCTGTAATCATACTAGCGTTAGTTTTGTGGGGATTTTTTTCACTGATTAACTTCTTCACCGACTGGATGTGGTTCGATGAGCTTGGGTATCTTAGTGTTTTTTTGAAGAAGCTGACCACTCAGCTGAAGTTCGGTATACCTATGTTTTTGATACTCACAGGCCTTATGTATCTATATTTGACAGGCCTCCGCAGAGGTTATTTCAAGAAGATTATTTCACATGAGGAAACCAATCAAAAAAGATTACGTCTAATCACAATGCTTGTTTCTGTTCTGTTTTCAGGATGGGTTACGGCTTATGTTGTTGGCGGACTTTGGTTTGAATTTCTAAAGTTCCTAAAGAGTACCGGTTTCGGTAAGAAAGATCCTCTCTTTGGCTTTGATATATCATTTTACGTTTTTAAGTACGAGTTCCTAAATGGATTTAATGCAATGCTTTTAGGTATAGTCGTACTATTTGTGATTGCGACTGTTTTCTACTATGCAGTTTTGCTGATAATGCACAGCCCGGATTCCTTAGAAGAAGATGAGGCTGAGCCAATAGAGGACGGAAGGTACTCGCAAGCAGAGACGGGCGAAACGAACGGTACCGAATCAGGCTATTCCGGAAGACCTTTTGTTAACCCATTTGGTGAAAATACGCAAGCGGGTAGGATATTTGCAAACATCTTTGATCCGAACAAGAGGGATGCAAGGATGAAGAAGGTCAGAAATAAGACTGACCGCAGGGTTTCAAAGTCAAATATGGACCAGCTGCTTCATATAGCGTCCGGGAAGCTATCAATTCTTGGAATTATCTTCTATGTAATGTTAGCGTTCCATTTCCTTCTAAAGCAGTTTGACTTGCTTCATAAGCACACGGGGGTTGTATATGGCGCCGGATACACAGATGTCAATGTGACGCTTTGGATTTATAGAATTTTGATAGTGCTTTGCGTTATAGGGGCAGTTACAATCGCCTTTTTCATAGCAAGGAAGAAAATGAAGCAGATTGTTCTGATTCCTATAATTATGCTAGCTGTGATTTTGATTGGAAGCGGTGCAGAAATTCTAGTTCAGAATGTGATTGTTGCACCTGACGAGATTAATAAGGAGTCCAAGTACCTTGCAAGAAATATTAAGTTCACTCAGTCGGCATATGCAACTGATAAGGTTGATATAAGAGATTTTGCGGCCTCAAATAAGCTTGATGCAAATGCGATAGCCAATAACGATGAGACGGTCGGAAATATAAGGATCAACGACTATGAGCCTGTTGAGAAGTTCTATAACCAGACTCAGAGCATCAGGCAGTACTACAAGTTCAATGATACAGACGTTGATAGATACTATCTAAACGGAGAGTACACTCAGACCTATCTTTCGATTAGGGAGATTGATGAGAATAAGATAAATGACACTTGGCTTAATAGGCATATCAAGTATACTCACGGATACGGTCTTGCGGTTTCCAGAGTTGATAAGATTACAGCCAGTGGGCAGCCGGACGTTGTAGTTAAGGATATTCCACCTAAGAGCATTGCTAAGGAAATCAATATAAATAGACCGGAGATATATTTCGGTGAGCTGTCCAGTGACTATATAGTTGTAAATACGAACGAGGATGAGTTCGACTATCCGGATGGACAGGCAAATAAGTATACGAGATATAAGGGAAGTGCCGGAATCAAGCTTACTCCGCTTAAGAGGCTGATGTTTGCAGTAAGAGAAGGAAGTTTTAAGCTTTTGGTCTCATCAAATGTAAACAGTGAGTCAAGAATCATAATCAACAGAAATATCGAGGAGAGGGTAAAGAAGATAATGCCTTATCTGAGATACGAGGATGATCCGTACGGAGTAGTTGTTGACGGAAAGATTTATTGGATGATAGATGCCTATACGACCAGTTCCTTATATCCATACTCAGAGCCTTATAGCAAGGATGTCGGAAAAACAAACTATATTAGAAATTCAATAAAGGTTGTTGTAGATGCTTATAACGGAGATGTAAAATATTATATCACTGATAAGAAGGATCCGATGGCAATGACATATAAGAAGATATTCCCTAAACTCTTTAGGGATATTGAGGAGATGCCTGCGTCACTTAAGTCGCATATCAGATATCCACATTCGCTATTTAAGATTCAGGCGGATGTCTATGGCAGGTATCACATGAACGATGTCAAGGTATTCTATCAAAACGAGGATCTTTGGGAAGTTTCTCACGAAATCTACGGAACTCGCGAGAGGAAGACAGAGCCTAACTACCTGGTTACCAAAATTCCCGGTGAGAAGAAGGCCGAGTTTGTGAGCATGCTCCCATATTCGCCTAAATCCAAGCAAAATATGACAGGTATTCTGATGACCAGAAACGATGGTGAGAACTACGGAAAGCTTATGCTGTACAGATTTCCTAAGAATAGGACCATCTACGGACCTATGCAGATAGAGGCACAGATAGACCAGAACACCAAGATTTCTCAAGATTTTTCACTGTGGAGTCAGGCCGGTTCAAGATACAGTAGAGGAAGCCTGTTTGTGGTTCCTATTAACGACTCTTTGTTATATATAGAGCCTATATATCTAGAGGCATCAAATTCCGCTATTCCGGAGGTCAAGCGTGTTATCGTAGCATATGAGGATAAGATTGCTTATGAACCTACACTTGAAGCGGCGCTTGAAAGTCTCTTCGGCGGGGAAAATGTCAGCAATGATAAGCCTGATACTAAGACAAGCAGTGAAAAGCAGAGCGTAAAGGACTACATCAAAAAGGCAAACGGTGCATATCAGGAGGCTCAGGAAGCTTTGAAGAGTGGAGACTGGAAGACCTACGGAGAAAAGATGACAGAGCTGGAGAAAGCCCTAAAGGGACTTCAGGACAGCTCAGGTGCTAATGCCAACGAGAGTAAGAAAAACAAATAATTAGTTTGATATACCAAACAACTTGAAAATTCAGGAGGAAATATATGCTGGGATTCGATGTGGATAAAATGCTCTTTACGATCCCAAAGGGCGAACACTCAAAGGAAAATATTATTAAAGTCTTGAATGCCCATCCTGAGGTTCAATTCGTATCGCTCGTAGGTATTGATATCGGTGGACACGATACAGACGAGAAAATACCGGTAGAGCTTTTTATTAAGAATATGGACAAGCTGCTGAAGCACGGTGTGCAAACCGACGGTTCATCGGTAGCGCTTCCGCACATAGCAGTGTTGAACAACGCAAAGGTCGATATCATTCCGGATCTTAATTGCAACTGGTACGTAGACTATAACTTCAGAAATATTGACAGAAAGCTGGAGCTCCCTATAGGTACTCTGAGAATTCCGTCCTACCTGCTGCATAATGAAAATTTCGAGTGCGGTTCGAGGGTAATGCTGAGAGATGCACTGACGCATTTTAAGTCAGAGCTCGAGAAAGCTTTGATTGAGCACCCTTATGTATTCGAGTACATTGATGGTGCAGACAGCATGGATGATATCGAAGAATTCATTATAACGAGCGCGACTGAGCTGGAGTTTTGGGTAAAGACACCGGACGATAAGGGTGATAGAGAGCAACTCTTTACAGCACAGGTGCTCAAGGAACAGTACTGGAAGAGAACCTACGGCGAGGTTAGAACCGCACTTGAGGACACTTTGATGATTCTCGACAAGTACGGTTTTGGTGTAGAGATGGGTCATAAGGAGGTCGGCGGAGTCAAGGCTCAGATGGGTCACTCCGGACATTATGACCATGTTATGGAGCAGCTTGAGATAGACTGGGAATACACAGATGCCATGCAGGCTGCGGATAACGAAAACCATGTGAAGTACATTGTTAGAGATATTTTCACCTTGCATGGGCTTGATGTGACATTTATGGCCAAACCTTTTGATGGGGTAGCCGGAAGCGGTGAGCATACTCACCTGGGACTTGCAGCAAAGCTCAAGAACGGAAAGATGACAAGCGTATTTGCACCTAAGGATATGAGGACTGATTTCCTAAATCCTATCGGATATGGTGCTTTGATGGGCTTGCTAAAGAATTACGAGGTTGTAAATCCTTTCATAAGTTCAAGTATAGATTCTTTGAACAGACTAAAACCGGGATATGAAGCTCCTGTTTGTATAGTTACTTCGCTGGGACGATCTCCAATGGAGCCTTCAAGAAATAGAACAGTACTTGTAGGGCTTATCAGAGATATGAACAATCCGTTGGCGACGAGATTTGAGCTTAGAGCCCCGAATCCCAAGAGCAATACATATCTGGTGCTTGCGGCAAGCCACATGGCTATGATAGACGGAATAAAGCATGCATTAGAACATGAGAAAACTCCTGCGGAGCTCGAAAGATCCATATCAAAGGCATATGGGGATAAGGATTTCTACCTGGATACGGATAGAGAGTATCGAAGTGAGAAGGAAGTCTTTGAGGACTATACTGAAGAGGAAAGGGTAAAGCTTTTCGGACATGTGCCGGCTACGGTTTGGGAGAACATGCAGGCCTTTGATTGCTATCCGGAGAAGCTGGGAATCTTCAAAGAAGGCGATGTGATGAAGCAGCAGGTCCTCGATTCCTACAGGGAGCAGGTTATTTCACAGTGGAAGACGGAACTTCACGATAGAGTTATTCCGCAGAATATGGCTTTAATCAGGGGTTGCGTAAAGCTTCACTCAGAGGACGACTTCTCCGATTTTGATGTGAAGAACTGGATAGAGATAGATAAGCTTAGACATGAGCTTGGAAAAGACACCATTACCGAGAAATCCATTCTCACAAGAGCAAAGGACGCACTTGATGATGGAAACTATAGTGAGGCATCTGAGATGCAGAAGCTGATACAGAAAAAGGTTGCAACTTTGATATCATTATATACAAGGTACAAGAAGAATATTTTATAGAGGTGAGATAGATGCTGGATATTAAGAAGATAAGAGAAGACTATGAAGGGGTTAAGAGCCGCGTTGAGTTTAGAGGCAAGGGCGACTTTGGGATTTCAAAGGTTAAGGAGCTGGACGAGAAGAGAAGAAGTCTTTTGGCTGATGTTGAGGCAAAGAAAAGCAAGCAAAACACTGTTTCAAGAGAAATTCCCAAGCTAAAGAAGGCCGGTGAGGATACAACTGAGATAATGTCTGAGATGAAGGCTCTTTCAGAGGAAATCAAAGTTTTAGATTCAGAGCTTTCGGAAATTGAAGCAGAGCTAAAGAACGCTCTACTTAACGTTCCAAATACTCCATATAAGGATGTTCAATTCGGAAACGATGATAGCGACAATGTTGAAATTAGAAAATTCATGGAGCCTATGGAATTTGATTTTGAGCCTAAGGCACACTGGGATATAGGTGAGGACCTGGATATTTTGGACTTCGCTCGTGCAAGTAAGATAAGTGGAACAAGATTTACTGTTTACAAGGGTCTTGGTGCCAGACTTGAGAGAGCGTGCATTCAGTTCATGCTTGATCTTCACACAATGGAGCAGCCATACACGGAGATTCTTCCTCCTTTCATGGTAAACAGAGATGCGATGACAGGAACAGGACAGCTTCCTAAGTTTGAGGAAGATATGTTCTACATTCCGCAGAAGGATTTCTTCCTCATTCCGACTGCAGAGGTTCCGGTCACAAATTTAAGAGCGAATGAGATAATGGACGAGGCGGAGCTTCCGGTATACTACACGGCGTATACTCCTTGCTTTAGAGCTGAGGCGGGTTCCGCGGGCAGAGATACCAGAGGGTTGATACGCCAGCACCAGTTCAATAAAGTTGAGCTGGTTAAATTTGTAGAGCCGGAGAACTCATATGATGAACTGGAAAAACTTACTGCTGATGCGGAGGAAGTTTTAAAACGACTTGAAATTCCGTATAGGGTTGTAAGATTAAGCTCGGGAGATTTAGGATTTTCAGCTGCTATGACTTATGACATCGAGGTTTGGATGCCAAGCTATGGAAGATACGTCGAGATTTCTTCATGCAGCAACTTTGAGGACTATCAGGCAAGACGTGCGAATATCAGATTCCGCAGAGCTAAGGATAAGCCACAGTTCGTTCACACATTGAACGGATCGGGTCTTGCAGTAGGCAGAACTGTGGCAGCTATTATGGAAAACTTCCAGCAGGCTGACGGAAGCGTAGTAATACCGGAAGCGTTGAGAAAATACATGGGTGTTGACCTTATCGAAAAATAGTTTTCTTTCTAGAAGTCCGGACTTTCCGGACTTCTAGTTTTTGAATACGAGGTAATAGTACATATGAGATTTGTGAAAAGTCTATTTGGCAGGATATTCAGTCGTTTTACCATAATGGGCATCTTAATAATTATACAGTTTGCGTGGATGGCTTTGATGGTGGTGAAGCTGGGTGACTACTCACGAAGTATCACTATAATGTTCAATATTCTTGCCATAGTTGCCGCGCTCTTTATAATATATAGGGATGAAAGCTCAGCATATAAGCTGGGTTGGGTCATGATAATATGTCTTATGCCGATTCTCGGAACGGCGATGTACTGGTTCTTTGGTAATAAGAGACCGTCAAAGAGAATAAAAAACAAGATAGAACCAACCAGGGCAAGGCATAGAGATGATGTAAGGCAGGAAAACTGCCTTTCAGAGGTATATAGCGATAGGATTCTTGAAACAATTAAATACATAGCTGATTACGGTCCGTACCCTGCGTGGACGGGAACAAAATCCAAATACTACGATTTGGGAGATAAGGCTTTTGTCGATATGCTTGATGATCTAAAGCGTGCTAAACATTGCATCTTTATGGAGTATTTCATAATTGATGAGGGATATATGTGGGATTCCATCTTTGATATACTTCAGGAAAAGGTCGCGGAGGGTGTCGATGTAAGAATCATGTACGATGACATCGGCTGCATAGATAAACTACCGCTAAACTTCGCATCAAAGTTAGAAAACGCAGGTATAAGAGTGCATGTATTCAATCCGCTTCGCCCGGTGCTGTCACTGGTATATAACAACCGTAATCATCGAAAGATTATGATTATAGATGGATATGTCGCATACTCCGGCGGTTTTAATATAGCAGACGAATATATAAATAAAGTTCAGTACTTCGGACACTGGAAGGACACCGGTATAAGGCTTGAGGGCATGGCGGTCTGGAACTTCACAGTTATGTTTCTAAATATATGGAATTCATTTGTGCCAACCGAGGAGGACTACAGCAAGTTTAGACCACATGTGAATCATCCACAAGCATTTGATAGCGACGGAATATTGCAGCCATTTTCAGATACGCCTTTGGATGATGAAAACCTGGGTGAAAACATTTATCTTGAGATAATAAATCAGGCAGAGGACTATTTATATATTTACACACCATACTTGATACTTGATAATGAAATGCTTTCAGCGCTAAAGCTCGCATCAAAGCGAGGTGTAGATATAAGGCTGGTAACGCCCGGAATTCCGGACAAGAAAATAATATTCAGACTGACACGTTCATACTATTTGCCTTTGATTAGGGCAGGCGTTAAAATCTACGAGTACAAGGATGGATTTGTGCATGCAAAGAATTTTCTTTCAGACGACAAGCTGGCGGTGGTCGGAACCATAAACCTTGACTACAGGAGCCTATACCTTCATTTCGAATGTGGAACCCTTATGGTGGGATGCAGTTCATTGAGGGATATCAAAGAAGACTTTGTCAGGACTATAGAAAGATGTACGCAGATACGCGAGGAGAACTGTAAGACAAACTTTTTCGGACTGCTTTTCGATGGGATTTTGCGAGCATTCAGTCCGCTGCTCTAACTTTAAAGCCTTGAACATTTCACATGACCTATGGCTTAAGTATGGAATCGCTTGGGCTGTAGGTCCTTGCTTTTATAGGAGATAAAATGGATAAGCAAAATGAAACAAAGGGAGCAGGTCTAATAGAGTTCATCAAAGCACACCAAGATAGAGAGCGTGTGAGTTTTCACATGCCCGGACATAAGGGCAAAGCGTTCTTTACAAAAAACGGTTACGCAGACTTTACAGACCTTATGATAGACGGTGACCTTACCGAAATAGAGGGAGCGGACAATCTCTTTAAGGCAGAGGGTATTTTGCGTGAAACGATGGATCGATATAAGACGATGTATGGTGCAAAACAGGCATTTATGTTGGTAGGCGGAAGCAGCGCGGGAATCATGGCATCTGTGATGAGCCTAATATCGAGAGGTGATACTTTGATTATGGCCTCAAACTGCCACAAGTCTGTCTACAATGCTCTTATGCTGAGCGAAGGGAAGGCGGTCTTTGTAGCGCCTGAAATGCTGGATGAATATGGAATTGCAAGCGAGATCAGTGCGGATAGTATTGCTGAGGCTTTAGAAAAGCAAGCTGAGGCTAAGGCTGTTATTATAACCAGTCCAAGCTACTACGGAGTTTGCAGTGATATAGATAAGATTGCCGAGACAGTGCATGCACAAGGAAAAATACTGATAGTCGACGAGGCACATGGGGCACATCTTGCTTTTATGGATGAGTATGCGGATTCGAGTTTCGATGGTGAAAAATTTCAGGAAGGCACAGTCCGGAGTCTTGCTGCTGAAAACAGAGGTGCAGATATAGTCGTAATCAGTACGCACAAAACGCTTGCTTCATTTACACAGACAGCTATACTTCTAGTTTGCACCGATAGAGTAGATGTGGATGCTATTGCAAATAATCTACAGATTTTGCAGAGCAGCAGCCCCTCATATATTTTGATGGCTTCGCTGGATATGAACGCGAGAATAATAGAGGAGCATGGAAGAAAACTGTTTGATAAGTGGCAGGCGGATTTGGACTATGTTTATGAGGAACTCAGGAAAATCAATGGCTTAGAACTTCTTGAGATGCCCCTCATGGATAGAACAAAGCTGGTGTTCAGTTTTCATAACTTAGGAATAAGTGGATATGAACTCGATGGACTTTTGAGGGAGAAGGGCATATTCTGTGAGCTTTCAGACAGTCGATTTGTGATGGCGATGACAGGAATAGGCAGTGAAAGATCTGACTATGAAATTCTAATTTCTGAGCTTAGAAAAATAGCCGATGAGAAGGCCTGTGAAGACCTTGATATGTGCGTTAAGCCTAAGAAAGATAATAAGGCTTTGATGGAAGAACTATATAGGCATGAAAAAATTTTTGATGTGCCGACCGAATCCGAGTGGATCAAGCCGAGTGAGTGCGAAGGAAGGATTTCAGTACGAGCGGTAATCCCATATCCTCCGGGGATTCCGATTATTGTTCCGGGAGAACGAATAGATGCACGGAAACTTAATGTAATTGAAAGACTGCTAAAAGATGGAGTTAGTATGATTGGGCTAAATGAAGATGACAAAATCCTCTGCGGAAGATAATAGGCTTTGGACTATAAAATAAACAATATATTGGAACAAATTAGTCTTGACTATACTATATATAGATATTATAATGAATGAGCAAGCAAAATAGGGGGCTTTCTATGAAGGGGAAAAAAGAGAGCGTTTCTATAGCCGGAGTTAAGAAGCATACCACGGTAAACGGACCCGGAGTTAGGTACACTGTTTTTATGCAGGGATGTGAGCACGGCTGTAAGGGCTGTAACAATCCGGAGACGCATGATCCTGATGGCGGCAAGACAATTCCGGTTAAAGAGCTCATTGATGACATTTTGGCAACTAAGTATATCGACGGAGTTACGCTTTCAGGCGGAGATCCTCTTTTGCAGGCCGAGCAGTGTAGAGATATAGCGGAGGCTCTTAAATCCAAGGGCTTAAATATCTGGCTATACAGTGGTTTTACCTTTGATGAGGTGATTGAAGGCAAGGCTGGTGAGGCGGCGCGAGAGCTTTTGAACTTTATAGATGTGATGGTCGACGGAAGATTCGTGGAGTCGCTACTGAGCGAAGAGCATATCTGGAGAGGCAGCAGCAATCAGAGGCTCATAGATGTGAAAAAGAGTCTGGATGCCGGCAAAATCATAAGCTTTGACGATGAATTTGTACTTTAGAATTGGCCGAGAGGCACTTATCAATTTATTTAATCTATGCAGAAGTTAAGCGGAGGGATAGGATGAACAATGTAATTAGAAGAGATGGAACGGCGGTTGCTTTTGACCCAACCAAAATCGAAAATGCGGTCGCGAAGGCTTTTATGGCGACGGATGAACTTGACGCTAGGGATATTTCGTCGGTATCAAGAGCTATTTGTCTAATCGTTACAACTACGCTTAACGGACGCAAGCTCGACGCTGCAACGGTAGAGGAAATCCAAGACGAGGTCGAGTCCGCTTTGATGAACTGCGGATATGCCAAGACAGCAAAAGCATATATTCTATATAGACGCCAGCATGCTAATGTGCGTGAGACAAAGGATACGCTTCTCGACTACAAGAAGCTGATTGACGGATATATTGGAACGGAGAAGGATTGGCGTGTTAAGGAGAACTCTACTGTAACTCTTAGCGTCGGTGGTCTTATCCTTTCAAACTCAGGTGCGGTAACAGCTAACTATTGGCTTTCAGAGGTTTATGATGAGGATGTTGCGGAAGCCCACAGAAATTGCTTCATGCACATTCACGACCTCTCAATGCTGACCGGTTACTGTGCAGGATGGAGTCTTAAGCAGCTTATTCAGGAGGGTTTAGGCGGAGTTCCGGATAGAATCACTTCAGCACCGGCAAAGCATCTTACAACGCTTTGTAACCAGATGGTAAACTTCCTAGGAATCATGCAGAAT
>ERZ772960.2403-NODE-2403-length-13610-cov-5.496496_pt1 | contig 13610 bp, 11 predicted proteins | sample MGYA00580678_ERZ772960 | MGnify/ENA primary metagenome ERZ772960 (study PRJEB29015, sample SAMEA2737930) | human oral metagenome | biome: human oral; feature: human-associated habitat; material: dental | place: China | collected 2059 ... | reverse complement strand
AAAACGCTGTTATAAAATCCCGCTCTGCAATAACGTCGTAAAAAACGCTGTTATAGAGTCCCGCTCTGCAATAACGTCGTAAAAAATGCTGTTATAAAATCCTGCTCTGCAATAACATCGTAAAAAATGCTGTTATAAAATCATGCAGGAACTTAACAGCGTCATTATATTTGTTCGTTGGCTTCCGTGGCGATGCGTGTGGCTTCCGCGCGATTGGGCTTACCCGTTTCGGTGAGCGGCAGATGGGCTACGGAAAGATAGACGCGGGGGCGCAGATGTCTCTCTAAATGTTGTTGACAAATGGCTCGTATGGTTTCTGTGTCGCCCCCTTCCACCAGCATCACCATCACTTCTCCGAACCGCGCATCGCTGCGCTTTGTTATCATGTAGGGCACGGGCACGAACAGTCGCAGTTGTTCTTCTATTTCCTCCGCTTGTATCTTAATACCCCCGCTGCAAATCACGTTGTCTATTCGGCCGAGAATGCGGAACCGACGACCCGACGGCGATAGCTCGGCGCGGTCGCGGGTCATAATCGTACCCTCGCAGACCGACGGTGCGTCTATCATCAGACAGCCTTCGGCCGACGCTCGGAGCGTAACGGTGTCGAATGCCGTGTACCATTCATCGGCTTCGGAACCGTTGAGGCGTCGTAAGGCAATGTGGGAAAGTGTTTCGGTCATGCCGTAAGTGCTCCATACGGCGTTAGGGAAATGCCGCAACTCTGCGGACAACGCGTTATGAACAGCACCGCCGCCGATGATGAGATGGCGGATGTTGCGCAACCGTTCGCGTTCTTCGGGCACGCGCAGTGTTTCATACACCTGCATCGGCACCATGGCAGCGAAGTCGATGGGTTGGCGGATGTCACGCAACGGGTGACTGCTCGGTGGCGTTTCAATCAGTTGCATTCCTCTTACCAGCGAGCGTACCACCATCATTTTGCCTGCGATATAGTCGAGCGGCATGCAGAGCAATGCTGTATCGCCGGCGTTCAGGCCGAGGAAGTCGCAGGTGATGCGTGCGCTGGCCTTCATCTTTTCTTTTTCCACCCAAAGCGGTTTCGGGCAGCCCGTAGAGCCGCTGGTGTGTACGAGCAGCCGGTCGCTCGGACTGTTCCATTCTCTTAAGAATTCGGCAAGTACCATAATCGGTCTCCTTTGATTTGCAGGGGCATCGCGATGTTATCGACAAAGAGCTGCCCCGTGCCCAATCCTTGCGGCATCGCGATGGGCGAACCGTACATGCGGGCGGTGAGATGGGCGATGGCGTTAAGTCCCACGTTGCTCTCGAGCGCACTCGTTATCCACGACCCGATGCCCCTTTTGCGCGCCAGACGAATCCATTCCTCCGTGCCGTACATTCCTCCGTGGAGCGAGGGCTTCAGCACGATGTATTGCGGATGAATGGTATCAAGCAGGCGCACTTTCTCCTCTGTGGGATGGATGCCGATGAGTTCTTCGTCTAAGGCGATGGGCAAGGGAGAGCGGCGGCATAGTTCCGCAAGTTCTTTCCATTGTCCTTGGCGGATGGGTTGTTCAATGGAATGGAGGTCGTAGCGTGCCAGATGTTCCAGCTTCGACAATGCTTCGTGGGGTGCAAAGGCACCATTGGCATCTACGCGCAGTTCTATTTTGTTTTTCGGAAATCGGGCACGGATGCGCCGGATGAGCTCTATTTCACGCTCAAAGTCTATCGCTCCGATTTTCAGTTTAATGCAACGAAAGCCCTGTCGCAGCTTTTCTTCCAACCGTCCGGCCATCTCCTCAAAGGTGCCCATCCATACTAAGCCGTTGATGGGAATGCCTTCTATGCCGCGGGCGAAAGGGGAGTCGGACAATGCCGTGGAGCCTCTGCGCTGCCATTGCTCCATAGCTGTTTCCAGTCCGAACAGCATCGAGGGATAGGGCAGTAAGGCTTCGCCATCTAATTGTCCCGTTTCGCACAGCCGGTCGCATTGCTTTCGCAACACGCTATCGTAGTCTTCGCAGGCATCACAGCTGAGGTTGGGTAGCGGAGCGCATTCGCCGATACCGACCACCTCGGGCACATCGTCGACAGAAAGTCTCACAAACCACGATTTACGAGTGAGATACACGCCGCGCGACGTACCTGCCGGTTGTTTGAAGTGAAACAGGCGGGACGTAATCTCTATGTGGAACGCCATCGTCTTGCGGTTAAGGTAATTTCGGATATTTCTTGAAGTCGGGCTTCCGCTTTTCCAAGAATGCCCGACCGCCTTCGTGCGCTTCGTCGAGGAAATAATAAAGCATAGTGGCATCGCCGGCCAGTTCCTGAATACCGGCTTGCCCATCGAGTTCGGCATTGAGTCCGGCTTTAATCATGCGGAGTGCCAAGGGGCTGCGTTCCATCATTGTCTCCGCCCATGCTACGCACTCGTCTTCCAAGCGGTCGAACGGTACAACTTTATTGACTAATCCCATGCGCTCGGCCTCCTCGGCACTGTATTGTCGGCAGAGGAACCATATCTCGCGGGCTTTCTTCTGGCCGACAATGCGCGCCAGATACGATGCACCGAAGCCGGCATCGAACGAGCCCACTTTGGGACCGGTCTGCCCGAAGATGGCGTTGTCACTTGCTATCGTGAGGTCGCAAACCAAGTGAAGTACATGTCCTCCGCCGATGGCGAAGCCGTTGACCATGGCGATGACGGGTTTTGGAAGCCGCCGGATTTGCATCTGCACATCGAGCACGTTGAGGCGCGGAATGCCGTCTTTGCCCACATAGCCACCTTTTCCTTTCACGTGCATATCGCCGCCGGCGCAGAAAGCCTTGTCGCCCGCACCCGTCAGCAGTACCACGCTGATGTCTTGCGCTTCGCGACAATAGGCAAAGGCCTGCCCCATCTCCCATGTCGTGAGTGGGGTGAATGCGTTGCGATAGCGCGGACGATTGATAGTTATCTTGGCGATACCGCCATACTCCTCGAAGCATATCTCCTCAAAATGAAAGCCTTCGATGGCTTTCCATTCTCTTTTTTTCATATTGTCTGTTTGTATTTGGATGATGTCTTATTCTTGTTTTTTCTCTATCTTCTGCCTATTGTAGTATTCTTTCAACGCTTTTTCGTCTGCTTCGGGAGTGGTAAAGACTTCGAGCAATAGGGGATGGTCGGCATCAGAAACCATCAGATGGTTGATGCCGCGCTCCATCTCTTCCGTGTTGCGGGCGGATAGATAAACCACATTGTTTTGCAGACAGATGCCTTGCGCTTCTGTATGATGCTCGGCTGCGATGAGCTCGTTGCGTGCCTCACTTGCGGCGAGGCCTTTCAACTGACGGAAGATGCCGCCTCCGCCGTTGTTCAATAAGAGTATGCGGAAGTTGCCTTTCAAGTTCCTGTTCCAGAGGGCGTTTGCATCGTAGAAGAAACTCAGGTCGCCAATGATGCAGAAAACAAGGTCGTCCGTTACTGTTGACATGCCTGCTGCCGTGGAAAGCGAACCTTCGATACCGTTCACGCCGCGGTTGCACCACACGTGATGCGTGGCATAGATATTGGCCAATCGTATGGCTGTACTGTTGGCATAATGCACATGAAAAGGTTGTTGCAACCGTGTGAGCTGTTGCTCGAAACATTTTACGGCGGCCATTTGAGAATAGGGCGGAGTGTAGGCTGCAACATGCTGTGTGGCCTTTTGCAAGGCTACGAGCCAGTGATGCCGGAACATCAAGGCGTCTTTCTGCTGATTGAGGGTTGTTTCAGCGGAAGTCTCGGAAGTCTGCTCGTCGCATCGTCGAGCCAACATGGCAAGCACGTCGACAGGATTTGCCTCTATCATGGTTGTGAGGTACATAAACGTGTCGTGCACTTCGCCGTCTTCGCTGATGAGCCATTGTTCTGCCGAAGTGATCGAACGGAGGAAACTTTTCAGGCGTTTACCCACCAACGTGCCGCCGGCATAAAGTACGAAGTCAGGCATATAGTCAGCATTGCGTCCGATGGTGTGGAGCACTTCGTCGAAGTTCGATGCTTTTCCGATACTGCTCAATACCTCGCCCAATACCACGGCGAAGTCTTTGAAGCGACTGAAGAAATCCTTGGGAAATGCGTGGGGAGTGGATTGCCCCAGTACAATCATCGGCCGACGGGCGGTAAAGAAAGCCTTACAAAGTGCTTGCCGGTCTTCCGCACGCAGGGCAGGTGTGCCTAATCTGCTTATCTTCCGTTCGTCGGGGAGTGAGGGAACGGAGAAATCGAACAGAGGTTCGGTAATGGGGATGTTGATATGCACGGGAGCACCTCCTTGCCGACGAACGGCCAACAAGGCCTCGTTTACCAGCCGATTGCAGTGCCATCGCTCGGTTACATCTTTGGGTTCGGGCAGCGATACCGCCCGTTTCACGAAGTGCCCGAAAGCATCCGGTTGCGGAAGGGTTTGCCCGTCAAGTTGGTCTATCCATGCAGCAGGACGGTCAGCCGTCAGCACCACAAGCGGGACGTGTTGGTAAAATGCCTCGGCCACAGCGGGAGCAAGGTTGAGCACGGCCGTGCCCGACGTGACGCAAACCGCCACCGGCGCACACGTAGCTTGCGACATACCGATGGCATAGAAGCCTGCCGAGCGTTCATCGGTCGTGGGATAGCACGTTATCTCAGGGCATTCGTGAAAGTTGTGCACCAGCGGCGCATTCCTTGACCCCGGGCAGACAACGACCGTTTTTATGCCGTGTTTTACCAATAGGGCGGTCAGAATATTGACGTTTTCTTTGTTTGCGTACATGGTGTTGCTTGGGTTATCAGAGGGTGATACATCGTTGCATGGTTTCGAGCTTGGCGCGGGTCTCTTCCCACTCCTGCATAGGCATGCTGTCTTTCATGAGGCCGCCGCCGGCATAGAGCCTGTAGTGGTTGCCATCGATTTGCATACAGCGCAGAGAGACATAGAGGTGGGTGTCGGCTTCTGGTGCTAATAGTCCCATGAAACCGCTGTAGTATCGGCGCGGCGCATGCTCATGACGGAGGATAAACCGGCGGGTCTCCTCTTTCGGCATACCGCATACGGCAGGGGTGGGATGCAGTTCGGCAATCAATGCACCCAGATGGGAGGGATTTTTCAATGTAAACAGAAAATCGCTGCGTAGGTGTAACAGGTGGCCGGCCTGTGATGTGTGTGGTGCTTCCTCGGTAATGCGTGTGGAAAAAGGTTTGAGGCATTCGCGTATGTAGGTTGCCACGCAGCGTTGTTCTTCTTGATTTTTTATGCTCCAGCATGGCTCATCGGTCGTGGCTTCCATCGTTCCCGCTAATGCCATGGTATGCCATTGCAAACCCATGCTTTCGAGAAAGACCTCGGGCGTGGCTATCAACCATGTACCACTGACGGATGTTGAGACGAGTGCCACGCAGAGATGGGGAAATAGCCGACAGGCATGCAAGAAAAGTTCGTCGGGCAATGGTGTTTCGTCTGTCGTCTGCTCAGAGCACCGCGCCAGCACGATTTTGCGGAAAAGGTCTTGCTTCAGTGGCTTATGAAAGCTGTTGAAATCTGCCATATACTGTGCTTTGTCGGTCTCTTCGTCGAGCACGCGGCGTTGTGCGGGCAGGTGTTTCGGCATGCTCACTTCGTGTTGCTCCATGCTGTCGGGGCGTATCAGCAAGATAGGCTCTTGCTTCGATGGCATGAAAGGGGCGAATACAAATCCCGCGCGCCCGTCGAGTGCATGCAAGTCGTGCAGTTCTTGCAGACGACCTGTGGTCTGTCGTACCTCGGTGTAGTGGGTGTAGTGGGGCAGTCGGATGAGTGCTCTGCTATCCATTCTTGCGTGGTGTGACGATATAGTTCGTTACCTGAACGGTAGAAATCAACTCGCCCGCCGAATCACGGATGTCGATATGCCAGACGTGTAGCTTGCGTCCTCTGCTTTGCAGGCGCGCAGTAGCTGTCACGGTGTCGCCCTCTGACACGGCTTTCACGTGGCTCCCGCTCACACTGATACCTACGCTGATTTTGCCCGAGCATAACGCTGAAGAACCCACACCTGCCAGATTCTCGGCCAAAGCCAGCGAAGCACCGCCACTGAGGAAGCCGAATGGCTGACGGTTGTTCTCGTTGACACACATCCTAGCCATGCAAGTGTCGGCCTCGGGCGTAGAGATAAACTCCATACCCAGTACGGTAGAGAGGTTTTTCTCTTTGTTGATAATCTGTTTAATTTTTTCTACATTCATATCGTAAGTGCATGATAACAGATACAAAGATAGTGAATTTTGTTTGAGTTGGCAAGTAAACAGCAAGGCTGTTGTCCATTGAATTACGTGGGCTTACAGTCCGATAGCCTTATCCCGAACACGCGTTTTACATCCATTCTGGCCCGAGCCGAAATGCCCAAGAGAGTTTAAAATCAATTCCGGCCCGAGCCGAAATGCCCAAAAGACTTTAAAATCAATTCCGGCCCAGGCCGAAATGCTCAAGAGGCTTTAAAATCGATTCCGGCCCGAGCCGAAATGCTCAAGAGACTCAAAAATCCATTCCGGCCCGAGCCGAAATGCTCAAGAGGCTTTAAAATCGATTCCGGCCCGAGCCGAAATGCTCAAGAGACTCTAAAATCCATTCCGGCCCGAGCCGAAATGCTCAAGAGACTCTAAAATCAATTTCGGCCCGAGCCGAAACGTTCAAAAGATACGTGAGTTACAGTCCGGATAACCTTATCTCGAACTCGCGTAAAATCTATACAGGCTCTCATGACCGATTGAGGATAAAAAAGTGAGGTATGGAAGGGAGATTGCCCCCTGTCATACCCCACGATGATTGTAAGTTGTCGCCAAACGTGTGGCGTTATTCCACGTAGAAATTGATAATGCGCAACAAAGCCTGCCGGCATACCGGGCAGAACTCCGGTGTTTCGTTGATGCGCATACGGCAGTCTTGACAACCTCTGTACACGCCTTTCTTGCTGTAGCCGGCTCCCTCGAATACGCCCACACGGGTTTCGCGCGTCTTTTTGTCGTCGCTCAAAGGGGTAGGGATGGGTGTACCTTTCTTGATAAGGTTGCCCCATTTTGTGCCAAAGTCTTTCAGTGTGGTGATATTTTGTTCCCAAGGTTCCACGTTGTGTGGATACATCGGTATCTGTTCGGATTCGTAGAAGTATTCGTCGGCTAATCCGGCGAAGCTATGGCCGAACTCATGCACGACCACGGGCTTGAACATCCGGTGGTGGGTCATCGACAGATTATAGGAGTTGAGAATACCGCCGCCACCGTAGATGTCGGTATTTACAAGCACGATGATGTGTTCGTAAGGTGTACCGGCAAGCCAATTATGCAGGTCTTTCAGCTTGAGTGTGGTGAGGTATCGGCTGCTGTAGAATGTATCGAAATGCGAGTGCAGTGCTGTATTCTTCCAGATGCCTTTGGCGGGTTCGCTCGTACCGCTCTCCATCGATGGTGCTTTCACGGCCACAATGTTGAAGTTTTTGCGTTGCGACTTGAATGGTTCGTGGGCGAAGAGTGCCTCTGTCGCTTCCTTAGCATCGGCAATGAAGGTGTCCATCTCGTCTTCTCTGTAGCCCTCGGAAAGGTAGGCGATGTGGATACATTTCTCGGGATTGACGGCCTTTTGCAGCGTGGCATAGGGCGTCACGTGGTTGTAGCCGATATGACGGATGAGGATGTCTTTCGGATTCACCGTGTGTGTAAGTGTGGCCATTACCTCTCGCCGGTTGTTGCGCAGGTCTACGGTGATGTCTACTGTATCTTTCGGCATCGGCACAAGAAATACATTCTCAAACGATTTTTTCACTGTTGCGGCCTCATCATAAGAGAGCCATTCCTGAAACAGCGTGGAAAACGAATTGCGGTAAATCACTTTGCCGGTGCGGTGGGAACGCACAGTAATCTGTCCGTTGCCCTCGACGGGAAGCTCGGATAACCTGCTGCGTTTGCCATACCATTTGGGCATGACGTTCAATTCGTCTACCGACACTTCCTGACGGTTCTTGTCGCCGGCGAAGTTGTAGTCTATGCGCAAGGTGTTGTCGGTGAAGTAGTCTTCAAATCTCTGTGCGTTTGCAGGCAGGAGTGTTGTCAGCAAGAGCAGTGTAAAACTTAGTGTCTTCATTGTTCGTTTTGTTTGTAAAAGTAAAAAGGTATAGTTTATGCAATGGTTTCTTCCGGTTCTTCCATCTGTTGTATCAGTTCTCGGATGTAGCCCCTTTCCCAATCTTCAGCGTGCATCTTCGCGTCGCCAAACTGCAATACGTCTATGTCCATGGGCACCACATTGCTTTTATGCAGCGACCTCGACCGTCCGCATTTCCGCTCTATGTTTCTCAGCGCTTTGCATATCTGCTGCAATCCGTGTGCTGTATAGACAACGGCAATCTTGTTCAGAAACAAATCAGACTCTATGCCGACAGGTTCTGTCCACTTGCTGTCTGAGAATCGGATTTGCTTGAACAAGGCGCGGAGTAGGCTCTCTGCATTTTCCATGTTCTCTTTCTGTCCGGTATTGGAGCCAAGAGAGAGGATGAGTTTGGTAAGTGGTGGCATGTTTAATAACTTCTTGCGATGATGACTCTCTGCGTGGCGGGCTTTCCGCTCACCATATCAATGCCGGATGTCTGCTCCACTCCGAAAGGTACGCAACGTATCGTGGCCTGCGTCTCTTCCTTGATGCGGGCTTCTGTTTCTTCGGTTCCATCCCAATGGCAGAGGAAGAAACCGCCGTCTTTTACACGTTTCTTGAACTCTTCGTAGTTATCGCATTCGTAGATACGGGTATCTCGTGCAGCCTTTGCCTTTTGATAAATGTTGGCCTGTATCTCGTCCAGCAGTGTTTGGATATGGCTCACGATGCCTTCTATAGGTAATGTCTCTTTCTCTAAGGTGTCGCGGCGCATGAGTTCTATCGTCCCGTTTTCGAGGTCGCGACCGCCTATGACGAGTCTCACAGGCACACCTTTCAGTTCATAGTCGGCGAACTTGAAGCCCGGCCGTTTGTTGTCGGCATCGTCTAATTTCACAGAGATACCGAGCTTGCGCAATCCTTCGATGACGGGACGAAGCCGTTCGTCGATAGCCGAGAGTTGCTCGGCATTCCGTGTGATGGGGATAATGACTACCTGTATCGGGGCGAGTTTCGGGGGTAACACCAACCCGTTATCGTCGGAATGTGTCATAATGAGGGCACCGATGAGGCGTGTGGAAACTCCCCACGAGGTAGCCCACACGTATTCGGGTTTATTTTCCTTGTTGAGGAAAGTCACATCAAACGACTTTGCAAAGTTCTGTCCAAGGAAATGACTTGTACCGCTTTGCAATGCCTTTCCGTCTTGCATCATGGCCTCGATGGTGTAGGTATCAAGTGCGCCGGCAAACCGTTCGGTCTCACTTTTCACGCCTTGTATCACCGGAACGGCCATCCATTCTTCTGCAAATCGGGCATAGACACCCAACATGGTGCGTGCTTCGGCCTCGGCCTCTTCTCTTGTAGCATGGGCGGTGTGCCCTTCCTGCCAGAGAAATTCGCTTGTGCGGAGAAACGGGCGCGTGCGCATTTCCCATCGCATCACGTTGCACCACTGGTTGCACATCAGAGGCAGGTCTCGCCACGAGTGTATCCAATTCTTGTAAGTATTCCAGATAATGGTTTCCGAGGTGGGACGTATGATGAGTTCTTCTTCGAGTTTGGCAGCAGGGTCTACTACTACGCTGTTTCCTTCTTCAGAGGCTTTCAGACGATAGTGTGTCACTACCGCACATTCTTTGGCGAAACCTTTCACGTGTTCTGCCTCACGGCTGAGAAACGATTTCGGTATCAGCAACGGGAAATAGGCATTCTGTGCCCCTGTTTCCTTAAACATCCTGTCGAGTTGTTGCTGCATCTTTTCCCATATCGCATAGCCGTAAGGTTTGATGACCATACACCCTCTTACGGCCGATTGCTCGGCCAAGTCGGCTTTTACTACCAAGTCGTTGTACCACTGACTGTAATTCTCCGACCGCTTCGTGAGGTCTTTTAATTCTGTCGCCATATTTTCTTGTGATTGTTATCTGTTGTTTATTCTGAATCTTCGTGCAAAGTTAGCATAATTAGGACAGAATACAAAAGGATAGTGTCCTTTTTTCGTTCATTGACACCGCTATGACAGAGGGCGTGTGGATAAAAAATGTTACCTTTGCATGCGGAGAGATGATACGCTTTCCGGCTTACTCAAAAGCAAGAATATGGACGATAAAGCACGAATAGAACAGTTACGGCGGGATTTGCATGCACATAATTACAAATACTATGTGCTCAATGCTCCCACCATCGGTGACCAAGAGTTTGACGAGATGATGCACGAATTGCAACGGTTGGAAACTCTTCATCCCGAGTGGGATGACCCCAATTCACCTACACAGCGCGTGGGGAGTGACCTCAGTACGGGGTTCGCGCAGGTGAAGCATCGCTATCCCATGCTCTCGTTATCAAATACCTACAATGAACAGGATGTGGCCGAATGGTATGAGAGCATAAGGAAAGGACTCAACGGCGAGGACTTCGAGGTATGTTGTGAAATGAAATACGACGGGCTTTCTATCTCGCTGACCTACGTTGATGGACGGCTTGTGCAGGGCGTGACCCGCGGCGACGGAGTGCAGGGCGACGATGTGACCGCCAACGTGCGCACCATCCACGCCATTCCGCTCGTGCTTCCGGGAACGGGCTATCCCCATGAGTTTGAGATACGAGGCGAGATTCTGATGCCATGGGCAGTGTTTGAACAGCTGAACAAAGAGCGTGAGGCGGCAGAGGAGCCGCTTTTTGCCAATCCGCGAAATGCCGCCAGCGGCACGCTCAAAAGCCTTGACCCTGCACTCGTAGCCACCCGTCGGCTCGATGCTTACCTATATTATTTGTTAGGCGAGACCCTACCTGCCGATGGACATTATGAGAATCTGATGGCTGCCGCCTCGTGGGGATTTAAAATCAGTGCGGGGATGAAGAAGGTGCGTACCCTTGAAGAGATCTACGCCTTTATACGCTATTGGGACAGCGAACGCAAAAACTTGCCTGTGGCAACAGACGGCATCGTATTGAAAGTAAACTCTCTTCGACAGCAACGTGCGCTGGGCTTCACGGCCAAAAGTCCGCGTTGGGCGATTGCTTATAAGTTTAAGGCCGAGCGCGCTTGCACACGGCTCAATGAGGTAACTTACCAAGTGGGACGAACAGGAGCGGTGACGCCGGTGGCTAACATGGAACCGGTGCAGCTGGCCGGTACTACCGTGAAGCGTGCCACGCTGAACAACGAAGACTTCATACGCAGCTTCGACCTCCATTTAGGCGACTATGTGTATGTGGAGAAGGGCGGCGAAATCATTCCTAAAATCGTGGGCGTGGATACAACTCGTCGGTTGGCTGATGCGCTACCTGTCCATTTTATCACCGTTTGTCCCGAATGCGGAACATCGTTGGTACGCTACGAGGGAGAAGCCGCCCACTATTGCCCGAACGATGTTTCGTGTCCGCCACAGGTGAAAGGGCGGATTGAGCATTTCATCGCTCGCAAGGCGATGAATATTGAATCGCTCGGACCGGAGACTGTGGATGAGTATTATCGTCGCGGACTGATACGCAATATTGCCGACCTTTATGAGATTCGCACCGAACAAATCAACGGTGATGGCTCGCGAGAGAAGTCGGCACAGAGGGTCGTTGCGGGTATCGCACAGTCTAAGAATGTGCCTTTCGAGCGGGTCGTATTCGCTTTGGGCATACGATTCGTGGGCGAAACATCAGCGCGTCTGCTGGCACGTCGTTTCAAAAATATCGATGCGTTGATGGAGGCCTCCCCCGACGAACTGATGCAGATAGAGGGCGTAGGGATGTCTATTGCCAACAGTGTGGTCGGTTACTTTCGCAACCCTGTGAACCGAGAGATAGTGGAGCGTCTGCGCGGTTACGGACTGCAAATGGCGCTTTCGGCCGACGAGATGACCGGCATGACCGACCGTCTTGCGGGCAAAACCGTTGTTATCAGCGGTGTCTTCTCCCATCACAGTCGCGAGGAATACAAGCGAATGATCGAGCAAAACGGAGGGAAGAACACGGGCAGCATCAGCAGCAAGACGAGTTTTATATTGGCGGGCGACCACATGGGGCCTTCTAAACTTGAGAAGGCCGAGAAGTTGGGTGTGCCTGTGATAGACGAAGAAACGTTTCTTTCGATGATAGGATGACGGAGAGAGACAATCAGATACTCCGATTGGCATTGCCGTCTATCGTGTCGAACATCACTGTGCCGTTGCTCGGCCTGATAGACATGGCCATTGTGGGGCACATGGGGTGTGCCGCTTATATCGGTGCTATTGCGGTAGGGTCGATGATATTCAACGTGATTTACTGGGTATTCGGCTTTCTCAGGATGGGTACGAGTGGCATGACTTCCCAGGCTTACGGCCGGCGCGATAGGGGCGAAGTGGTGCGGTTGCTGTTGCGTTCGTTTATCATTGGGCTGTGTGTGTCGGCTCTGTTTATTGTTTTTCAGCGGCCATTGTGCATGCTGGCGCTATGGGCGATGCACCCCGACCCGTCGCTCGTGCCGCTCGTAACGGCTTATTTCGATATTTGTATATGGGGCTCTCCGGCCATGCTCTGTCTTTACGGGCTGACAGGATGGTATATCGGGATGCAGAATACGCGCATCCCGATGCTGGTGTCGATTCTGCAAAACGTCGTCAATATTGCGGCAAGTATCGCTTTGGTCTACGGGTTGGACATGAAGATAGAGGGTGTGGCGGCGGGCACATTGATAGCTCAATGGGGCGGATTCTTGTTGGCTGTGGCGTTGTGGTGTCGTTATTATGGCCGATTGCGATGGCATGTTCACGGCTGGAAACGCGTGTTGGGGCGAGAGGCGATGGGACGTTTCTTTGTAGTGAATCGCGACATCTTCTTCCGTACATTGTTTCTTGTGGGAGTGAATCTCTTTTTCACGGCCGCCGGCGCACGACAGGGTACGCTACTGCTGGCTGTCAACACGTTGCTGATGACGTTCTTTACGCTCTTTTCTTATCTCATGGACGGCTTTGCTTATGCAGGCGAAGCCATGGGTGGTCGTTATTTCGGCGCGAGCAACAGGGCAGCCTTTCGCGATACTACACGACATCTTTTTCTGTGGGCGACGGGCATGGCACTTGTGTTTACCTTTATATATATGGTAGGTGGCAGATATTTTCTCTCGTTGCTTACCGACAACGATGAGGTGATGGTTGCGGCTGCTTCTTACATCGGGTGGACATGGCTCATCCCCGTGGTGGGCTTTGCCGCCTTTATCTTCGACGGTCTTTTTATCGGCATAACAGCCACTCGGGGCATGCTCTTGTCATGTGCCGCGTCTGCTGTTTTGTTTTTTCTTGCGGAAATCTCTCTCTCTGCGCTGTTGGGCAACCATGCGCTTTGGCTTGCATTCTTGTTGTTCCTTGCTGCGCGCGGCGTTCTACAGGGACTGTTGTTTAGAAAATATGTGAAACCGGCGTAGGAATTGCACCCCCCCTATGCTCCCTCGCCTCTCCGAGGCTCTTTCTTACAAGCATTGTCGGCCTTATCAACAAACAAAGCGAGTGGTACGCATCGTCGCGACGCGTACCACTCTATGTG
>ERZ772960.2392-NODE-2392-length-13649-cov-6.750331_pt1 | contig 13649 bp, 10 predicted proteins | sample MGYA00580678_ERZ772960 | MGnify/ENA primary metagenome ERZ772960 (study PRJEB29015, sample SAMEA2737930) | human oral metagenome | biome: human oral; feature: human-associated habitat; material: dental | place: China | collected 2059 ... | reverse complement strand
CGCTGTTACGAAGTCCTGTTGCAAGTCCATTTATTGAAATATGAATGGCTTTTTTAAGTTCTTCTGAATCATCTCCAGCTCTTGAACGTTTTATTAACTCAATTTGCAAATAATTCATCGAGTCAAAATAAGGCAGACGATTTCGCAAGCTACTTACTAATTCCGGGTTATCTGCAAGTAAAACATCATTTCCTGTAATTTTTTTCAAAACGTCAATTGTCAAAATCCATTCTTTTGCAATTTCTTTAAAGATTTTTTGTGCAGTTTCCTGATCACTTGCTAATTTTACGTATTCAGAAAAAATTGATAAATCAGATTTTGACAAAACCATATCTACATTTGAAATTGTAGAACGGAAAAATGGCCATTCCTTATACATTTTCTGTAAAATTTCCAAGTTTTTGTCATTATTGTTAATCCATTTTGTAAATGCTGTTCCGACACCGTACCATCCTGGAAGCATTATTCTAGCTTGCGACCAAGAAAATACCCACGGAATTGCTCTTAAACTTTCTAATGACTGTGTTTTCTTACGTGAAGATGGTCTTGAACCGATATTTAACCCGGCAATGAAGTTTATTGGAGTAACTTCAAAAAAGAAATCTGAAAATCCATCTGTATTGTAAACTAAGTCTCGATAAGCATGATAACTCAACTCTGAAACATCTTCTATTATTTTTTCATATTCTTCCCAATTTGCATCTTCTACTGTCAATGCACTTGATTCAAGGGCTGCTGAAACTAACGCTTCCAAGTTTTTCAACCCTAAATCTGGATTTCCATATTTTGCACCGATTACTTCCCCTTGTTCTGTAAGTCTGATTGTTCCATCTGTACTTCCTTCAGGCTGCGCTAAAATGGCTTCGTAGCTTGGACCTCCACCACGTCCGACTGTTCCGCCACGTCCATGGAAGAATGAAATTTCCACATCAAATTCACGTCCAATTGCAGTCAATTCCTTTTGCGCCTTATACAATGACCAGCTTGAACTTAGATATCCTCCATCTTTGTTACTGTCTGAATATCCTAGCATAACTTCCTGTTTTCTTCCCTTTTTATCCATCCATTTTTTCACTAATGGCAAATTAAACCATTTTCTCAAAATATCAGGAGCTGCAACTAAATCTTCAACTGTTTCAAAAAGTGGCACAATTTGCAAATCACAAAATTCATTTCCTTCATTTCCTTTTGCAAGATTAGCTTCCTTTAATAAAATAGCTATTTCAAGCATATCTGAAACACTTGTTGCATGGGAAATCAGATTTTTTTCAATGATCTTATCTCCAAAACGATCTCTTAACGATTTTGCTTTTCTGTAAATTGCAAGTTCTGAAGCTAATGTTTCACTTTGCGGAATTGTTGGATCACTTAAAATTCTAGGATCATACTCTAATTCCCTTAATAAAATTTCACATCTTGCATCTTCAGACAAACTTAAATAATCTCCCAAAATATTTGCACTTTTTAAAAGTTCTGCAACACATACTTCATGAACGCTGGAATCCTGTCTTAAATCAATTGTTGCAAGATGGAATCCAAATATTTTCGTAGCGCTGATCAAATTATTTAATTTTCCTTGTGTCAAAAACTCACTATTGTTCTTTTTAAGCGATTCTGCCACAATTACCAGGTCTTTCGTAAATTCGCTTGCTGATTTATAAGGTATGTCAATTCCATTTTTTCTTTTTGGAGGTAATAAATCACGGTTATACTCGCACAAATTGTAAGCTGTAGCAAGTAATCTGTCTCTTATTGCTGTTAAAGCACGACGATACGGCTCACGTGTACGGTGAGGCGAAACTTCTCCAGAAGCATCGGCTAACTTTTGCAATTCTTCAGTAACATTTGTCATAGCAATTGACATTGACAAATCCCTGTAAATTTCACGGACTACATCTAAATAGTGCTGGAATAATTTAATAGCCTGCTCTTGTGCCGATGTTTCAAGTGTATTTACTGTAACATAAGGATTTCCATCCCTGTCTCCACCAATCCACATTCCCATTGTAAGCGGAATCAATGCTTGGGATTTCATTTCAGAATTTCCCAATTTTTTTGAAATTTCCTGAAATTTATTCATCAATCGTGGAACTTCATTGAAAAATGTAATGTTATAATAACTTAAAGCATTGCTTATTTCATCTGTAACACGTAGTTTTGTAGCCCGCAGCATTGCAGTTTGCCACCAGATCTGAATACCACGGCTCAAGTCATTTAGCCATTCATTTTCATCAATTTGATGTAATTTTACATTTTCATATTTATCCAGAATATCCGTTAATTTTTTTGTCAAATCTAAAATACTTTTTCTTTGTACTTGAGTCGGATGCGCTGTCAATACAGGAACAATCGAAACCTTTTCCATTGCCTTTAATATTTTATCTTGACTAATTCCCTTACTTTTCAGATTTTTTAATGATTTCTCAAGCGACCCAATTTGCAGCTTATTGGAAATCTTTGCATATCGCTGTTCATGAGTTTGATACACATCTTCAGCAATATTGGCAAGAGCCGAAAAAATCGAGAAACTTCTTATCACTCTTAAAATTTCTACATCAGTAAGGTCTGAACAAAAAGACGATAAATTTTTTCTAGCCTCTTGTTTTTGTGTCTTATAATATTTACTCGAAGCCTCCTTTAACTTCTCAGTAACTTCATAAATATGCAATCCTGCATACCTAAAAATCGTTTCTCCAAGCAAATTGGAAAACAGCTCATTATGAAGGAGCAGATCCTCCTGATGCTTATCCAATTTTACTGACGGTAAAGGAGTTATTGGTAAATTCTTTAAATCCATTTATTTCACACTCTCTTTCTTTTAGTAATTATATTTATTGTCTAAATTATTTATTTTAAGTACTTCACCGTTTAAATTATATCATAAAAAGACTTTATATTAAATAGCGATTTTAAATTATTCCAAAATGTGATATAATTTTAACAAAATAAGACAAGGCAAGGGGAACAGTCGCCATCCCCCTTGCGTTAAAATAAGAAATGAGTAAAATAGAAAATATTTATTAATAAAAATAATCTTAAAATTAGATAGATATTTGAAATTAAAAAGAATGTTGAGGAAAAGAAAATGGAAAAAAATTATGATGTATTGGAATTTTATAAGATAGTTAATGAACTTATTGATTTATCACGATTGGAAAAAACGAAAGAAAAGTTTCTGGATATTGATACTATAAAGGAAAAGTCAGTTTTAGATAAGGAACTTATGCTTATGATGGAGATGATTGACTTTTATAAGTATGATGATGGATTGGAACTTGCGGGGCTTGCGGATATTACTAAAATGATGAATTCTATTGATATTATTGGATCTTATTTGAGTGTTGAGGATTTGGCAACTTTAAAGAAGAATTTGACAATTTTTAGGATTTCTAAAAGCCGGGCTAAAAATGTGAGGGATAAATATAAGACAATTTGGAATTTATTTAGTGATGTTGAGGAAGTTAGGGAAATTGAAAATTTTATTTCAGAAGCAATTAATGATGAAGGTATTTTAAAAGATGATGCTTCGATTGGACTTCGAGATGTCAGAAGACAGAAACAAAATATCAATGCGAATATCAAGGAAAAATTTGATGAGCTGATTTCCAATAAAAATACACAAAATGCAATTCAGGAAAGAATAGTAACCCAAAGAAACGACAGATACGTAATTGCTGTAAAAACTGATTTTAAAGGCCTTGTAAAAGGGATAGAGCACGATAGGTCTGCAACTGGAAGCACAGTTTACATTGAACCTTTAAACGTTGTTTCGTTGAATAATAAATTACGTGAATATGAAGCTCGTGAACGTGAGGAAATCAGGAAAATATTGCTTAGAATTACAGAAATTGTAAAAACTAAAAAGGAAGAAATTCTGGAAATCAAGGAAATTCTGGAAAGACTGGACTTTATTGATGCTAAAACGACTTATTCAGTTAATAAAAAATGTATCGTTCCAAAAATTATTAACAAGGAATATTTGAAACTGGTTGAGGCAAGACATCCGTTAATTGATGAAAATACAGTTGTACCAATTAATTTTGAGCTTGGAAACCCTGAAAATATAATGCTTATAACAGGACCTAATACTGGTGGAAAAACGGTAACATTGAAAGTAGCTGGACTTCTTACAATTATGGCACTATCTGGTATTCCAATTCCCGCAAATGAAAAAACTGAAGTTGGATATTTTCACAATGTATTAGCGGATATTGGGGATGAACAAAGTCTGGAGCAAAATTTATCTTCATTTTCAGGGCATGTTAGCAAAATAAAAGATATAATTGAACATGCAAGCAGTAAATCACTTGTATTAATGGATGAATTAGGAAGTGGAACTGACCCGATGGAAGGAGCAGCTTTTGCAATGGCAATCATTGATTATTTGAACAAGAAGCACGTAACTTCAATAATTACAACCCATTACAGCGAAGTAAAAGCTTATGCCTTTAACACAACAGGAATTAAAAGCGCCTCAATGGAATTTAATGTGGAAACATTGTCACCAACATACAGATTACTGGAAGGAATACCTGGAGAAAGCAATGCTCTTATAATTGCAAGAAAATATGGAATTAGCGAAGAAATTATTGAAAATGCGAAAAGTTATATAAGCGAAGATAATCAGCGAGTTGAGGAAATGTTAAAATCCATAAAGGAAAAAAATGATAAATTGGAAATGATGCATGTGCAATTGGAGGCAACAAGAACTGAACTTGATAAACAAAAAAACATTTACAAGCAAAAAATGATAAAACTCGAAAATGAAAAAAATGAAATTATAAAACGTGCCTACGAAGAAGCCGACAATTACTTGAAAAATATGCAGGCAAAAGCCAAAAACCTGATTGACAAAATTAACAGCGAGGAATCTAAAAAAGAAGATGCCAAAAATGCTCAAAGAAGCCTGAATATGCTACGTGAATCATTTATTACGGATAAAAAGAAAAATGTAAAGGAAAAGAAAATCATTACTCAAAACGTAGATTTTGCTGTTGGAGAAGAAGTGCTTGTAAAAACAATGAACCAAAATGGAAAAATTTTGAAAATAATGCCAAACAACCGTATCCAAGTGCAAACTGGAATATTAAAGCTGGTTGTATCAACTGACGATATTGTAAAAATCCAAAAGAAAAAAACAAATAAATTCAAAAACTTCGCCTCATTAAAACGAACTTCCCAAGTACGAGGAGAAATTGACTTGCGTGGAATGAATGCCGACGAAGCAATCGCAGAACTCGAAACTTATATGGACAGAGCAATGCTCACAGGTTACCACGAAATCTACATAATTCACGGAAAAGGAACAATGGTACTAAGAAAAAAAATCCACGAATACTTGAGAACTTCAAAATATGTAACAGAATTTAAAGATGCCAATCAGAATGAAGGTGGAATTGGGTGTACGGTGGTTACTTTGAAGTAGGACATTTGATTTAAAGGAGAATGAAAATTTATGAAAATCAAAAATCTTCATATAAAAGAATTTAAAGGATTGAGAGATATATCTATAAATTTTGAAAAAAATGATGAGCCGTTAGATTTAGTAGTTTTAGCAGGTTCAAATGGAAGTGGGAAAACAAGAATATTAGAAAGTATATTGGATTATTTTAATATTGTTCTAGTAGTTCCTGAAGAAGCTCAAAATAAAATAGAATTATTTTTTGAATCAATGGAAGAAAAATGCATAGATAAATTAGGACATGAATTAAGTTTTATGTATTGTTTAAAATTCGGATCTAAAGAAAAAAAAATTAGTGTAGGAAGTGTAGGAGCAAGATATTTAGACATAAAAAAAGAACTAAATATTCTTCCTAAAATAATTTATGCTCCAGCAGAAATGAATTTTAAAAAAATGGATATGGCTTCAACCACTTTGATTCAAGAATACAATTTTATTAATATTGTAAATACAAATTTAGTTAAAGATATTCCTTCTTATATAGCTACAAAAATAATTTCAGCAATATTTAAAAATAAAAATGAAAAGGTTGGAGATGTACAAAAAAAAGTTTTTGATGAAATAAATGAAATATTTGAAATTTTAGATATTGATGTGAAAATTGAGGATATTTCACAAGATGGTAGAAATATACCAATTTTTACAAATTCAGCAGGAGATAAATTTGATATAAATGAATTATCTTCTGGGGAAAAGCAGTTATTTTTACGGACTTTGGCTATAAAAATGTTAAATCCTGAAAATTCTATTATTTTGATTGACGAGCCAGAACTTTCGTTGCATCCGAAATGGCAGCAGAGAATTGTCGATGTTTATAGAAAAATTGGGAAAAACAATCAGATAATTATTGCGACACATTCACCGCATATTTTAGGAAGTGTAAAAAAAGAGAATATTATGTTGCTGGATAAGGATGATGATGGAAAAATTGTGGTTAGGACTGGGGATGAATTGTATGATTCTTATGGACAGCCAACAGAGAGAATATTAGAAGATATAATGGGGCTTAAAACAACTAGAAATCAAGAAATATTTGATAAATTGGAAAAAATTAGAGAAATGGTTAATGAGGATAAGTATGAAACTGATGATTTTAAAAAAGAATATGGTGATTTAAAGGAAATATTGGGGACAATGGATGAGGATATTATGCTTATAGATACGGAAATTCAAATCAGAAGGAAAGGATTGAAGAATGTTAAAAATAAATAAAACTTCAGAACCAAACTTTTTGAAAGAATTTAAGAAAAAAGAAAAACCAAAAAATTGGAAAGATTTTGATTTTGAAATAAAAAAAGAATTAAAAAATTATATGTTAGAAAATGAGCAGAAAATCGGAAATAATAGTTATTGTCCTTATTGTGAAAGAAAAATAATTGCAAGTAAAAATAGTCAGATAGAACATATTAAACCTAAAGATAGATTTCCAGAATTATTTTTGGATTATAAAAATTTTATTACAGGATGTCTTAATATTGAGAGTTGTGGCTCAAAGAAAAGCAACAAATGGAGTGATTTGTTTATAAATCCAGTAATTGATAATCCAGAGAAATATTTTTCATATAACAGAATGACGGGAGAAATAATTCCAAGAAAAGATATTTCAGAAAAAGAATTGGAAAAAGTTGAGTACACGATTAAAATATTGAATTTGAATGGTGATAAAAGATTGTTAAAGGGAAGAAAAAGTGTAATAAAAATAATTGAAAATTATCAAAAAACTTACGATGATGAAATATTGAGAGAAATATCTGAAGATTTTGATTTTCCAACATTGAGAAATTTTTTAGTTGAGAGTTTTAAATAATGTAAAAATCGAGGTTTAATTATGGAAAAAATAACTATAATATTTTTATTATTTGGAACATTGCTTTTTTCAGAAAATTATCCAAAAGAAAAAATAATACGAATTATCGAAAAAAATGAAAAATATGAATGTGTTCCTGATAAAAAAGTAAGGAAAATTGGATGGGAATTAAATGGACAGTCTTTTATTGGGCATTTGGATGAGAATGGGGAACGATATGGGGAGTTTAGGGAAATAGATGACGATACTCTTAGAGAATGCTATTTAGAAGATGAGTATATTAATTATTATAAAAATCGATATTTTTATAAGGAAAATAAAAAAATATCGTTAATTGTCAGTTATGGTGAGAAAAAAGATAATATTCAATTAATATTAAAAAATACAAAAGATATAAGGGAAGTATATTTTTTTGAGCGAAAAGGTAAGAAATATAAAAGGAAAAATTTGATAATGACATTTGATCCAGCTATTATTTTTTATCCTAGTGATTTAATAAAAGAAAAATCGGAATAACTAAAATTAAATGAGCTAAAATAAATTAAAAGTTTTCAAAAGCAGGGAGAATAAAAAATGAAACTTTACAATACAATGACAAATAAAATTGAAGAATTTAAGACAATAGAAGAAAATAAGGTAAAAATGTATGTTTGCGGACCTACTGTCTATAATTACATACATTTGGGGAATGCACGTCCGATTGTGGTTTTTGATACGTTGGCACGATATTTTAAATATAAAGGGATGGAAGTTGATTATGTGCAGAATTTTACGGATGTGGACGATAAGATTATAAACAAATCAATTGAAGAAGGAATTTCTGCAAGTGAAGTTTCAGAAAAATATATAAAGTGTTTTTTTGAAGATATTAACAGGCTGAATATTCTTGAAAGTGTGAAAAGACCTAAGGTTACTGAGAATATGGCAGAAATTATTGAGATTATTCAAAAATTGATTGATAATGGGTTTGCTTATGAGAAAGATGGGGATGTTTATTTTGAGGTGAAAAAGTATAAGGATTATGGGAAATTGTCGAATCAGAAAATTGAGGAGCTGGAACTTGGGGCTAGGATTGATGTGTCAGAAATAAAGAAAAATCCGATGGATTTTGCACTTTGGAAGAAAAAGAAAAAAGAAGGGGAGCCGTTCTGGGAATCGCCTTGGGGACAGGGGCGTCCTGGATGGCATATAGAATGTAGTGCGATGGCAAAAAAATATCTTGGGGATACATTTGATATTCACGGCGGTGGACAGGATTTAGTTTTTCCGCATCATGAAAATGAGATTGCCCAAAGCAAGTGTGCTTATCACGGAAACTTTGCAAATTATTGGCTTCACAACGGATTTATTCAGATAAATGGCGATAAGATGTCAAAATCGCTAGGAAATTTCTTTTTGCTTCGTGAAATACTTGAAAAATTTTCTGGGAATGTAGTAAGGCTTTTTATTCTTAGTACGCATTATAGAAAGCCGATTAACTTTTCATTTGAGAATATGGAGGATACGAAAAAGGCGTTACAAAATATTGTGAAATCAATGAATAAATTTGAAGGCATTGTTGAAAAATATAAGAATGAAAAAACAGTAGAAATTAAGAATTTGGATTTTTCTCAAAAAATTGATGAGTTTGATAAAAAATTTGAAGATGCGATGGATGAGGATATGAATACGCCGCAGGCATTGGCGACTATTTTTGACCAAATTAGGGAAACAAATAAATTTATTTCCACAAATGAAAGTGAGTTTTCCACAATTTATTATGAAATAAAAAAATCTTATGATTCTTTGAAGGCAAAAATAGAAAATGTGTTTGGAATAGCGATTGAAGCGGAAAATGCTGTGAAGAAGGAAGATGGAGAAAATATGGAATTGACAAAAAAATTAATTGAATTGCTGATAAAATTACGAAGTGAGGCAAGAAGCGAGAAAAATTTCAAATTATCTGATGAAATTCGGGATGAATTGAAGGTACTTGGAGTAGAAATTAAGGATAATCGGGATGGAACGACAGATTATGACTTTATGTAATTTGAGATTGAATTTGAACAGAATCTGAAAAATTTTGGAAAAATGAGGAAAAATATGAAAAATATTTTAGTTGGAGTTACAGGAGGAATTGCAGCATATAAGTCAGCTGGGATTGTGTCGCTTTTGAAAAAGAAGGGATATAATGTGAAAGTTGTGATGACTGAGAATGCTACGAAAATAATAGGGCCTTTGACTCTTGAAACTTTATCAAGAAATAGGATTTATGTGGATATGTGGGACAGTAATCCGCATTATGAGGTGGAGCATATTTCACTTGCAGATTGGGCGGATATGGTTTTGATTGCACCTGCGACTTATAATATAATTGGAAAAGTGGCAAACGGGATTGCAGATGATATGCTTACAACGGTTATTTCTGCCGTTTCAGTAAGAAAGCCAGTATTTTTTGCTTTGGCGATGAATGTGAATATGTATGAAAACCCGATTTTAAAAGAAAATATTAATAAGTTAAAATCTTTTGGTTACAGGTTTATTGATGCAGAAGAAGGCTTACTTGCTTGCAATTATAGTGCGAAGGGGAGAATGAGCGAGCCAGAAAATATTGTCGATGAAATAGAAAGATACAGTATTTTTTCAAAATTTGAGAATTTTGATACAGCCTTGAGAGGTAAAAAAATTCTTATAACAAGCGGGCGAACAAAGGAAAATATTGATCCTGTCAGATATTTGTCAAATAATTCAAGTGGAAAAATGGGATATTCACTTGCTCAGGCGGCGGCTGATGTGGGAGCAGAAGTAACATTAATTAGCGGACCTACGGACTTGAAAATTCCAAATGGGCTTAAAAATTTTATTTCTGTGGAATCGGCGTTGGAAATGTATGAGAAAGTGGATGAGTATTTTAAAAATACTGATATTTTCATAGCTTGTGCGGCAGTTGCTGATTACAGACCAAAGGAATACAAAAAGGAAAAAATAAAGAAATCTGATTCGGATTTTGTTATAGAATTGGTTAGAAATCCTGATATTTTGCTAGAGATGAGCAAGAAGAAGGAAAAACAGCTATTAGTTGGATTTGCGGCAGAAACTAACAATATAAAGGAAAATTCCTTAAAAAAGCTGGAAAAGAAAAATTTGGATATTATAGTGGCAAATAATGCATCTGTAATGGGCAGCGATGAAAATGTGATTGAGATTATTAAAAAAGATAGGACTTCGGTGGAAATTAGTCAGAAAAGTAAGATTGAGTTGGCTTATGATATTTTGAATGAAGTTATTTTTGAGTTGAAAAAGAGATAAAGTTTTTTGAAATTATGAATGTGTTGATTTTTATAAGTTCATTGATTTTGTAAAAGGGAGAATAAATTATGAAATCTGAAAAACAAAAGATAAAAAAAGTGTACATGTTGTATCATAGAGATGAAAAGGATGACGATAAATTAATAGGATTTTTTTCAACAAAGGAAAAGGCATTGGAAATTGTTGATAAATGGAAAGAAATGAAAGGTTTTAGGGATTTTCCTGAAGGATTTAAAATTAGAACCATGATAATTGGGAAAGATTACTACACAAAAGGGTTTAAATCTAAAAGCCTTAAATAATTAGGAGAAACTATGGAAATATGGATTTTATCACATGGATATGATTATGGAGATGTCTATGATAAATATAAGTGGAATGACGAAGCAAGGTTTTTAGGTGCCTATTATACAAAGGAAGAAGGATTGAAGGCACTGGAAAAATATAAAAAAATCAAAGGATTTTGTTCACATTTGGATGGGTTCTGGCTAGAAAAGCATCATTTGGATAAATATGCTGGATGGGAAGGTGGTTATGTTACTTATTATAAAGAAGATGAGGTAAAAATTGATAATTCAAAAAATCAAAAATTATATGTACTTTCTCATTTTTATTATACTGGTAAAGATAAAATAAAAGAAAAACATCGAATTTTATCAGTATGTTTGTCAAAATTAGAAGCTAGGAAGAAAATAAAGGAATATCAGAAAATAGAAGGATTTTCTTCACATATTTCTAATTTTTACATTGAAGAATATATTTTGGATGAAGAAAAAAATAAATAAAAGAAGGAGAAGCTATACAAATTTAGCGAATTAATGTTATGGATAATGAAAAGAAAAATGTAAATAGAGTTTTGAATGAAAAAAAAGAAAATTTGGAAAACAAAAATTCAAAATCTAGAAAAAAAACAGGAATAATTTTGGGAATAACGGCTTTATTGATTTTAGGAATTATAATTTTGGGGATGATATTTGGTAGAAAAAATATTAATTTTAGAAATATTGCAACTGAAGATGAAGATGACAAAATTTTTAGAATTAATCCAGTAAAAAATCCACAAGTTACGTATTACAATTTTCGTGGAGAAGTTTATCCTGATTGGGCTAAATTTGGGCTTACTCGAAGTAATGGAGCAAGAGGGCATCAAGGAATTGATATTTTTGCATTGCCTGGAACGGATGTTTATGCTGTGTTAGATGGTAAAATTGTGGATATGTATGTGGATAAAACAGGATACGGATTAAATCTTTATTTGGAAGTTGATCCAAAGGAACTTGAAAAAATAAAACGAAAGAATTATAAACCGAAATTAAGTGCTAGAGAAATGGATTACAGCAGTAATTATAATCCAAATACAATGCAAATAAAATATATTAGATATTGTCATTTGAGTAAAGTGAACGTAAAAATTGGAGATACTGTAAAAGCTGGACAAGTGATTGCCAAGACAGGAACAACTGGAAATGCGAGCGGAACTCATGCTCCTCATGTTCATTTTGAAATAGCTTTTGAAATGCGTGGAAGAGGACTTACAAACAGAGTCGATCCAGAAATGTACTTTAAAATAAAAAATGGAAATCAAATGACAAAACAGGAAATAAAGATACAAACTGAAGCGGCTAAAACAGAATGGTTTGAACCAAAAGGCTATGATATTGGATTTAGAGATAAGAGTATATTTTTAGAAAAAAAAGATGATTTGCATAAAAATGACAAAATAATAGATAAAGCTAAAAATGACAAAAATTTAAAAAAAGCAGAATTAAAAAAGATAAAAAGAAAATAAGGCGAAAAGAGCAAGGGACATCAAATCTCTTGCTTATTTATTATATTTTTTTATTTACAATGAACGTTTTTTAGCTTCTAAAACCCTGTCTAAAATCACAATCGCCGTAGCCGCCTCCAATACTGGCACTGCTCTCGGCACTATTATTGGATCATGTCTTCCATGCACTTCCAAAATATCATTCTGTTTTGTTTCAAGATTTACAGTTTTTTGAGCTTTTTCAATCGAAGCTGTTGGCTTTATGGCCACTTTAAATGAAATTGACATTCCAGTCGTTATTCCACCTATAATTCCACCATTATTATTTGTAAATGATTTTATATTCCCATTTTCATCATAATACATTTCATCATTTGCTTCATATCCTGTCATTTGTGTAATTCCAAACCCTGCTCCAAATTCTATTCCTTTTGTAGCTGGAACTGAAAAAATCATTCTCGAAAGTTCACTTTCCATCGACTCAAAATACGGATCTCCTATTCCTGCTGGAAGTCCTGTAACCATAATTTCTACAATTCCACCAAGCGAATCCTTTTCTTCCCTAGCTTTTTCCACAGCCTTCTCAATTCTTTCCACAATTTCTTCATTCAACACAGGCAAAGTCATATTTCTCAACTTATCAATATTTTCCTGCGTAATATCACTTTCTAAAAAATCCCTATCTTCAATATCCTTCACCGATTTAATATGTGCCGCAACCAAAATTCCCTGCTTCTTCAAAATCTGCTTTGCAATTGCCCCAGCAAACACCAATGATGCCGTTATTCGCCCAGAAAAATGCCCACTCCCACGAATATCATTAAACCCATTATACCTGTTAAATCCACTCCAGTCTGCATGTCCTGGTCTAGGTTTTCTTTTCAATTCACTATAGTCTTTTGACCGTTGATTAGAATTTCTAACAATCATCGCAAGTGGCGTTCCAGTCGTTCTTCCATCAAAAAATCCACTCAAAATCTCAAATTCATCCTTTTCCACTCTAGGCGTTGTCAATTTTGATCTCCCAGGCGCTCTTCTTTTCATTTCTTGCGAGATAAATTCTAAATCTAGTTCAGTTCCCGCTGGAATTCCGTCAATATTCACTCCCAATGCCGTTCCATGCGATTCTCCAAACAATGAAATTCTATAATTTTTTCCAAAATTTGCTCCCATTTTTTCACTCCTTAATTTTATTTTCATAACCAAAATTTATCTGAAAAACAAAATAATTTTTTACTTCTCAACAATTTCAATCTCTCCACCCATTTTCACAAAATCATCCCAAAAATGCGGATAAGATTTTCTGACACTTTCAGCCTCTTCCA
>ERZ772960.2390-NODE-2390-length-13661-cov-9.996693_pt1 | contig 13661 bp, 15 predicted proteins | sample MGYA00580678_ERZ772960 | MGnify/ENA primary metagenome ERZ772960 (study PRJEB29015, sample SAMEA2737930) | human oral metagenome | biome: human oral; feature: human-associated habitat; material: dental | place: China | collected 2059 ... | reverse complement strand
GCGTGACGCGCGCGGATGCGTCGCGGCAGGTGTTCTGGGTGCTGCGGGAGGCGGGTGTGCGGCGCATCCTCTCCGAGGGCGGCGTTGGGACGGTGAACCCGTTGCTCGACCCGCGCGACTTCCTCATTCCTGACGATTACCTTGATATGTCCGTGCGCAAGGATGTCATGCTCGACGGGCGCTATCTGCTTGTGATGCGGGATGCGCTCTGCTCGGAGCTTCGCACGACGCTCATTGAGGAAACGAGGAAGCGCTATACGGGGCGCATCTTTGACCGCGGCATCTACGCCGTCACTGACGGGCGGCATTTCGAGAGCCCTGCCGAGATCGCGATGCTGAAAGGGCACGCGGACATCGTGGGGCAGAGCCTCGCGCCCGAGGTCTACCTTGCGCGCGAGATCGGCGCGTGCTATGCGGGGCTGTATTTCGTCGTCAACTACGGTGAGGGCATCCGCCCGTGGTCGCACGACACGCTCGCGCAGATTTTCTACGACGATGCTCCCATGATCGGCGACATCCTGCTCGCGACGATCCGCAGCGTTCCCGCCGAGGAGAGCGCCTGCGAATGCCGCAGCCTGCGCAAGGAGACACTGCTGAAGGATGTCTACAACGAAGAGTCGGATAAGGGATAATAGACTCTAGTTGAGCAAAAAGGGAGGGTCATGTTGAATAAAGGGAGGCTTATTATATTATTTGCTATACTGATTTTTATTATTTTGGCTATTTTGACGGGGATAATAATAGGTATGAAATTTGGTATAGAACACAATAATATTGAAAGACAAAAGAAAGAACAAGTCATTGAAGAAGCAAAAAAGAGAGAAGCTATTTTATTGGAAAATCAGCCTAAACCCCGAACTAAACAGGAACTTTTAGAGGAACAAGGTTGGGTACATATTGATGGATTGTCTGAAAGTGATATAAAATTTAATGATGAAATTGACGAACATCATCGGAGATATATAACCAATTCAAAGGACCCCTCGCTAAAAACTTTAAAAAGCAGATCGGACCCAACACGAACATGCGCCTTAAGTATTAGAACTATTGAACATCAAAATGAAAGTATCTTGTTTGATCTACATGAAACGAACGTAGATAATATATTAAAGCGTTTTCAGCCTAAGGGTGGGAGTTTCTATACAATACAGTATGTTAATCCAAATGAGATCTATATTCTTAGAGAAACCACAGATATGGGAGAGATTGGATGGTTTGAGAGAAGAAAAAAGAAAAGAGTAGAGATAGACGATACACTAAAAGATGCACTCCAATATTGTGGAGTCAAACTATAAAAATAATTAACAAGAAATAACCTATATCTACAAAGAGGTTTGTAAAACTCGTTGACAATGATTCTTTGCGGTGCTAGGATAAAAGCGCAGGAGGTCCTGCGGAAACGATTTGGCTGAAAAGAAGTGCGATCCATCATGAAACAGCTGTCTTCCACACAGGTTGTCATGAGTTCATAACGTCCGAGCGCATAGCATGTGCGTTTGGACTTTTTTGTATTTTCGAGGAGGTTTTTGCCATGTCGATTAATATAGGAAAGGTTGTCATCATCGGGACGAGCAACGTCGGCTCTGCGGTGCTCAATAAGATTGCGGACTTTCAGCTCGCCTCCGAGATCGCGCTCATTGATCTCGATATGGATCGTGCGCGCGGCGAGGCCCTTGATACGAGTCATGCGATGTCTTCGCCGTACAGTACGAACATCAAGATTCATCCCGGGACGTATGAGGACTGCCGCGATGCGTCATTCATCGTCATCACGGCGGGACCGTCCATCTTGCCCGGTGAGACGCCCGATCGGCTGAAACTCGCGAGCACGAATACGAAGGTCATGCGCTCTGTGTTCAGTGAAATTGTGAAGTACACGAAGGATGCCATGATCATCATGATTACAAATCCGCTCGATGTGGCGACGTATGTCGTTTCGACGGAGTTCGACTATCCGCGTGCAAAGATTCTCGGTACGGGAACACTGCTCGAGACGTATCGCCTGCGCTGCATTCTCGCGGAGCACTACGGAACAGATCCGAAGAATATCCAGGGCTACGTGCTCGGAGAGCATGGCAACGACGCCTTTGTCGCATGGTCAACGGTGAACTGCGCCAGTCTCGGTCTCGATTATCTCGACGCGTATTTCGAGCGCAGTGAAAAACTCGACCGCTGCGATATCGAGCATGGGATCATACAGACGGCCTATGATGTCGTCAATCTGAAGGGATATACGAATACGGGCATCGCCATGGTCGCCTGCCGCTTCATCAAGGCGATCCTCTACAACGAGCATACGATCCTGCCCTGCTCCGCTGTCATGGACGGTGCATACGGCATGCGTGATGTTGCGCTCTCCATTCCGCGCATGATCAGTCAGGACGGCATCGTGCGCTCCTTCGAAGTGCGCCTGCCCGATGACGAGATGGAGAAACTCCTGCGTTCACAGAAGAGTGTCCGTGCCGCGCTCGACGGTGCAGGGGTGAAATAAGGAACAAAAGATCTGCGGACATAAGAAAACAAGCCCATGCGTTCGTGCATAGGCTTGTTTTACATTTTGAACAGGTCACTGTGTGTTCCTGTTCTCGTCAGATAAAGCAGGAGCGTATCATCAGAAATCTCATAAATGAGCAGCCAGTCCGGCGTGATGTGGCACTCGCGGCATCCTATATAGTTTCCTGTGAGCATGTGGTCATAATGTTTTTGTTCCAGCGGTTCGCCATTTGCCAGTTTCTTAATGACGGCAGAAAGTAGTTCCGTATCATAGCCGCGCTTGGCAATACGTTTCAAGTCCTTCTGGAAACGGGAAGTCGGACGGATCGTGTACTTCATGCGAGCAGATCCTTCATCATCGCATCGACATCGGTGTAGCGTTTTCCGAGATCTGGATCTTCCTTCATACGGCGGACTTCGTCGAGGGCTTCCCGTGTTTCGGCATTCAGGGGATCGCCGCCGACCTCAAAAGGAAGACGGTACTCCCGCACCGTCTTTCGCGCAAAGATATTGAACGCCGTCGTCATGCTCATGCCCATATCCGCACAAAAAGCGCTGAACTGCTCCTTCAGATCGTTGTCCATGCGTATGCTGACGTTGGTCTGTGACATTGCAATTCCTCCTTTTTATGTATAGAATAATGCAAGTCATGTGCACTGTCAAGAAATCTCAAGATAAATGAATCGCGGATAAAACCAGTGCCGACACTTTTGCACAATCTTTTTATCAGTGATTTCTTATAACTATAGACTGATACAATAGTAGGGGCCGTTGCACAAAAGCGGTTTTACTTTTGTGCAACAGCTGCCTCCGCCGCCTCATATCCGACCATCAGCGCCTGCATATTCGCGTCGACGGTATGCGGCGGGACGCGATGACTGACGGCGGTCTTGACGGCGTCGAGCGGCACGATGCCCGATACGCGTGTGATCGTGCCGAGGGCGACGATGTTTGCAAAGAGCGGCTTGCCGATCTGTTCGATGGCGAGCGTTGTGATGGGGACGGAGACGACATGTGATGCCGCAGGCACGTTCGGGACAAGCTCGCTGTCGACGATGAGGATGCCTCTTTCGGGATCGAGGTCGCCCGCGTATTTGTCTGCAGCTGCCTGTGTCATGGCGAGCACGATGTCGGGGTGCTCGACGTGCGGATGATAGATCACGTCATTGCTCACGATGACCTCGGAGCGGGATGCGCCGCCGCGCGCCTCGGGACCGTAGGACTGCGACTGCGCGACATTCATGCCGCATGCCGTTGCCGCCTCGGCGAAGATGATGGCGGCGGTGATGACACCCTGTCCGCCGGAGCCTGAGAGACGAAGTTCCTTCTGCATATCAGAGCCCTCCTGCACGCCGCTGAATCTCGGCGTTTGCCATGCCGTACTCCTCGCCCTCGCATGCGCAGAGCAGACCGATGGGGAACTTGTCCGGCGTACGCTTTTCGGGCGGGAGGTTGTCCCACGCCGTCTTCATGACGGCAGAATCGCGCATCCATTCGAGCATTGCGGCGGGCGAGCCCATCTTGTTCTTGCGGCCGTATGCCGTCGGGCACTGAACGATGGCCTCGACGAGTGAAAAGCCGTGGTTCTGGAGGCCTCCCTCGATCATCTGCGTGAGATGCTTGACGTGGAATGCCGTGGAGCGTGCGACGTAGGTCGCGCCCGCTGCCTCTGCAATGCGGCATGCGTCGAGCGCACGGTCGATTGTGCCGTAGGGAGCCGTTGTCGTGGATTTGCCCGGCGGCGTTGTCGGCGAGGACTGTCCGCCTGTCATGCCGTAGATGTTGTTGTTGAAGAGGATGACCGTCAGATCGACGTTGCGCCGGCAGCCGTGCAGGAAATGATTGCCCCCGATGGCAGTGCAGTCGCCGTCTCCTGTGATGACGATGACGTTCAGTTCGGGACGTGCAAGCTTGATCCCTGTTGCAAAGGGAATGGCTCTCCCGTGCGCCGTGTGTACGGTATCAAAGTCCATATAGCCGGAACCGCGCGAGGAGCAGCCGATGCCGGAGACGATGACGGTATTGTCCTGCGTCATGCCCTCCGTGCTCTCGATCGCCTGCGCGATGCATTTCAGCGCCGTGCCATTGCCGCAGCCCGGACACCACAGGTGGGGCAGGCGGTTCTGTCGAAAATACTGCTCAAAGCTGCGATTTACTTCTGCATGCGTATTCATATCGGTGCCCATCCTAACCCTCCTCGCTCATGCGCCGAATCTCCGCCGCAATCTCCTGCGGCGTGAAGTCCAGCATATTGTACTTGAGGCACGGACGGACAGGAGTCCCGTGCGATGCGCGCGTGACCTCGCCTGTGAGCTGCCCGTAGTTCAGCTCTGCAACGAGGATTTTCTTCACGCGGTCGGCAAGTCTGCCGATCGCGGCATCGGCAAAGGGCCAGATCGTCTGGAGGCGCAGGAAGCCGACGCGGATGCCTTCGGCACGCGCCGCGCGCACCGCCTCATATGCCGTGCGCGCCGTACCGCCGTAGCTGACGACGGCATACTCCGCATCCTCCATGAAGTGTTCCTCCGTGTGGATGATCTCCTCGCCCACGCGGTTGATCTTTTCATGCAGACGGTGGATCAGCTGCTCCGTGACGACGGGGCTGCCCGAGGGGAAGCCCGTCTCATCGTGGAGGAGGCCCGTCACATGGATACGGTAACCGTCGCCGAAGCGTGCCACATCGGGGACGAGATCCTCGCCCACGGCAAAGGGCTGATAGCCCTCGGCGCGCGTTTTCTTCGGCAGGCGGCGCGGATAGATCTCGAGTTCGTCCGCAGAGGGGAGAACGACATTTTCGCGCAGATGCCCGACAATCTCATCCGTCAGCAGAATGACGGGCGTGCGGAAGCGCTCGGCGTAGTTCACTGCCATCACTGCCATATCGAACGACTCACGGACGCTCCAGGGCGAGAGCGCGATCATCGGATGATCGCCGTGCGTGCCCCAGCGCACCTGCATGACATCGCCCTGCGAGGGGGCGGTCGGCTGTCCCGTCGAGGGGCCGACACGCTGGACGTTCACGAGGACGCACGGAATCTCAGCACATGCCGCGTAGCCGATCAGCTCCTGCTTCAGCGAGAAGCCGGGACCACTTGTCGCGTCCATCACCTTTGCCCCCGCGAGCGATGCGCCGAGGATTGCGCCCATTGCGCCGATCTCGTCCTCCATCTGGAGGAATGTGCCGCCGATCCGCGGCAGCATCTTTGCCATCTGCTCCGCGATCTCCGTCGACGGGGTGATGGGGTAGCCCGCGAAGAACGTCACGCCTGCGGCGACAGCACCCTCGGCGATCGCCTCGTTGCCCTGCATGAGCCTTGCTTTGCTCTCGCTCATCTCACGCCCTCCTCTCTACGAATATCGCGAAGTCGGGACAGCGCATCTCGCACTGTCCGCATGCGATACAGTCTTCCGGACGGACGGGCGTGATCTTGCCGAGAAGGCTTACCTCGAGCACCTTCTTCGGACAGAACGCTGCGCAGATACCGCAGCCCTTGCACCGTTTTTCCTTAATGTACAGCTCACCCTTCATGGCGCTCAACTCCCGCCGGGATGCGGAAACACATCCCAAATACACAGAATACCTTGCATCCGTCTTTATCCGCGCGGATGATTTCAATATTATAACAGAAGATACAGAAAAAATGAAACAGTATACATGAATACATGCGAGCTTGTTTCAAGGATAAAATGCCTGACGCACCTTCTTCTCCGTAGTAATCTGTGAACACATTGATTTAGGAGGTGCCTGTTTGACATTTTATACCTACAACTACATCACGCAGCACAGCCAGTTCAACAACGCAGTATGGTATGCGCTGTCGTTTCTCGCACTTGCGGCACTTCTTTTTGTGAGCATTAAATATCTGCGCAACCGTCTTGTGTCGCGCTACCGGGACCTCATTGTCATTCTGTTTCTCGCGGTCGCATTCCTCGGCGGGATGCAGTGGAACGATTACAACCGTACGAAGAGCGATGTGGAGGCAACCTCGCGTGTGGTGCAGTTCTTTCACACGTTCAGTGAGGATATGGGCGTGCCTGTGGAGGATGTCCGAACAAACTCCACCTATTTGAAACAGGGGATGCTCGTCGACGTGCAGGGGACGTTTTACGCGGTGACGTTCAATGCGGACTTTACCTCGTTCCAATACGAACGGACGCATCTCCTTGGCCGCGACGTGAAGATTGCGGACAAGGAGGACTGATATGCTGATCTACTCTCTGATGCTGGGCAAGCTTGCGCTCGGCCTTTTATGCCTCATCCTCCAGATCAATCTGCTCGGCAAGGGCAACCTCGCGCCGAACTCCGCGACGGATCAGGTGCAGAACTACGTGCTCGGCGGCATCATCGGCGGCGTGATCTACAACAATGCCATCTCGATTCTGGATTTCCTGCTCGTGCTCATCGCGTGGACGATGCTCGTGCTGATCCTGAAATATCTCAAGATGAACAGCGGTGCGATCAAGGACTTCGTCGACGGCAGTCCCGCCGTGGTGATCGAGCGCGGCAAGATACTCATGGATGAATGTATGCGACACGGAATGCTCGCACATGACATCATGCTGAAACTCCGCATGGCGGGCGTCTACTTCGTCAAGGATGTGAAGCGTGCCGTGCTCGAGCCGAACGGGCAGCTGACCGTCATCCAGTACGGCGAGCAGAACGCGCGCTATCCGATTATCCTTGACGGGCAGGTGGATGAGGATATTCTTGAACTCATCGACAAGGACCGCGACTGGCTCAAGGGCGAGCTGAGCATGGCGGGCTATGAGCCGAAAGACATCTACATCGGCGAGTACAAGGACGGTACACTGATTGTCCATCCATATGAGAATGTGTGAGGAGACAGATAAAAACACCCGACTGCTGAAGCAGTCGGGTGTTTTCATGCCTTTTTATGCTGATGAATCCACGTGAGAAGTTTTTCCTGTGAGATCTTTCCGGAGGCGACTTCCAGAATAATGGTATAGAGTTCCTTCTGCGTGTATTGAAGGAAGACCCCATTCAGTGCCAGAAACACAAGCATTGTATGTGCACCGATGCGCTTGTTGCCGTCAATCATCGCGTGATTTTCAATCAAGCCGTATCCAAGACGTGCGGCTTTCTGTTCGAGCGTAGGGTACAAATCTGTGCCGTCGAAGGACATAAATGGCGCAGCCAGGGCAGCGTCGAGGAGTGTCTCATCGCGAACACCATAACTGCCGCCAGTCGCATTGATGAGTTCCATGTGCATCTGAAGCACCTGCTGCTTTGTCAGGCGGATCATTTTGCCAGCACCGCGTATGCGTCTCGGTTTTTCTCCATCAGTTTGCGCGAAACGGCAAGCACATCCGTATCTGACAAGGCTTCATTGCGATCAACCTGCTGAAAGTCAATGACGAGGTAGCGCGGAGCATTGTTCTTTAGAATGACCGCCGATCCTTTTTCATCGACGAGCCGTGCAACCTTGGAAAAATTTTGATTTGCCTCGGTCATGGAAATCATCGTATCGGTATTGATATTCATGAGCCCGCCTCCTTTCATTCAGCATAGCATAAATATAGGATAAATACAACCTATATTGCTTACTCCTTTACCCGATACGCGACTGCATACATGACGGGCAGCACGAGCAGGGTCAGCACGGTTGCAACGATGAGGCCGCCCGCGATGGCGACGGCCATGGGGCCCCAGAAGATACTGCGCATGAGGGGGAGCATGCCGAGGATGGCTGCGGCCGCGGTGAGCATGATGGGGCGGAAGCGCAGGATGGCCGAGTCAATGATGGCATCCATAGGCTTCTCTCCTGCCTCTTCGTGTTTTTTGATCTGATCGATGAGGATGACGGAGTTGCGGATGATCATGCCGAAGAGGGCGAGGACGCCGAGGTAGGCGACGAAGCCCATGGCAGAATCCGTGAGCAGCATGGCGAGCACGACGCCGATGAGACCGAGGGGCGCGGTGAGGAGGGTGAGCGCCGTCTTGCCCATGGTGCCGACCTGCAGCATGAGGAGAGTCATGATGATGAAGATCATGGCGGGGATGGGCTGCATGAGATAGCCCATGGAGTCGGCAGAGTCCTCGAGCGCGCCTGCGGTCTCAATGGTTGTGCCTGCAGGCAGGTTCGCACGGAGCTCCTTCGTCGCGTCATAGGCGCGCTGCGCAGCGTCGTTGCCCTCGCCCTCCGTGACCTCCGCCTGCACGGTGATGGTCGGGCGCAGGTTGTAGCGCTTGATGAGTCCGTCCTCTGCCTCATAGGAGAGGTGTGCAATCTGCGCGAGAGGGACATAGCCGCCGCTCGTCGCGATCGGGAGCTCGCCAAGACGTTCGAGGTTTGTACGATCCGTATCTCTGAGGCGCAGGACGATGCCGATGGTGCGGTCGCCCGTGTAGAACTCCGCTGCCTGCGCGCCTGTGAGTTCGGTGTAGAGCATCTGCTTAACCGTTTTTGCGCTGATGCCGTAGAGTTTCAGCTTTTCCTTGTCAAAGTCGATGCGGACCGCTTTTGCCTTCTCCGTCCAGTCGAGATGGACGTTCGTCACGTTGGGATCGGAGGCGACGACAGCGGCGACCTCTTCGGCGAGCTTGCGCACCTCGTCCGTTGTGGGTGCGGAGACGCGCAGCATAACGGGAAAGTCGACGGGCGGACCGGTCTGGATATATTGCGTGGATACCCGCACGCCGCTGAGCTCATTGCGGCGTGCATCGGCGATGACGTCAGCAAGCTCCTCGCGTGCAGCGGTATCGTTTGCCGTGATGACGAACTGTGCTGTGTTCGCAGCGTCGGCCTTCGGGTCGACGGGGAGGACGAACCGCGGCGTGGACTGTCCGATGTAGGCAGCGTAGTTCTGGATCTTGTCCGTATGCGTGTTCAGGACCGCCATGAATCGATCTGCCTCTGCCTGTGTAGCCTGGATGGATGCGCCTGCGGGCAGGGTGAGGCGGACGAGCAGTTCGGGACGCAGGGAGGGCGGGAAGAAGGTCTGCTTGATGTGCGGGAAGGCGATGAGCGACAGGATAAAGATGACCGCGGTGCCGATGAGCACAACGGCGCGGTGGGCGAGGAAGAGTGTCAGCACACGCCGAAAGAGCCGGTAGAACCGGCTGGCATAGGGATCGTGCGCCGCTTCGCCGTCTGCATTTTGCTTGACGCGGATCAGATAGTATCCGAACAGCGGCGCGACCATGACGGAGACGATCCAGCTCAGAACGAGCGCAATGCCGATGACGGGGAAGAGTGCGGCGCAGAACTCGCTCGCCATGCCCTTGGAGAAGGCGACGGGAATAAAGCCCGCACAGGTGATGAGGGTGCCTGTGAGCATGGGCTTGGCGGTCTGGGTAAAGGCATAGCATGCGGCATCGAAGCGTCCCATGCCGCGCTCGAGCTGGACACTCATCATCTCGACGGCGATGATGGCGTCGTCGACGAGGAGGCCGAGGGCGATGATGAGCGCGCCGAGGGAGACCTTGTGCAGGTCGATGCCGAGGAGGTACATGAAGACGAATGTGCCCGCGAGGACGAGCGGGATGCAGCCCGCGACAACAAGCCCGGTACGGAAACCGAGCGAGAGAAAGCTGACGGCGAGTACGATGATGATGGCGAGTGCGAGGGTTTCCACGAAGTCGTGGATGGAGCTCTGCACGACGGCGGGCTGATTCGATACCTCGTGGAGCTCGGCGCCGAGCGGGAGATCCTGCTGAATCGCGGCGGTCAGTTCTTTGAGATGTGTGCCGAGGGCGAGGATGTTGCCGCCGTCCTCCATGGAGACGGCAATGCCGACGGCGGGGGCGCCGTTATAGAACATCTTCGGATCGGGCGGGTCGATTGTTTTGCGCTCGACACTTGCAATGTCGCCGAGGCGGAATATTTTCCCGTTCGCGGCGATGGGAAGCGCACGGATGTCCTCGATGTTCTCGAATACGCCGGAGGCGCGGAGATGGACGGTGTCGCTTGCAGTCTCAAGGGTGCCGCTCGTCATCATGGCATCCTGCGCGCTGAGCGCGTCCGTGATTGTTGTGGGCGGAATGCCGAGCTGCGCAAGGCGTTCGAGGGCGATCTCTACGTAGATGCGCTCGCGCTGCGCGCCGACCAGGACGACCTTCTGCACGCGCGGAACGGCGAGGATGCGGCGCCGCGCATCCTCCGCCATGGCACGCAGTTCCTCGTAGGAGTAGTCCGCGCCCGTGATGGCGTAGACGGAGCCGTACACATCGTCAAAGCGGTCGTTGTAGTAGGGGCCGTAGACACCGTCCGGCAGGTCGTGCTTTGCATCTTCGCCGAAATTGCGCACGTCGCGCCATGTCGGGCGAATCTGGGAGGCGTCGAGTTCATCGCGCAGCTGGAGGTAGATGATGGTCTGACCCGCGCGGGTTTCACTCATGATCTTCTTGAGCCCCGGCGTATCCTGAAAACGCCGCTCGAGTTTATCCGTGACCTGCTCCTGCATTTCCTCTGCGGTTGCGCCCGGCCATGCGGCAGAGATGACCATCTGGCGGATGGTGAAGGCGGGATCCTCCATGCGGCCGAGCGACTCATAGGCGAAGATGCCGCCGATAGTAAAGACGATGATGAAATACCAGACGAGCGTGCGATGGCGCAGCGAGAGTTCGGTGAGGTTCCTCATTTCGTCCGCACCTTCTCTCCCTCACGGAGCTGGTGAACGCCTGCCGTTACGATGACGGCACCCTGTGCGAGACCCTCAACAACGGCGTCGTTGGCATAAAATGCCGTGACCGTAACAGGCTGGAGATGTACGACGCCGTCCTCAACGACGTAGACCCCCGCCTGATCACCTGTTTGATAGAGAGCAGAAAGCGGGATCACGGCGCCGGCGGCAGCCTTTTCGGTGAGATGGACACGCGCCGTCATGCCGAGCGGGAGGTCGTCGGGTGCGTTCGTGAGCGCAATGCGCGCGGTATAGGTACGGCTGGCGGCGTCAGGGACAGGGGAGATCTCGCGCACATAGCCGGACAGCATCGCACCTGTTGCCCACAGGGAGACGGCGGCAGGCATCCCGACGACGATTTCGGAGAGTCGGCTCTCGGGAACGGCGATCTCGATCTCACGTTCTCCTTCCTGCGTCAGCGTCAGAACGGTCTGCCCTGCGGCGACGACCTGTCCCTCCTCTGCTGCAATGTTCGAGACGACGCCGTCCGCGCCTGCGATGAGGTTTGTGTAGCCGAGTGCGTTGCGGCTCGTCACATCCTGAGCGACCGCCTGCCGATAAGCCGCCTCGGCGGCCCGCTCGTTCGTGCGGTACTGATCGAGCATCGCCGCAGAGATCGCCTGCGCGGCATAGAGTTCCTCGTAGCGTGCGCGCTCCGTGCGTGCGAGCTCATAGCGGGAACGTGCGGCAGCAACACCTGCACCCGTGGCATTTGCCTGCTGCTGCACATCGCGCGCGTCAATGACCATGAGCACGTCGCCTGCGCGGACATGTGCGCCGGCATCTACATTGCGCGAGAGGATCTGTCCGCCGACCTGAAAGGCGAGCCGTGTCTCGTAGCGTCCGCGCACGGTGCCGCTGTATCCTGTCTCCGTCGAGGATGCGTCGCCGACCGTCATCGTCCGTACGAGGGGCGGCTGCACCTCCGCCGTATCGCTGCCGCAGCCGGAAAGAACTGAGAGTGCCGCCGCGAGAATGACCGTGAGATAGAAACGCTGCTGCATGGTGAATCTCCCTTTCGTACCGAATAAGTTATGTAGATTTTACCACTGAACCTGGAGCGTGTCCATAAGGAGGGAATTTGAACCCCTGCGGATTTTGTGTTAGAATAACTCTCGATAGTACAGAGGAAGAACGGATCAATGCAGAGCTGTCGTATCGGTGTTCATTTTCGCTCTGTCGCCGTCGACAAATCCTTCGCAGAGCGCTGCTTTGCGGAGGGAGCGCCGTCTTGGCAGGAAAATCTGCGCCGATCGGACGGCATTCATTTATCCATGCTTCCTCGGGAAAGGATGTCATGATGGACGAGGAATTGCGGCGATATGAGAAGATTCGCGGCGCGTATCGTTCGGTGGGGCGGCTGGCAAATCTCTACGACGGGATGATGACCTACTCGACATGGTCGGGGAAACTCATCTCGCGTCTCGTGTGGGGGCTTGATCGGGACGGTGTGAGCCGCTATGTGGGGCTGGCGCTGCGCGCGGCGCATGCTGGCTTTGCGGGACGGCTTCTCGAAGTTCCTGTCGGGACAGGCTGCCTCTCGCTGCCGGTTTACGCTGAGCTGCCCGATGCCGATATCACCTGTCTCGACTACTCGCCCGCGATGCTCGCTGCGGCGCGTGCGCGGGCAGATGCGCTCCATATCCGCAATGTCGCGTTTGTGGAGGGCGATGTCGGGCAGCTGACCTTCGAGGATGATTTCTTTGACGCGGCAGTCTCGATCAATGGATTCCACGCGTTCCCGGACAAGGATGCCGCGTGGAGCGAGCTGCACCGCGTGCTGCGCCCCGGCGGACGACTGACGGGCTCGGTATTCGTCCTCGGCGGGAATCCACGTACGGAGTTCGTTGTGACGCAGCTCTATACGCGCATGGGATTCTTCACGCCGCCGTACGATACGCAGGCGAGCCTGACGAAGCGTTTAAGCGCGCTCTATCGTGAGGTATCGGTCGAATGCGTCGAATCGCTTGCATGTTTTTCTTGTGTGAAATAGGGAATGTCATATGGTTACCGTTTTGCGAAGGAGGATGACTTATGAAATTTCGTACACTTTCACGTATTGTTGCTGCTGCATTCATTGCGGGCAGTGCCTATGCCGCAGCGCCGGCAGCCTATGCGGAAGATGCGCCGCAGACTGCCGCTGAGCAACCGGCGCAGGCAAAGTCGCCGTTTGACGAAAAGGTTCTGGAGCAGCATGTGATGGCAACCATTGAGCGTTTTGAAAAGGACGATGCTACCGGCCTGCAGGCAGAGGCGGCGGACAATCTGCGTCCGCAGCTGACGGCGGAGACGATCAAAGCGACAAAGGAGGAGTTTGGGCCGAAGTGGGGGGCGCGTGTCAGCCGAGGTCTGCCGCATCTGACAACAAGACAGGAGAACGGTGCGTGGTACGCCATCTATGAGATGGCCATAGGGTATAAAGAGACAGTCGTGATCTATCACCTCGTCTATGATGAGAAGATGAATCTCGTAATGCTGTTCGTCAGCTGACCATAGTTTTCGTATAAAGAGGGCCCGCACGGCAA
>ERZ772960.2389-NODE-2389-length-13666-cov-11.757476_pt1 | contig 13666 bp, 18 predicted proteins | sample MGYA00580678_ERZ772960 | MGnify/ENA primary metagenome ERZ772960 (study PRJEB29015, sample SAMEA2737930) | human oral metagenome | biome: human oral; feature: human-associated habitat; material: dental | place: China | collected 2059 ... | reverse complement strand
GGCATCGACATTCACCACATTTTCCCGAAGAGTTACTGCATCAGCAAGAACTACGCGTATGTGAAATGGGATTCCGTCATCAATAAGACGCCCATTTCGTACGGTACCAATCGGGAGATCGGAGGTGCGGCCCCCAGCGTGTACCTTGCACGCATAGAAAAGAAGGTGCCGTCAGAGGATTTGCGCGACTGCCTCGCTGCTCACTGGATCGACATGGATGATTGTAGGACGGATGACTTTGCACGATTTATCGTCAACCGCGCACGGAAAATCCTCGATGCCATCGAAAAGGCGACGGGAAAGCCGATTTCCGGCAGGGCTAGTGATGAGGTGAAACAGGCATTTGGCGATCACCTATAAGGGGCGGTCTCCGCTGCGGTTCGCCGCACGAATCTTGATGACGGCGCAGGTGGGGCACGCCGAACGTCCTTCGTAGAAAAAATCCTTGCCAACGCGTCCCTCACTGTGCTATAATGCGTCATGTCGCATAAGCGCATGGAGAGGTGTCCGAGTGGTCGAAGGTGCTTGACTCGAAATCAAGTGTGGTGATGAGCCACCGTGGGTTCGAATCCCACCCTCTCTGCCAGTAAATACAAGGCTTTCGAGCATTTTGCTTGGAAGCCTTTTTTTGTTGCTGATTTTTATTTTTGACAGCCTTTTTGACAGCCAGGCTGTCAATCGGAATATGTTTCTTCACACTTGATTATTTTGTCGGTAATGCCATCCTGCATCTGTGCAGTGTTGTGGACGTAGCGATCCATCGTGAATGCTGCGGATGCGTGGCCGAGGCGTACCTGAATCTTTTTTGCACTGATTTCCTGTTCGGCGAGGAGTGTTGCATGTGTATGGCGGAACGAATGGAAACGGAGATCCTTCGGAAGGTGCAGACGTTTTTTTAGATCGGCGAAGATATGTGTCAGTGCAGTGAGCGTCATCGGCTGTGACTCGTCCTTGAGCGATCGAAATAAATAGCTTGTCTTTGTGACACGGATCCCTCGTTCGGACATACGGGAGGTTAAAAGGTTTTTCCATGCAAGGAGATTCTCGACGGCAGCAGGGGATAGGGTAACCGTACGCGCACTGTATGTGGTCTTGGTTGTCCCCTCGTATTCCTCTGTGCCTTTTTTGCGGGCTTTCGATACACGGATGGTCGCTGCGTCCGGATCAAAGTCTGCCCAGCGCAGCGCGACAATCTCACCTCTGCGCAGCCCAGTCCCCCATGCGAACTTGAAGAGATATTCGACCTGTGATCCGCGCACCGCACTGAGAATGGTGTGATAAATCTCAGGGGTGACAATACCGGCGACCTTTGCCGTATGCTTCGGCTTGCGGATAAACTCCATTGGATTGTTCTCGATCATCCGCTCGAACTTCGCAGACTTGAAGATGGATTGAAGAAGCGTATAGACTGCCTGCCGTGTACGGTCGCCCTCGATCTGCGCGAGCAGGTTTTTTATGAGGGCGGGCGTTACATTGGTGATCTTCACGTTCGGTGGGATGGCGGGGAGGATGTACCGCGAAAGGAATCTGCGATAGGTTGTCAGGGTCGATTCCTCGAGTTTGTCCACGTCACGCTTCGTGCGCAGGAATGTCTCTGCGAAATTGTGAAAGCTGTCTGCGATGAGAAAGTCCGAGAGATTCGCCGCGAGAACGCGCCGCCGCTCGATCTCGAGATCCTTTAGGCTATAGGCATAGATGTACTGCTTGACCTTCTCACCTGTGATTGGGTTCTCGATCGCGACGCTGGATTGGTAGCGGCCGTCTTTTCTTTTGGTCGGCATGATAGTTCCTCCACAACAATTACAAAACTCGTGTTCTTTTGCGACTTGCAAGAAAGCGGCGAATCCGATGCAGTGGGTTCGCCGCTTTTGTGCTGTTCGATGAACGGAGATGATTTGTCGGCGATGACAAATCATTGAGCAGGAAAGTATCTCTTTACGACTGCGCACTTTACTTTTTCGCGCTGATTTAACCCCGTCGAAATCGACCAGTTTAACCGTGTCGGATTCGAGGCGGTTAGGCGTTTTGATCCTGTCCTGTAAAGTCAATAAAATCAACGGGTTACGGATATTTTAAATGGTAAAATATCGATATTTGATCCTGTTGTTTGCCGCCCTAGATGCGGTCTTTTTTATGCCCTTAATACAATCAGTGGGATAGGGGGTTAGTTGTTTCCAAGCCAACGGATCGCACGTCGAAAACCTGCATTTTCCGCTTCTTGTACGGTCGACGCATAGAACTCTCCTTCGGATGGTGTAATAACGCATTTGTCGTATTGCTGATCGAATGGCAAGTGATATATTTTTTCTCCTGTGCGTGCACTTATGTTACATTTTATCATGGGATAATCCCCAAGTGGTTTTGTAACAAGTTTAATTTTCAATAAATCGGCGAATAGCACAGCAGAGGTTGAATAGGGAACTGTAGAGAAAAAGATTGGTTGCACGTTGTATGAATTGAAATCTATATCCAAATGATCGATGTATTCGATAGGAGCATCATCAATCTTATCAGCGTCTATTCCAAGAGCTAAAGAAATCTTATAAGCAATTGTCGTGCCGTAGAGCTGGTTGATATGTTTTTCGCGTATGATTTTTTTCTTTTTATTCGACCAACATTTACATTGAATGACGAGAGTTCTACCGCCTTTTTTACAGATCAAATCACGTCCGAAATCTTCTAGACCTCGCTCGATTCCGTAGTATGTGACGCTATAACCTTTCTCTTCGTATAAATAGCCAATATAGCGTTCATACTCTCGCCCAATCTCGGCGTTTGTTTTGTGGCGCTTTTTGTAACGATCTAATGCGAGTTGATTCCGTTCCGTTGGAGAGAGCAGGTGATACTCTTCAGGAGTCAACCAATATCCCGCAACATCTGAATCTTTATAGTTTGGGTTCTTGTAGGAGTTCGTTGGTTCTATCGGGTCATCTTCCAGATCAGAAAGCCACGGCAACAAGCTCTTTATATATTCGAGTTCCCATTTATAGGCTTTGTTTTCCCGTATGAGGGCGTTCTTTTCCGCACGTATGGCTCGTACTTCGTCTGCTCCTTTGAACGATGGTCGTTTTTTTAATTCCAGTATGTCCGCAATGTAAGCGTTTCGTGCTGTTTCATAATCCGCAATAACCGTTGCAACAACAGGAAATTCATCTGTTTTGGCAGATAAAAAGTCATTGACGAAAGATTCTTTTTCTGCTACAGCTTTTTCCTTTGCCTCTGCGGCGGTTACTTTATCGCTATAATATATGTTGGCAGCCATTTTGGTGCGATTCATATAGTCGTCGGCATCCGTTATATACCTTGTCACTTTTCTGTAATGCCGTACAACCTTAACCAATATAATGAATAACGCTACACATAGGATGAAGAAAATTTCTGCCATATAATGATCTCCCTACACTCATAACGGCTTATAGCGTTCTACGCAGTTCTATGACCTAAACCAAGGAACACACAGCTCCATCTACCAATCTACCTGTGTATCAATAAATCTTCCAAGTAAAAAATGGACTTCGCGCGGGTCGGGGTGGCGTTGATTGATGATACGTGTTACCTCGTCGCTGTCAATGTCGGTGGAGTAGGTGAGCAGATGCGCAGCGTATTCGTTTGCCTCCGCTTCCAGACGGCTACGAACGTAATAGGCGCGGTAGGGATGAAGATAGTAACCGTATCCTGCGTGCAGACGTGCGTGTCCGAGTTCGTGGCAGACCGTCACCTTTTGCCCTGCATAGCAGAGATCTTCATTCAGAATGATGTATTTGCGCCGCAGGACGTGAACGAGAAAACCACGCATATCATCGGGCAGGGGAAGGCGTACAATCGTTATGCCGAGGTCACTCGCGAGCTGAAATGGGTTTCCCGTGCGGTATTTGTTGACGAGATTCTTGACGCGGACTTTGATGTTGAGCATGACACATCAGTCCTTCTTTCGTTTGTTCTGCCTTTTCGCATCCCAAAAGACGAACTCAAGAGCGTTTCGTAGCTTTTGTTGATCTTCTTCACTGAGGTTGTATGTATCACCATCAAACATGACTTCCGTTTTGTTGAGGAATTTTGCGAGGTCGTTCAGGTCGCGTTTGGAGTGGGCGGTGGAATCGCGCTGCGTGAGTGTGGGCAGATCGTCGGAGGCGGGGGGTTGCTCCAATAGTTCACTGCGTTTTATCTTGAAAAAAGAGCATAACTTATCCACCTTATCCATGCGCGGAACTTTGTAGCCCTTTACCCAATTATTTACCGTAGTATTGCTTACTTCCATATAAGTCGCTAATTCTGCTTGCGTGATGCCGCGTACTCGTAACAAACGATTCAAGTTATCAGTAAACGTCTTTTTCATTGTATTTTCGTTGGGCATATCTCTCACCTCGTTTATATGAATCATTATATAACTAAAAGTAAAATAGCACAATACGAAAATAAAAATAAATCAACTAAAAGTGTTGACATAAACTTTTAGTTGATTTATAATAAGAGCAGAAAAAATGAAGGGAGGAACGGGGAGTGAAAATTAGCTTGAAAGCCGCCCGTGTAAATGCCAATCTGACACAGGAAGAGGTTGCGAAACTCTTACGTAAAAACAAACAGACTATTGTCAACTGGGAGAACGGGAAAACGGTCATTGATGTGGGTAACTTCACAGCATTGTGCCAGCTCTACAAGATTGACAAAGACTGTATTTTTTTGCCTACAGCATAAACTTTAAGTTTAACAACAACCGCGAGAGGAGGTGAGGGGATGGAGTTTGCAGATGTTGTGATCGTTGCGGTCATTTTTGGGGGGTTCAACGTCATTCTCTATGTCGCAGCAATATCGCTGCTCAGAGAGCATGAGAAGATGATTGATGAGAAGATGAAGGGCGGGAGGCGCACATGAATATTTTGGACTTACTCATGGGGTTTCTCGTTTTTCACTTCATCACGTTCGGTTTGTATCTCGTTGGTGTTCTCGTCTGTCTTGATCGTCGCAAACAAAGACAGGAGATCAAAGAGAAACAGGCAAACGGACATGAAAAACGTCAACAGACAGGCGCAGAGATATCCGACGAACAGAGCGAAAAACAGGCTGAATAGTAATCTGGAAGTTGTTTCAGTCAACGGGCACAGAAAGTATCCGATCAGGAACAGCCCTATCCAGATGAGATTGTAAACAGACCTCCGGCTCAGTTGGTTATCAAAATATTTTTTTCGCAGACCGTCAATGCCTTCATCTGTGGTCTTTTGGACATATTTCATAATTTGTGCGAGAAAAATAGCCGCCGCGAGAAGCAAGATGCTCTGTGTATTTGAAATTGTCGTAATGAAATTGATGAGGGAGGTTAGTTCATTGGTAAACAATAGCAACACATCCTTTCGTCCATAGTATAGCACGGTGGGGAAGGAGCAACAACCGCGAGAGGAGGTGAGGGGATGGAATCCGAGAAAATCTATCGGCTCGAAAATGCGAGCATAACAAAAGCCCTGCGCGTTGCGTTCGTGCAGGGCGAGGGGACGCAGGAGAGTCCATGTCGGCTGATGTGGCGTTTCTATTTGCCGGACGGGCGTTATATCGGTGAGATTCCGGCAGACGGTCAGGATGACACGAAGCCCGCAGCATCGTCGGCAATGTTTTCAGCGATGATGAGATGACACAGTGCTAGCATGAAGCGTTTCATCTCAGGGACGTTGTAGTCAGGGTGTTTTTGAACCATGTGTGTCTGGTCGTTGCCAATCCATGAGATAGCTTTGGCCAAAGATTGTATCTTTGCCGAAGGAATTCGAGCAATGGAACGCCCGAGGGGCTCGTTCAGTATGTCGTTTTCATCATCTGGGAATTGGTTGATAATGTACTGTTTTACAAGAATTTCGAGTGCCTTTCGATATGCCATTCCTGTAATTTTATCAAGTCCATGATTTTCGGCTTTGGCTGCTTGCTCGTGGATTTGAAAAAAATACGGATAATGTTGCTTTATTTCTTCTGGAATTAGTGGCTTTGGCTGTCGATATGGGTGCACGGCTATATTTGATGAATATAGATCATTGTCATAGTTCCTATGAATGCTGTATACGGAAAAGAATAATTCTTTGCAGATAGGGCAAGAAAGAATAACGGCAAATTCATTTCCTTCAACAGAGGAGCCTGATGTGCAAATGTTTGGCTGCATCCCATTACCGCAATGAGGGCATACGTCAGGTAAGACAAAAGAGCACGCTCCGGCAAGAGTATTCAATTCTGTTCGCAAGGGGATCACGTCCTTTCTACACTCAGTATAGCACTCTGAGAGGAGGGCAACAACCACACAGAGAGGAGGTGAGGGGATGAAACGTCTGCAACGGTTTTGGTTGTGGTGGAACAATGCTCCGCCGGGGCAAATTGTTCGTGCGGCGATTCTTGTCACGGGAATAAATATCGCCATATTAGTGGCACACCTGTTAGTAATGTAGGTAAGGAGGTGAGGAGATGGAAGAAATGGTTCCGTATTCTCCGTCTTATGAGAAAACGAAAAAGACCGCAGAGCAAATCAAGCGGTTGCTCCACGGTCTTACGTACGCACAAGCGATGGATGCGCTTGGGATGGTGCAGGCAGAGTTGTCCAGCTACGTAGTTATCTGGATGGAGGAGGTGAAGAAATGGAAGCGGCGCAGCTGACCGTTCCAATCTGGGAAAAGGCGGTGCTGACGGTGGATGAGACAGTGGCGCTGACGGGCATCGGGCGCGATGTGATTCGTGCACTGGCACATCATGCGCTGCATGGTCCGGGGGATTTTCCCGTGTTTACGGTGGGGACATCGCTCAAAATCCCGCGACTGTCGCTGCTAGAATGGCTGTCGGATGCGGCGGCGTGCGGGCGCAATCTCAAACGCGTAGAGACGGCGGTTGAGGAGGCGAAGAAGGCTGCCGAAGGAAAGCGCGGTCGTCGGCGCAAGGTGATTGGTCTGGTGAAATAGGCTGACAAAGCTGGGACCGGAATTTGATAAGAAGGGAGCTGGCGGAGATGATGCATGAGTTCTTAAAGCCCGTCTTGATCGGCGGGGCGTTCATCGCTGCGGCGGTGTTCCTCTCGGGGGCGACGGTCGAACCGTTCGCGGATGGTAGGAACGCCGTCCTCGTTGAGGAGGTCTATACGGTGCGTCCGGGCGATACCATCTGGGGCATCGCCGAGGAGTACGTCGCCAAGAATACGGGGACGCGGCGGTACATCCTCGAGTACAAGGCGGGGATGGAGGAAAACAATCCGTGGCTCCTCGATCGCAAGGGGGAGATTTACCCCGGCGACAAGATCAAGGTGACGTACTGGGTCAAAAGAGAGGAGGAGAAGAAATGACAATAGAAGCTTTGGAAGAGATTGCTCAAAAGCTACGTGATGAACAGTATATTTTTCTGGTAAACACCGAAAACGGCATGTGGTCAGCAATGAACGGATATGCTGAAGATATTGTCCTCATGGCGGTTAAGGGCATCATCAGAACTGCTAAACAGATAGAAGATGTGCCCTCGCATGAACTCGTAAAACGTGCTGCTGTCACATTACATGAAATCGCAGAGCTGATGGAGGCGGCGGCAAAAGAAAAAGCGCCCGAGGCGGCGGCAACCGCTCAAGGCGCAGAGAAATAAGATTTACACCGTGAGTATATCATGGGAACGGAGGAAACACAATATGAAGATACTCAGCCTGACGCTCGAAAACTTCCGCGGCATCAAGAATCTCACCGTCAGCTTTGACGGCAAGGACGCGGATGTGTACGGAGCAAACGGGACGGGCAAGACCACCATCGCAAATGCGATCTGCTGGTTGCTCATCGACCGCCCTGCGACGGAGGAGGCGGACTTTGACCCCAAGACCACGGGAACGCACGGCGTCCACCACAAGGCGAGCATGACCGTCGAGCTTCCAAACGGGAAGAAGATCACCATTGCGAAGGATTTCTATGAGAAATGGACGAGGAAACGCGGGTCTGCGACGGAGGAGTTCACGGGCAATGTCACGGACTACTACATCGACGGTGTGAAGTCCAAGAAAAAGGAGTACACGGAGGTCGTTGAGACCGCGTGCGGGATTGACATCGAGCACGTCAAGATGCTCATGGTGCTCGGGTACTTCGCGGACACGATGAAGACGGATGACAAGCGCCGCATCCTCTTCGAGATGGCGGGGGAATTTACGGATGATGATGTTCTCACAGCGAATGAAGAGCTGCGCGACCTCGAACAGTTCCTCGTCATGCCGGGGACGAGCGACAAGAACTACACCATCGAACAGTGGCGTAAGATCGCCGCTGAACAGCGGAGCAAACTCAACAAAGATCTCGAGCTCCTGCCCGCCCGCATCGATGAGGCGAGCAAGAATGTTGCCGAAAACGTCGAGGACGCGGAAGCGCTGAATGCAACACTCCGCGCATTGGAGGAAAAGAAAGCCTCCATCGAAGAGAAAAAGCGCAGCCTCTCCACTCCGGACGGAAAGCAGGAGGCGGCACGCGCAGCACTCGCGGGGCTTGAAGTCGACCTTGCCAAACAGCGTGCCGCCTACATCGAGCAAGGGGCGGCGGCGAATCAGGAGATCAATGCAAAGATCGAGAGCCTGCGGGAAAAGGGATTCGATCTGGATGTGGAAGGGGATCGTATTGTTCGCGAGAGAAACGAGGTGGGGGTTCGCCGGGAGGAAATGCAGCAACAGCGCGAAGCCCTCCTGAAGGAATATGCGTCCGTAGCAGCGCGGCAGTGGGATGCAGGCTCAGAGATATGCCCGACGTGTCATCAGCCAATGCCGCAGAGTCTCATCGAAGAACTGCGTGCCCAATTTAACGAGACGAATGCCACCGAGAAGGAGGACATTAACCGTCGCGGGCAGGCGTGCAGCAAAGAGAAGATCGAAGAACTTTCTGCCCGTGAGGCAGAGCTTACACAACAAATCGAAGCGATCCATGAGCAACAGAAAAAGAGAACCAAAGAGCTCTCAGAGCTTCGTGCATCTCTTACTACGCTGCCCCCCTTCGAGGAGACGGCGGAATACAAAGAGATCACCGCCCGCATGGAGGAGATTCGCGCTCGTCAGCGTCTTGGACAGAGCGCAGCGGATGGCACGATGAACGCCTATGACCGCGACATCCAGACGGTCAAGGACGAGATCGCAGCGGTCAACCTGCGTATCGCAAAGGCGCAGTCCTCCGAGGACAGCCGCCGCCGCGTCGGGGAGCTCAAGCAGGAACTCAAGAATACCGCCGAAGAGATGGAATACATCGAGCACGGGATTCATCTGTGCGAGGAGTTCGTCCGCACGAAAGCGCGGATGGTCACGGACAGTATCAACGGGCATTTCCGCTATGTGCGGTTCGTCCTCTTCCGCGACCAGATCAACGGCGGACTGCGCGAGATCTGCGAGCCAACCATCGAGAGCCGCACGGGTCAGTGGGTGGAGTACCGCAGCGCGAACTACGCCGCGCAGACGAACGCCAAGCTGGACATCGTGACGACGCTCATGCGGCACTACGGCGTACATCTGCCCATTCTCATGGATCAGGGCGAGAGCGTCACGCGTCCGCTTGCCGTCGAGGAGCAGCTCCTCCGCTTCATCGTTTCGGCGGAGGATGAGGAAATCAGAGTAGAGGTCAAGGAGTAGGAGGAACAACATCATGGGACAGGCAGTAGCAATGCGCAACCAAACACAGACACCCGCCCGCACGATTGAGGACTGGGTGGAGAGCGAGAACATCAAGCAGAAGTTTCAGGAAGTGCTCGACAAGGGGGCGGGGGCATTCGTCACAAGCATCCTCAGCCTTGTAAAGTCCACGCCGCAGCTTGCAGCGGCAGACCCGAAAACCGTCATCAGCGCGGCAATGACCGCCGCAACGCTCAAGCTCCCGATCAATCCGAATCTCGGATTTGCGTACATCATCCCATACGGCAAAGAGGCACAGTTCCAGATGGGCTACAAGGGCTACATTCAGCTCGCGATGCGTACGGGGCAGTACAAGACCATCAACGCATCTGTGGTCTGCGAGGGGCAGATTGAGGATGTGGATTTCGTTACGGGTGAGATTATCCGTGGGAAGAAAAAGAGTGACAAGGTCGTTGGCTACGTCGCCTATTTCGAGCTCATCAATGGGTTCTCCAAGATGGTCTATATGAGCCATGAGGATATGATGCACCATGCGCTGACATACTCACAGGCGTATAAGTACGACAAGAAGAACGGAAAGAAAAGCAGCGTGTGGAGCACGAATTTCGAGGCAATGGGACTCAAGACCGTACTCAAGCAGCTCATCAGCAAGTACGGAATCATGAGCATCGACATGCAGGGAGCGGGACTTGAGACGGCACTCAGCGCGGACAGCACAGATGATATGTATGACCGCAGCCCGCAGAACGTGACACCGCTCGAGGCGGCGGCAGATGCGCAGACGATTGAAGCTGCTGCGGATGTTGTGCATGGCAGCGTACCCGAAGAACTGTCTGCGCCGCCGAATGCCGACCCGCTTGAAGGGCTTGCATTCTAACCATGGACATCAAGGTAATCGCGTCGGGGAGCAGCGGGAATGCCTATCTCATCGGGGATGGGCATACGCTTCTCCTCCTTGACGCAGGGATTCCGTTCAAACGCATCCAGATCGGCTGCGGGTTTCGAACGAGCACGATTGATGCCTGTCTTGTGACGCACCGTCACGGGGATCATGCGGCGGCTATCCCGAAACTCATTGAGCGGGGCATTACGGTCTATAGTAACACCGATGTAGCAGAGTTTTACGAGGGCGTGCAGGAACTCGCCGCGCTGAGGGAGTACACCGTCGGGACATTCCGCGTTTTACCCTTCGAGGCGGAGCATGACGTACCTTGCTACGGGTATCAGGTCACATCGGAGGAGACGGGCGAAAAACTCGTCTACATCACGGACAGCGCGTATGTGCGGTATACGTTCGCGGGACTCACGCATATCATGATCGAGGCGAACTACGACGAGGACATCATGCTCGGCAACGTGAGGGATGAGAAAATCCCGTTCTCACTCGCCGAACGTGTCGCAGGAACGCACATGAGCATTGATACGCTGATTGACCTCCTTCGGGCGAATGATATGACGAAGGTGCGGCAGATTTACCTTTTGCATCTCTCGGATAATAACAGCGATGCGGAGTGGTTCAAGAAGCTGGTGCAGCAGGAAACGGGCGCAGAGGTCTATATCGCATGATACTCATCGGACACGTCGTCAAGGAAGCGGATGGGGGCGCAATGGTCTACGTCCCCTATCCTGCGGGACAGAGGAAGCCCGAGGGCTGTCATGAGAGCGTCGGTGTGGAGTTCGTGGACAAACGCCGTATCAGCGCAAAGCAGCGGCGCAAGGCCTACGTCCTCATCTCCTACATCGCCGCATGGTGGGGGTATACGCCCGTTGAGGCGATGAAGGAAATGCTCAAACTCATGTTTGTGGGCGAAGCGGAAACACTGCGGCGGTCGTTCTCGCTCTCAGACTGCGACATGACGACCGCAAGGCTGTTTATCACCTACTTGATAGACTTCTGCCTTCTGCATGGGGTTGATGTAGGGGAGCCGCTCTATCAGCTGTCAGAGGACATCCCGCGCTATGTGTGGGCGTGCCTCATGAATAAGCGGTGCGCTGTGTGTGGAAGAAAAGCGGAACTGCACCACTGCAACGGTAGCGTGGTCGGCATGGGGCGCAACCGCAAAGAGATCTGTCACATCGGTATGCGGGCACTTCCTCTTTGCAGGGAGCATCACACGGAGATACACAGCATCGGGCAGGAGGATTTTCTGCGGCGGTACATCATCGAGCCGGTACGGATTGATGAGCGGATCGCGAAGGTGTACGGATTGAAAGCGAGGTGAATGTATGCGGCAGTATATGACACTTCTAAAATCTTACTCTGATTCTAGCGTGGGATTAGTCCCGCCCGTAGCCCAAGCGCTTTATTTCAGGCTGTTTCTCATAAACAACCGCGCCGGCTGGACGGAATGGTTCGGGGCGACAAATCAGAGACTAATGTTGGAAGTCGGACTAAATAGTGCCCATACTCTCATCGAGAACAGGAATCTCCTCAAGAGACTGGGGTTCATCGATTTCAAGCAGGGGAAAAAAGGTCAACCGACACTCTATCGTCTAAATGATATGTGTGAAGAAAAGGGTGCATTAAATGCACTAAATACTGCACCACAAACTGCACTAGAAACTGCATCGAATAGTGCACTAAATACTGCACCACAAACTGCACACATATATAGACAAGAGACAATGACTAAGACTAAGACAAAAAGAAATACAAAAGAAAAAGATCTTGCTTCTCTTCTGGAATCCTACACGGATAATGCGGAGCTTCTTGAAGCTCTTCGTGGATTCGTTGAAATGCGAAAGGAGAAGGGCGGCGTATTGACGGAGCGGGCGTTACAACTCAGTCTTTCTAAACTCGACAAGCTGTCAACCAGCAACGAAGAGAAAATTGCTATTGTCAACGAGTCTGTAATGAGAGAGTGGAAAACATTCTATCCGCTGAAAAAACAGGAGGTGAAACAAGATGGAACAGGCAGGAACGATAGCCGCGCGGCTCTTGAAGCGCGGTATCAAGATTTCCACGACGCCGACCGCGACTACGTCCCTCCGTGGAAGCTACGACCTCCCAGCGGAGGAGATACGGCGACACCTGGATGAGATTGCGGACATTGAGCGTGCGCAGGAACGGTGCAAGGGGTGCACGGGAGAGGTCTGCAAGCAACCCTCTCAGGGCATGATTCCCGTCGTCGAAGTCCGTGACGGGCGGTTCTGCTATGCTCTCAGACGATGCCGCCACGAGCGTAACCGTCTGGCGCGTCTGCGCATCTCACGACTTTTTGCCTCTGCCCGTATTCCTAGGGCGTACGAAGGGGACACGTTCGCGGATTACGCTGTCACGGCGGCAAACAGGGACGCGGTCGATGCGGCGCACATGATGGTCGCGGACGAGATCAAGGGGCTGTTTCTCCACGGCGAAAAAGGCACGGGCAAGACCAAACTTGCAGCAATCATCGCAAACGAACGTGCAAGGGCGGGAAAGCCCGTACTCTTTGCCTCAGTGCCTGACCTCATGGCAGACATCCGCAGCTCGTTTCGGGACGGGACGACCTCGGAGGCGGTACAGGCGGTGAAGAATACGCCGTTTCTCGTGCTGGACGATCTCGGCAGCGAGAAGATGAGCGAGTGGGTAGGTGAGCAGCTCTTTTGCATTGTCAACCACAGGTACAACGAGATGCTTCCAACCGTCGTCACGAGCAACTACAACCCGACGCAGATCATCCGCCGCATGGCAACGGTGGATAGAGGCGGCAACGTGATTGACGATATGCAGGGGCAACGGATTATGTCGCGCATCTACGGGATGTGCGAGAGGGTAGAGATCAGGGGCGCCGACTGGCGCATGAAAGGAGCGTGCTGAGATGGCAGAATTGAGTGAACAGGATAAGTTGGAAATCAGAGACTTCTTTGCAGAGAATAAGCGCCAAAATGGTGTGTGCGTGCGTTTGGAGGAATCCTTTCAGGCTGTCGTGGCTGAGATATGGGGGCAAACAAAAAAATTCGACCAGCTGCAAGCGGAAAATGAGGAGTTGAAACGGGAGAATGAACGGCTGAAGCTGAAAGCGGGCACCGATATGACGAAGCCGCAGCCGTGCAACATGTTTGACGTTGCGGATGGTGAGGCGTGGGCAAAGG
>ERZ772960.2377-NODE-2377-length-13733-cov-3.019228_pt1 | contig 13733 bp, 8 predicted proteins | sample MGYA00580678_ERZ772960 | MGnify/ENA primary metagenome ERZ772960 (study PRJEB29015, sample SAMEA2737930) | human oral metagenome | biome: human oral; feature: human-associated habitat; material: dental | place: China | collected 2059 ... | reverse complement strand
ATAGGCTATGACCGGTTTGAACAAGTTTGCGTTTAGCAAACTTGAGGCGGACGGCGAACTCGTTACGTCTTTCACGTCCCGTTTTACCGTCCGCCGTCCTCCCTTGAAAAAAATACGATTCAGAGCGGGAGGGATTTATTTTGCCGGAAAAAGTTTTTTAAATTCTTCCAAAAGCACGGCGGTTTCCGTTGCGCCGTCTATATCCGTAAGATTTCCGCGCTTTCTGTAAAATTCAATAAGCGGTTCGGTTTGCTCGCGGTAAACTTCCATACGGTGCATTATGGATTCCTGCTTGTCGTCGTCGCGCTGGAAAAGCTCGCCGCCGCAGTTATCGCAAACGCCTTCGGTTTTAGGCGGAAGCGTAAGAACATTAAAGTTCGTACCGCATTTTTTACAAACGCGGCGGGTACTCAAACGCTTTATAACCGATTCATCCGCAATCGTAAAGTTTACAACCGTAACGTCGCCGCAAATTTTCGTAAACATTTCCGCCTGCGGAATCGTTCGCGGAAAACCGTCAAGGATAAAACCGTTTTTAGTGTCAGGCTCCGCAATTCTGTCCTTTACAAGCTCGCAAGTAATTTCATCGCTCACAAGCGCACCGGAATCGATAATCGCCTTTACCTTTACACCGAGCGGCGTTTGATTTTTAATTGCCGCGCGGAAAATATCTCCCGTAGATATGTGCGGAATTTTATAAGCCTCGGCAACTTTTACCGCCAGCGATCCTTTCCCCGCACCCGGCGGTCCCAAAAAAATAAAATTCATGTCATGCTCCTATTCTGCGTAATTTATCCGCTATTTTACACGGAAAAACACTGTACCGCAACGCCGGAAAAATTCGTCCCACGAAAATCGCTTTTTCTCTCCGAAACAGATGGTACCCCAAATGTAGAGTTTTTCTATTCGCCGTCTCTACTCGAGTTGCGGGTCGGACACTGCTATACAAGTTTTCCCGATGGAAAACTTGAGGAGGCGGAAAAGAAGTTAAAGCCTGTAAAACCCATTTTTACCGCTGCCGGTACGCCTCAATTTTACATAGCAAAATTGCGTAAAAGTATCCGCTGGTGTCTTTCACGTCCCGTTTTTACCGTCCGCCCTACCACAATCCCATAACACGCTGCATCAAAAGGCTTACGCACGTTATCGCAATCCAGCAAGCGGCACCCAAAAACAAGGGCTTTCCGCCCGTTCTAACCAATTTTACAATATCGCTGTTCAGTCCGACCGCCGCCATTGCAGCGACAATCAAAAACTTACTCATCGTTTTAAGAGGACTAAATACGCTTGCGTCCACCCCGAATTTCAGCGCAATCGTCGTAATAAGAGACGCCGCAATAAAATAAAGAATAAAAAACGGAAATATCTTCTTAAAATCCACCGATTTACTCTCTCCGCCGTTTTTCTTGACAGCTCGAGTCCGTATCAATGCAAGTACAAAAGTAATGGGAATTATTGCAAGCGTTCGCGTAAGTTTTACCGTAACGGCTTTATCCAATGTTTCGGTCCCGAGATTCCACATACTATCCCACGTAGAAGCGGCGGCAGTAACCGACGACGTATCGTTTACGGCAGTTCCCGCAAATATCCCGAACGCCTCCCCCGCCGTTGTGTCAAATCCCACAAGTTTCCCGAATACCGGAAAGATAAGAGCTGCAAGAACATTAAAAAAGAATATGACGGATATTGCCTGTGCAACCTCTTCATCACCGGCATCAATAACCGGCGCAGTTGCAGCCACCGCCGAACCGCCGCATATCGACGAACCTACCCCCACAAGAGTCGAAATATTGGCGGGAATCTTCACCGCCTTTTGCAAAATAAATGCGGTTATAAGCGAAGCCGAAATCGTACACACGATGATAGGAAGCGATTGCTTGCCGGTTTTTACGATTACCGTATAATCCAGCCCGAAACCCAACAGAATAACAGCCCATTGCAGAACTTTTTTTGAAACGAATTTAATTCCCGGCTCGGCAGTCCCCTTATTCTTCCAAAATACCGTAATCAGCATTCCGCTTAAAATGGCAATAACGGGTGCGCCTATTACGGGAACAAGCTTTCCCAAAAACCACGCAGGCACGGCAATAGCCGCACAAATCACAATACCAAGCAGTTTTTTTTTGATAAAATCCATGTTTTCCTCGAAAGTAAATAGTTTTATGCAAAAACAGTATAACGATTTATAAATATTTCGGTAAAGGCAAAAAGTCCGTCTAAAAGTCCGCATTTTACAAATCCGAATTTCAATTTCAGCCCGGAACTTTCACCTACTCGCCTTCCGCAGCCCGCTAACGCTCGGTCTCACGGCTTTGCCGTTCGCCTTGCCTTACGGCAACCGCTGCACGCTCGGGGCAAAATTATTCTTTTATGCGGGGAAAAAATCCGCACCTTAAAAATCGGGCATCTCCCGAATCTTTGTATATTTCCAATCGCTTGCATGAGTATTCGGATGAAGCCCCGCAATACGCTCGTTCTCCGCTTGAATCTGATTTTTTATCATTTGCTTAAAAACGCTCATAAGAGGCTCAACATCCGCGTCCGTATTACACAGATTTTCGCTTTGCAGCTCTTTGGTAAGATAATAACAAGTCTCAATGGTAGAAATGCACTCGGGGCGCGGCTCGCGCTTAAACGTAAAAATCGAACGGTATTCGCCGTAAAACGAAAGTTTCGGAAGATTAAGAAGATTAGGACTGTGCTCTATTACTTTGCGCGAGCAAAACCAAGTAGCGTCGATAATGATTGCAAGAAGCGTTTTACCGCTCAAAGAATGTTTAAGAGCCTCAGAACGCGCCGTGTACGCATCTTGGGCAGGATACAGCAAAACCGGAAAATACCGCGGATCCGAAAGCAATTCATTAAGGCGCCGGTTCCGGGTAAAATCCACGCCCACAAGAGTTTCCGCATCTTTAAGCGAAATATGCGAAAGCCGCCCCGTTCCCGTTCTTTGCCGCCTCTGCTCTTTAGGGTGCATTAAAAAAACAAACTTTATCCCCGTATCTATTTCTCTCGTATATTTACAAAGACAATACGGCAGAGGCCTAAAACATTTTTGACACCTTTCACTCATATTCGGATTATAACAAAACAAGCCGGGCGGCGGCTATCCGTTTTCGGCGCATGGCACATATTTCGCCCCTTGCGCTCCGTAATCACTTACTGAAGCACCGGAGATGACTTGGAATACGTTTACATATTCTCCCGAACATTGACTTTTCTTACTATATATTATATACCACTGCGCATTACGAGGGGCGGACGTGTTTGTAAAATTGCATAAAAAAATTGTCGGAACGGCGGCGGCAGTGCTGTTTGTCTGTTCGATGTTTTTTTCGATAATTTATTTAGCACACGAATTAAATCATGAATGCTGTCACGGACATTGCCGCGACCATCATGATGAGTGTCCCGTATGCGCGCTGCTGCAGGCATCGGCTGCAATAATTCTGGGATTTGCGTTTTCTTTTGCCGTTGCCGCTATTTCGCAAACCGTAAAACCTTTAAAATCCGTTTTTTACGTGCGCACCTTTTTTGCGCACGATACGCTTATTTCACGTAAAATAAAACTTACCACTTGAATAAAATCCGAAACTTTAGGCGCACGGCTTTTTGCGCACTGCGGGATTGCAGTTTAAAGTCCCGCAGAAAAAAATCAATCCGAATAAATTGAATGAAAACGAAGATTTTCGGAAACTATTACGAGGTATAAAATGAAAAAATATTTTGCCGCGCTTTTTGCGGCGTTGATGATTGCGGGACTTTCGGTTTCCTGCAAAAAAGCTCCGGCAACGGCAAATGCTGACGGAAAAAAACTTGACGTTGTTTGTACGATTTTCCCCGAATACGATTGGGTAAAAGAAGTCGCCGGCCGCGATAACAAAAACGTAAACGTTCACTTACTTTTGGATAACGGTGTAGACTTGCACAGCTACAGTCCGTCCGTAGGCGACATTGCAAAAATATCTTCCTGCGATATGTTCGTATATGTCGGCGGAGAATCCGACGGCTGGGTAAAAGACGCGCTTGCACAAGCGACAAACAAAAACATGATTGCAGTCAACCTGCTGGAAGAACTCGGTGAAGCCGTAAAAGACGAAGCCGAAGTTGAAGGAATGGAGCATCACCACCACGAGCACGGCGGACACCATCACCATGATGAAGATCACGATGATGTGATGATTTCAAACTTGACGCTTTCGCAAGAAGTAAAAGCGCAGGTCAAAAATCAATTAGGCTCGGAATTTGTAAAGTCGCTTTTAGCTGCAAAAGATTTTCAGGCGTTCTTAAAAGACAGTTTGACGGAGTTTGAAGGCAACGTTGCGGCGGGCACGGAACTTTTCCTTGATACGGCAAGCCACGCCCACGACGACGAGGGCGAAGTGCATTTGACGCTTATCGAGCGCACGGGAAGCGACTACAAGCTGCACAACCTTTCGCTCGGCGGCTTTAAGACTGTCGAAGATGACGGACACGACCACAAAACGCCCGCCGAAGAAAAAATCGAAGGGCTCGCCATAAGCACGAAATCTTCCAACGCGAATAAAACCGTCGATGAGCTTGTAGATGAAATCAACGACAGCGCGGATAAATTGGCGACAATCTTTAAGTACGCAACAAAAAAGGGAACGCTTAAATCCGGCGTTACGCTTGAATTGGTTGACGGCGCGCTGTATCCCGTCGATGAAGAGGGAAAACTCTGGTACCGCGTGCTGGTAAAGGCGGAAAAACCGTATTCCAAGTGGATTATGCTCTCCGGCTTGAAGCCTGAAAAACACGAGCACCACGCGCACAGCCACAAAAAGACTTTCGACGACAGCGAAGTAAAAGACCGCGCACTTTCCGACTGGGACGGCGAATGGCAGTCCGTCTATCCGTACCTGCTTGACGGTTCGCTTGATGAAGTCATGGAACACAAGGCGGAATCCGGCGAAAAAACGGCGGAAGAATACAAAGCGTACTATACGAAAGGCTACGAAACCGACGTTGAAAAAATCACGATTAAAAACGGCGTTGTAACGTTTGTGAAAAACGGCAAAGTTTCTTCTTCAAAGTACAATTACAAGGGCTACCAGATTTACGTCTACAAGTCCGGCAACAAGGGCGTGCGCTATTTCTTTGAAGCGGCAGACACAAGCACCGGCGCGCCGAAATACATTCAGTTCAGCGACCACGAAATTGCGCCCGTTCATCCGGAGCATTTTCACTTGTATTTCGGAAACGAAAGTTTTGCCGCCCTTTCCGAAGAAATGGAACATTGGCCGACGTATTATCCGGAAGGACTTGACGGCGATGAAATTGCAGACGAAATGATTGGACATGACGGCGGCGGTCATCACCACCACCATCACGGAGAAGCGGAAAAAGACGAGCACGTGTGGCTTTCTCTCCGCCATGCAAAAACGCTTTCCGCCGTTCTTGCGGACAAACTTGCAAAACTCGACCCGCAAAATGCGTCCGTTTATAAAAACAATGCAAAAGCCTACGGCGCAAAACTTAGCAAACTTGATAAAGAATATGCAAAGGCGGTAAAAGACGCATCGGTAAAGACGCTTTTGTTCTGCGACCGCTTTCCGTTCCGCTATTTGGCGGACGATTACGGACTTTCGTACTATGCAGCGTTTTCCGGCTGTTCGGCGGAATCGGAAGCAAGTTTTGAAACAGTCGCCTTCCTTTCAAAAAAGGTTGACGAGTTGAATCTCAATACCATTTTGACGATTGAAAACTCGAACGGCAAGCTGCCGGACACCGTTATAAAGAATTCGGCAAGCAAACGCGAACGTGCCGTTCTTGCTATGGATTCCATGCAGGCGACGACCGCAAAAGATATTGCCGGCGGCGCAACCTATCTTGGAATTATGGAAAAAAATCTTGAAGTCTTAAAAACGGCTTTAAAATAATTGACCTATTCGATAACGGAGTTATCGAATAGGTTGGCGAGTTCTAAATCGTGCAAATAGCATGATTTAGAACGTCGTATTTCAAAGTAACCTGTTCTGAAAACTGAAGTTTTAGAACAGGCTTAATCTAGAATGCAGTCGGTGCGCCGATGAATAATCGGGTGCGCCGGCTGTACGTTTTTTGCAACTGTGTTCTGTCGCTTCGCTTTGAAAATCTGCTTAAAAACGGCAATTCGTGTCTTTACGGAGGAATGAAATGAAAAAATTATCTTTTGAGTTTATTAAAAAAGCTGACTTTCTACTTGTTTTCTTACTTTCGATTTTGGGAATCGTGTTTTTAATCGGTCTTGCGCTTAATGAATTCATGGCATACCGCCGGAGCCGTAAAACTCCGCAGATTACCGTCGTTGAAGATGACGATGCCGGTAAAATAAAAGAATATGTTGAATTTTCTGCCAAAAACAATGACTTTTATATTTTTGCGGTAAAAAGTTCTGCAATAAAAGCGGAGGACATATATATTCCGGAAAGCAAAAGTTTTTCAGGACTGGGATTTTCAAATGCTGTAGGAAAAAGCGGCGACAGCGACGGAATAATGAATTTCATTTTTGTAAAATCCGACGGGCAGGAAGAACTCAAACTTTTCCCGTCGAATGTTTTTATTTATAAGTATGAGTTTTCTCGCGATAGCGAAGAACTGTATGCGTATTCCCATGAATGTAATATTTATGCCGTCATCAAAGGCGATACGAACAACGACAAAGTTTTGAGCAGCGAAGATGATATTTCGCTTTATGTTTCCGATTACAACGGCAAAAATCTAAAAGAAATCTCGTCTTCAGTTATGTCGGTTTCGTTGATTGATAAAAACGAGTTGCTTTTTACGGAATACGCTGAAGAAAAATTATCGTATTTTGTGTATGATTGCGCAAAACACACAAAAACGCTGCTTAAAACCGCCGTTCAGGAAATGAATCATAAAGAAATCAGATTATATTAACGTCTGATGGCGCCGGAAGCGCTGAACTGCATAATACGGTATGAGGCGGCGCACTGGATGAACTGGTTTTGCAGGTATGACTGACTTGCAGACGGGAGAAACAACGAACAGCAATGAGCGGTTAACGGGAGTGGTTGACTGTTCATCGGTGTTTGTTGGGAGAGGCGGACAGGCTAAACTTTATTTTATAAGAATATTTTGTCTACTGTCCGCTTGCAATTTTGCTGCCTGCAAAACTGCCGCCGGCGGTAAACTCGTTATATCTTGTAACTATGTTCACCGCTGCCGGCACCGCTCTGAACAGGGGTGCCTCCCTCTCCCTAAGCGTACCGCGACGCTTCGCAATATTTTTTATAAAAAAAGGAGACTGACAATGATACACGCTTTGATTGAAAAACTTGCGCTTTATTTTACATTTACGTTTGTGCAGTACGCGGTGGTTGTCGGCGTGCTGATTGCGCTGTGCTCGTCGCTTTTGGGCGTTACGCTGGTGCTCAAGCGGTTTTCATTTATCGGCGACGGACTTTCGCACACGGCGTTTGGGGCGCTGTCGATTGCGACGGTGATGAACTTGAGCAACAATATGTATTTTGTGCTGCCGGTTACGGTGTTGTGCGCGGTGCTGCTGCTGCGGACGGGACAGAACGCCAAGATAAAGGGAGACGCGGCGGTAGCGATGGTTTCAGTCGGCGCGCTTGCGCTCGGTTACCTTGTGATGAATGTGTTTGCAACGTCTTCAAACCTTTCCGGCGACGTGTGCAGCACGCTTTTCGGTTCGACGTCGATTTTGACGCTTAAAAAAGAGGAAGTATATCTGTGCGTGATTTTATCCGCGCTTGTGCTGCTGGTGTTCGCGTTTTTGTACAACAAGATTTTTGCCGTTACGTTTGATGAAAGTTTTGCACGCGCGGCAGGAATGCGCACGGAGATTTACAATCTTATGCTTGCGGTTTTGATTGCAGTCATCATCGTGCTTGCGATGAATCTTGTCGGCTCGCTGTTGATTTCCGCGCTCGTAGTTTTTCCCGCTCTCTCCGCCATGCGCGTTTTTAAAAGTTTTAAGTCGGTAATTATATGCTCGGCTGTTATTTCCGTTGCGGGCGCGCTTATCGGTATTCTCGTTGCGATTATTGCAGGAACTCCGGTCGGCTCGACGATTGTCGCAGTCAATATTGCGGAGTTCTTATCTTTCGCACTTGCAGGAAAACTCATACGCAGAAAAAAAGCCGTTCCCGCGCTCGCTCTTGCGGCATTTGCGCTTTTTGCCCTGCCAAAAACCGCTTTAACTGCTTCTGCAGGACTTGCTGCGGACAGCAAAACTGAAATAAGCGCGTATATAAAATCTGCACAAAATCAAAATGCGGCTGTAAAAATGGATGCTTCTGCCTGCGCCCGAAAAGTGTTTTTTCCTTTCGGCAAAGGCAACTCTTCATCATCTGCGAGCGCGGACATTGACCTTACTAAATTAAGCGCGACGATGGTGTACGCACAGGTATTCAACATGATTGTGGAGCCGGAAAAGTTTGAAGGCAGGACGATAAAAATGCGCGGTCAGTTTGCGGTCTATCCGATGGATAAAAACGAAAACGTTTTTGCCGTAGTCATTTCCGATGCAACCGCCTGCTGTCAGCAAGGGCTGGAATTTAAATGGCAGGGAGAACACGCATATCCGGCAGACTATCCTCCGAAAGGCTCCGAGATAGAAGTTACCGGCAAGTTTACGACGGGGCAAACGCCCGACGGATTCGACTATTTTTACATCTTGACCGACAGCGTTTCCTTGTGCAGGTAGTTTTTTCTAAGGCAAGACGGCGGCGGTAAAAACGGGTTTTACGGATTTTCGTTTATCTTCCGCCGCCTCAAGTTTTCCTAAAGGAAAACTTGTATGGCAATATCTTTCAAATCCTATTCTCCCGTCCGCCTCTTCCTATGGGGATAAGGAACGTCTCCCTATGGGAATAGGGAGCATCTCCCTATGGGAATAGGGAGCATCTCCCTACGGGAATAGGGAACGCCTCCCTACGGGAATAGGGAACGCCTCCCTATGAGAATAGGGTCCCGCTCGGATCGGAGTATGCGTTCCGCCTTATGCGAGATGTTCTGCCTTCCGCCGCTCATTGTGTATAAAAAATTGAGGCGGCTTCCGGCTTTGATACCGGCTGCCGCCTCAACTTAAAGTTTATGCATACCCGCGCTCGATACTGCCCGCTTTGTTGAAAGAGACAGTCCCGCCGTCATTTTAGTTTTCCGTATGACCCGATGTGTTGTTAAACGTGGCACTGGAACCGATGGGAACGTAAACGGCTTGGCTTGCACCGCCGTTACCGGTGATTTGCCCGCTTAGCCAGTTAACTACTGCCGAATATTCCAAATAGATTGCAGTACCGTACACCTCATTAGCGCCCCCAACCTGATGATTGCGTATCACAGGGCTTTCGTTATCGGGTTTGCCGTTTTCACCTATGTTTACTACGCCTCCCTGCGTCCATATACCGATACCTTTAACCTCCGTTGTTTTGGTGTCATGCTTAACATAGCTGTTACCGTCTATTACCGTATGCCCCTTGATATTGGTTATGGAAGTCGATTGATTACCCGTATATAAACCGCAGGCTGTAATGATTATACGAGAGCCTGAGACTGTTTTTGCACTTACATCGACCTTATTGCCGGAGATTTCGCACGTATCAATAACAGCAGTATAGCGGCAATGCGGCAAGCCAATCCCCCCCCCGCTGGACGATGCTATACCACCATCATCTTTAACCGTATTATTTATAATCTTGCAGTTTTCCATGTTGAGCGTTCCTCCGCCCTTAGCATCATGATCCATCCGTAACCCGCCGCCGGGTGCTTTGCTGGTACAGTTCCGGATCGTTACACCGGTAAGCTGAAGATGTGCGGTGCCTTCCATAAAAATACCGCCGCCGCCCGAACCGCCCGTACCTGGCGATGTAGTTTCCTTACCGTTTTGAAGCGTAAGGTTTTCAAGGGATACTTGTGCAGTTCCGGTTATTTTAAGAATACGGTGAGGCGAAACGGGAGCATCGGCGGGAGGTGTACCCGCATGGTTGCCATTTGCGTTAAGAACGTCGGTATCCTTGCCGGTTTTACCTTTTATCGTGAGGTTTTTGCTTATCGTGATTTCGCCGTTGTTGCCGGTTGCGTCCGTAGCCTTAACTTCACCGTCTATGATGATGGTTCCGCCCGCCTCAACATCATTAACAGCCTTTTTAAGATTCTTCCACTTTTCAGATGTCTCACCCGAGACGGTTACGGTGTTCAGTTTCAGCTTGCCGTCGCTGCCCACACGCCATACGTTTCCGTTAGTCTGCGTTACGGCAAACTTGGTGTGTTCCGCACCGACGGCAGTGCCGTTAAGCACTTGTGTAACCGCGGCGTACGTTTGCGGTGTAATGCAGGCTGCCTGCGCATTGGAGAGCGCACCGTTCACGGTTATCTTTGCACCGCTTTCCAAATACACGTCGTTGTCTGCCGTAGCCGTATCGACTTTTGCGCCGCCGGACATAGTGAACGTTGTGTAGTTGTTTTTAACATATACGCCTCCGCCTTTACCGTCTGCCGTGTTGCCGATAACGTTTGCAGTTCCGTTCAGCGTCACGTCGGCATACTGTACGACATAAATCCCGCCGCCGCTTGAGTTACCTGTCCCGGTTGCTTTGTTTCCCGCTCCGCCGGTACCGCCGATAGTACAGTCCGTAATCGTTACGGTAGATTTTGCACTATCAGTGGTACCTATCGCATATATGCCGCCGCCGGACTTTGCCTTATTCCCCATAACGCTGCAGTCTTTCATGGTAGCAGTAGTGCTTTGTCCGCTATACACGCCGCCGCCGCTGTCTCCTGCAGTGTTTCCCTCTTCCATACCGCTGCCGCCTATGGTGCAGCCGGTCATATTAACAGTGCCGCCGCCATTTGTGTAAATGCCGCCGCCGGAACTTGCCGTGTTACCCGTAACGGTGCAGTTCTCCATCACAACGGTGCTGTCATATGCGTAAATGCCGCCGCCGTCATACTGCGCCGTGTTGCCATTAATCTTGACATTGCCATCCATCGTCAAGGTGCAGTTTTCGCTGATATGGATACCGCCGCCGTGACCTTTGCTTGCATTGCCGGATACCGTATTTTCCTCGATTGTACCGCCTTTAATCTTTACGGCAGCCGGCGTACTTCCGTTTTTCACTACATAAATGCCCCCGCCTCCGAGTACTGCATTATTACCCGTAACTGTACAGCCGGTCATATTAAGGGTGCCTCCCTTTGTGTAAATGCCGCCGCCATTTGAATACGGGGAATTAGTATCGGTAAGCTTATTATTTGTTACGGTAACGCTGTTCAAGTCAGCTGTTATAAGTCCTCCGCTATCGGAAATAAAATTAATGCCGCCTCCTTGATGTATAGCGGTATTATTCGAGATAGTTGTTCCTGTTACGGATACCTTCTTTTCACCGTTGCTCGATGCTACATATATGCCGCCGCCGATGCTGGCTGTGTTGCCCTTTGTCTTGCCTGACTCCGAACCGTTATAGTATTGCTCTCCGCCGATGGTGCAGCCGTTTAAAGTGAGCGCACCTTCGCTGTAGATTGCCCCACCGTCGCCGATCGCATAACAATTTTCAATCTTGCAGTTTTCAAGTATTACCTCTCCTTCGGAATAAATTGCACCGCCGCTTCCCTCGAGAGCACTTCCCGTAGTCTTACCGCCGGTAAGCGTAAGATTTTCAAGCGTGAGCTTTATACCGCTTTCCAGTCTAAAGATACGGCTTAATCCGGCGGCATTCAGTTTATCGGTACCGTCTCCGGCATTACCTTGTATCGTAAGATTTCTATTGACTTCAATTTGTCCGGAGTCATCGCCGCTTGTAGCCTTTATTTCCCCTTTGATGACGATTACGCTGACTCCGCTCGGTTTTGCGGCTTCCTCTTTAAGTTTTTTCCATTCACCGGCGGAGTCGCTCGAATCGATTATTAGCGCATTATTCGTCCACTTTGCGTACAAAGTCATATTGCCGGTTACGTTTTCGGAACCAAATTCCCATTTATTCGTACCCTCTTGCTCCTTGTACCAGCCGGCAAATACGTATCCGTCCTTTGCAGGCAGTGTTGAAGGTGCGGAAACTTTACGTCCGTGCAGTACGTGTTGGACTGCCGTGTGCAAGTCGACGGGGAACTTTCCGCCGTTTGCATCAAACGTTACCGTGTGCAGCTTTAAGATTTTGTAATATTTCGTTTTCAGCGTTGTGGGACTAAAGCCGTCACCTTTGGTTTGGTATTCCACTTTGTAGAGCTTTTCATCATCTGCGCCCTTCAGGGCAAGCAGCACGGTAACGGATTTTGCACCGGAGTGCTGCGATGTTGAGGCAGTGACGGTGTCCGTTACGGTACAGTAAACGGTCGTATTGTCCGTAGCACATGATATTTTAATCCGCGCTTCCTGTGTGCCGGTACCCGGTTTTATGATAAACGGACTCTCTTCCGTCCCGCTTCCCGATTCGGAATCTTGGGAACCTTGCGTTATATCAACAGTTTCGTCAGCCGGCATATTTAAGGTCGTGGCGGTTTCAAGTGTAGATGTAAGACCTTTCTCATCTTTCAGTTTGATTGTATAAGGAACGGATCCGCTGCCGATGTTCAGTCCTGTTTTGTAATATAAAATCCACGAACCGGTAGGCAAGTCTTTTGCATTAGCTTCTTCCGTAAGCTTTTGTACATCTATGTAATCAATAAAAGGCTCGCCGGCAGGTTTTACAAAATCGTTTTTCGTACCGTTTACCGTCAACGCGTACGAAGTGTCGTTGATTTTTATTTCCGCAATGTCTTTGTGGAGCAGCTCCTCTCCGATTTTCTTACCCATCTCGGAAGGGGAGACATACAGGCACAAAACGTATTGTTCGGGAGACGACGTCCTTGTCTTTGCAAGAACGACGTTTAAGGGCGGCGGAGGCGTATTGGACTTAATATTAAAGCTGTAGGGCTTGTTGAATTTTCTTCCGTCCTCCGCATACAAAATAATAGACGCCCCTAAGTCTTTTTCTCCCCATTCATGCGCTTGCAAAAAATCCTTTTTATAAGTCAGCTTCAAAGTGTCCGTATCGAGCAACTCAAAAGTGTAATCAATATCAAGCCTAGGCTGAACGTCCAAACCGTTGAATCGAATCATATCGGTATTCTCGGAAGAAGGCATAATCAACCGGAAATCTTTTGGGTTCTCCGTCTTTAATAGGACTACACACTCTTTATCCGATGCAATGCTGGTAACACCGGAAGAATCGCTTTGTTTGGAAGCGTTTACGGTAGAGTCCGTTACGTATGCTTGGGCACTCCAATAACTGAAGAATTCTTCTACGGGTTCATTCCAAAATTCGCAGGATACAAACAAAAACGCAGAAATCAACACAAAAAATGCCTTTTTCATACCGCCTCCTATATAAGACTTAAAAACATTTTCCATTCTTAAAAAAGCTTTGCCGCTCGGGCTTTGCTAAAATAATAATTACGTGTTTAAGAACTTTTATCGATATCGATGCGGCGTAACAAAAAGTAAGCACATTTGCACCGACCGCCGCCTCTCCGACCTCATGTATTTTATATGTAAAATGATATAATGTCGATGTTTAAAACACGGAAATCAATTTTCAAAGCATTGCCTTCCGTACTCGCGTAAAGCCAAATGATTTATCATCATTGATTCCGAGCGTTATAAAGTCAAAGCAAATATTTTCTAAAGGCAAGCCTTAAACCCGTTATCTTTCAAGGAAGGAAACCAGTGGATATTTTTACGCAATTTTGCCGTGCAAAATTACAGCGGACGG
>ERZ772960.2374-NODE-2374-length-13750-cov-2.224535_pt1 | contig 13750 bp, 11 predicted proteins | sample MGYA00580678_ERZ772960 | MGnify/ENA primary metagenome ERZ772960 (study PRJEB29015, sample SAMEA2737930) | human oral metagenome | biome: human oral; feature: human-associated habitat; material: dental | place: China | collected 2059 ... | reverse complement strand
ACGGTCTTCTTTTAAAAGAGCACGAGCTTTATAAGGACGGCATCGTAAAAACTTACCACGGCTCTATAAAGTTTGCCCATTACTTAAATGTGGAACCCACGGGCAATATAATAAATTTTGAAGTCGGTGCAGGAGCTAAAACGGAAGCTGAACTAAAAAAAGAACCCTATGTCGAAATATTAACATTTTCCGACTTTTTTCAAGATGAGGTAACCGGAGACTTCGGCGGCGAGTTTAGGCTTGCCCGCTATTTTGACGGGAAGGCTCTGCACATAATAAATAACGGCTCAATTTCGGGAAATATGTTTGATGCCCAAAAAGAATTTTATTTTTCAAAGGAAAGAGTGCAGCATTCAAACTATCTCGGTCCTAAAAGCATTATGATTCCGAATATGGAAGTCTTGGGGGATTAGTGCCCGTCTTAAGATAATAGAAAGTCAATGGGGAAAGAGATATTTCCTTATTGACTTTCTCATTATGGACGGAGGAACTATGTCGATATTTAAGTTAATACTGTCTAAGAAAAAAGAATTATTAATAATTACGCTCTTTATGATAGCGGCCCAGCTATTGTCGCAAGGAATTCCCACCTTAATAAAATTTATTTCGGATAATTTTCTTGATAGTCCGCCTTTAATAGTTTTAGCTTTAGCAGGAGGCTTGACAGCAGCAGGATTTGTACAATATTTTTCGGATTATTTTGCGGATAAATATTATTGGAAATTTACAAACGGTATCGGTTTGGAATTGTTAAAAGAATTTTTAATGATAGTTATGAACAGTAAAACTTTAGTGTTTTCTAAAATGAGCCCTGATGAGCTATCAAGGATGGCAACAAGCGATATTCAACAATTAAAAGAAGCTGTAATTAAGCAGTATTTTATATCTATAAGTACTGTCATTAAAGTGCTGACCTTATTATTGTTTGTTTTATTATTGGATTATAAATTGGGCCTAATAACAATTCTTTGGTATATAATTTTTTATTGTGTAAGTAAAAAACTTGTAGATAAAATAAGCAAGGATAGAATAAATGAAAGAGCTAATTATACGGAGGTAATGGCTTTAGCAAAGGATGCCGTATATGGAAATTTCGATTTAAAATATTACGCTTCCTATGAAGGCTTTTTTAAGCATTTGGAAAAAATCAATAAAAAATATATTTCGTCTCATATTTCTCTTATGCTGACCGGTTCTCAATCCCGTTATTTAAAGTATATCGGTAATTTTACAAGTATCGCTATTATTATCTGCTATAAAACTTTTATTTCGCCCGATGTAAGTACGGGTACCGTATTGGCAATGTATATGTATTCTATGAACTACGCTGCCGTCTTTAATAGTATTTTAACATTAAGAACTTATTCAAAAGATGTTAAAGCCTTAAAAAAGCCTGTAGAAGATTTTTTTAAGCTGGCAAAGGAAAAAGAAAATGATGCTTCTATCATTTGCAAAGAAATAAATAATATAAAGCTCAAAAATTTGAGTGTTTCTTATGACGATAAAAATATATTCAGCAGTTTTAATTGTGAATTTACAAAACATAATGTTTATTTAATAAACGGTAAAAGCGGAGCAGGAAAGACAAGTTTAATCAATGCGCTTTTGGGAGAAATCGATTATAAAGGTTCTATTCTTTTTAATGATGTTCAATTTGAAAACATCGATAGAAATTCGTTAAAAGAAAAAATAGGAATTATTCATCAAAATATATATTTAATCGGCGGAACCGTCAAAGAAAATATTTTATTGTTTAATGATAGGTGCTCTGATGCCGAACTTGAGACGGCCGCAAAAATTGCAGGCATTAAAGATTTAACACAGCACATAGGTACGAGTGAAATTGATAAGGTTTCAGGCGGAGAGAGAAAGCGGATTGCTTTAGCTCGTCTGATGCTGAACATTGCCGAAAAGGATTTAATTATTTTAGATGAAACATTTGCTAATTTGGATATAAATTCTATTCACTCAATTTTAGCCCAAGTCCTTAATAAATCTAAGGATAAGATTTTAATTATCATATCACATGATGAAGCGGTACAAAAATTCCTTGGTGACAATACCGATTTGAGGATATTAAAAATAGGAAGTGAATAAAGGAATTTTTAAAAATTAAGGATTGATATTATATCCAAATTGATTTATAGTACATACAATGACCGATAATCGGAGGGAGCCGGTTTAAGGTCGGGTTATTGGGAGGCTTATAATGGAAAAAGGAATTTTTATCGGAGTAGGAGAGAACAGGGTAGAACTTCTACCTAATCGTGCAAATAGGCACGGCCTCATTGCGGGGGCTACGGGAACGGGGAAGACTATTACCTTAAAGGTAATCGCAGAGGCTTTTAGCGACATGGGTGTCCCCGTTTTTTTGCCCGATGTAAAGGGAGACTTATGCAGCTTTGCCGAAAAGGGCGAGGCTAACCAAAAAATAAACGAAAGACTGGGTCTTTTGGGGCTTTCCGAATTCGAGTTTAAATCCTATCCTATACGCCTTTGGAGTATCTTAAAAGAAACCGGCCATCCGATACGCACTACCATATCTGAGATGGGGCCCCTTCTTCTATCCAAACTTTTAAATTTAAACGAGGTTCAAGCAGGTGTTCTAAACATTGCCTTTAGAGTAGCAGATGAGGATGGATTACTCCTTTTGGATATAAAAGACCTAAAGTCGATCTTGGTTTATATAGGCGAAAATAGCAAAGACTTAAAGCTTAAATACGGTAATATTTCCGATTCTTCAATAGGAGCAATTCAACGGGCCCTCCTCATTTTGGAAGGAGAGGGGGCCGATAACTTTTTTGCAGAGCCTGCCTTGGATATTGCCGATTTTTTTAAGCTTACCTCGGACGGGAGGGGCTATATAAATGTTTTAAATTCTACGAGCCTCTATCAAAGGCCTAATCTTTATTCGACATTTTTGCTTTGGTTTTTGTCCGAGCTCTATGAAAACCTCCCTGAAGCCGGAGACACGGAAAAACCGAAAATCGTTTTCTTTTTTGATGAAGCTCATCTTCTTTTTAATAATTTATCTTCAGTCCTCATCGAAAAGATAGAGACCATGATCAGGCTTATCCGCTCAAAGGGTGTTGCCGTTTTTTTTGTTACGCAAAATCCTGCCGATTTGCCTGAAAGTATTTTAAGCCAGTTGGGGAATAAATTTCAACATGCTATCAGGGCATTTACTCCCAAGGACCAAAAGGCCATAAAGCTTTCGGCCGAAACCTTTAGGTCTAATCCTAAATTCGATACGGCTAAGGTCCTTACCGAACTTAAAACTGGTGAAGCCCTTGTTTCCCTCTTACAGGAAGACGGAAGTCCATCTGTAAGTCAAAGGGTTCTGATAGCTCCTCCTAAGAGCAAGATAGGAACTGTAGGAGAGGCAAAACTTAAAGCTATTGTTGAAGAGTCTCCCCTTCTTTATAAGTACAAGGATATAATCGACAGGGAATCCGCCTATGAAATTCTTACGGACCGGTTTGAAGAAAAGAAGCTTGTTGCCGAAAGAGCACTTGAAGAAAAACGCCTTACTAAGGAGGCCGCTGCAAAGGCAAAAGAAGAGGCTGCCTTAATCAGGGCCGAGAATGCCAGAATACGGGCAGAAAATGCAAGGCGCCGTTTGGAAGAGAGTCAAAATAAAAAACAAAGAAGCGAAGCCGGAAGGCTGGGCCGTGTCTTGGTTGACAGCATGACCCGTACGGTAGGCAGAGAAATCACCCGCGGAGTTTTCGGCTCGATAAAAAAGATGTTTAAGTAGGTTAAGGCTAAAGGTGTTAAAAAAAACTAAAAGAAAACTCTTTTGTTTTTTTTGCTTTATATTTTTTTTCGCTTTTATCAAGGCTTGTGTCTTTGACGTAAAGAAGGTTTCAGGGCATTCTATGGAGCCTTCTTTAAAGGACGGGGACTGTGTATTTATTTTTAAGCTTGCCTACGGTATAAAACATCCTTTAAAGAATAAGTATATTTTCCGTTGGGCAAGGCCTAAAAGCGGCGATATAATCGTGTACCGAAAGGACGGGCATTTTACCGTAAAAAGATGTTTAGGTATTTCGGAAGAACCTATAGAATTTTCTAAAAAATTAGGGTACAATTACGATTATTCGATGAAGGTTTCCGGAAAAAATATACCCTTGACGGCTGTACAATTCCGTAATTTAGGCGGTATGTCCGATGAAGAACAAGTGCGGGTTCCGGCGGGCTATGTTTTAGCCTTGGGAGATAATCTAAAAGAGTCTCATGATTCCCGCGATTACGGTTTTGTCCTCGTTGACGGTATTTACGGTAAGGTTTTTATATGGAAGAAGTAGATAGTTTTATTTCAAAGCCCCGGTTTTGGTTTTTTATAAGTCTTGTAATTATTTTTGTTGTTTTGCTTATACTCCAATTTGCAAAGTACATGATAATGAAAGAACCTATAGTTATTACGCCTAAGGTTTCGACCGAAAGGGGGACTATATATGACAGAAATAAAAAAATCCTTGCAGTTCAGACAACTATTTATAATCTTTATGCAGATAAAACCCTTATGAAAAATCCTGCCGAGGCGGCAAAGGTCTTGGCCCCTGTTTTAATGCAAAATGAATCCGATCTCTTGGAAAAAATTCAAGATTCCAAATCCAATTTTTTATATTTAAAAAAAAGAATGAGCGAAAGTGAAAGGGATTTGGTTAAAAACGTTATAGATGAAAATAAATTAAGCGGTATTAGGTTTGAGTCTGTGTTTAACCGCACCTATCCCGAAAATACCTTGGCCTCTACAGTCGTAGGTTTTTTAGGCGATGACGGCAGGGGAAAAACAGGCGTAGAATACTCCCTTCAAAGTATTCTTTCTCCTCCTCCTGAAACAAAGGGCTATACGGGCAAGGGCTACGATGTTTATTTAAGCATAGACGGAAACATTCAATATATGCTCGAAAAAATTATATCGAAAACGATGGAAGAAACAAAGGCTCAATCTGCCGTTTTTCTTGCAGTTGATGCAAAGACCGGAGAAGTCCTCGCCTATGTAAACTCTCCTTCTGCCTCCCTTGCAAACTTTATAGAAAGTACGCCTGAACAGCGTTTTGACCGTCCTGCAAACTATGTTTATGAGCCGGGGTCGGTTTTTAAGATATTTTCTATGGCTGCCTTTTTGGAATTGGGTACTACTAAGGATGGGCAAGTATATGACTGCAATGCTCTTTTTGAATTTAACAGATCCAATGTAAAACCCATCACCTGTTTAAAGACTCATGGCAGGGTAAGCCCGCGGGATGTAATCCGCCTTTCATGTAATGATGCAACTGCCCAGATTGCCGATATTACCGAAAAAAATGCTTTTTATGAAAAGATTAAACTCTTCGGTTTCGGCTCCAAAACCAATATAGAGCTTCCGGGTGAGACGGCAGGGCTTCTTGCTCCTCCTCAAAACTGGTCTATACGTACAAAGCACACAATTGCTATAGGACAGGAAATAGGAGTTTCAGCATTGCAGCTGGTTGAAGCTGCAACGGCCTTTACCAATAAGGGATCAACCCTGCGCCTTTCTCTTATTTCAAAGGTTGCCGACAAGGAAGGAAACATCGTCTATCTTCATAAGCCCTCGGTTTTAAACAAGGTTATATCCGAAAAAAATGCCGATCTGCTTTTAAGCTATATGAGAACGGGCTCCATAGAAGGTATAGCTTGGAGGGCTTCTATCAACGGAGTTCCCATTGCCGTAAAAACCGGAACAGCTCAGATGGCAAATGAGAAAGGCGGGGGCTACAGTAAGACCGATTTTATTTCAAGTTGTATAGGAATTTTTCCGGCAGATGACCCAAAGATTATTTTATATACGGCTGTCATAAAACCTGTCGGACAAATATACGGCTCAATTGTTGCCGCTCCCGCAATTTCGGAGGCCTCAAATGAAATTATAGATTATCTCGGACTTGCAAGAGAAAACGCTCCAACCGTTGAACACACCGGCCGGATTCCCATAAGCGAAAATAAACCTGTCGTTTTAAAAGATAAGATGCCCGACTTAACGGGTGTTCCCAAAAAACTTTTGCTTGAGCTTCTTTTACAAAAAGACTTTTCGGTAAAAATTACAGGTGACGGATATGTTGTCTCTCAAACTCCTCCGCCCGGCACACCTCTTAAAAAAGGAATGAAAATTGAGCTCAATCTCGAATAAAGAAAGCGCCGGCAATCGTGAAATTTTGTACAAGAACCTTTTTTATAATGCGGAACTTTTTTCTCGCCGGTTTCCTGAGCTCTCTGCTGCTTTGGGACTTGACTCCGAAAACGGCATTAAACAATTTGCCGAAAGAATTCCTGAAAGCTATTATCTTGAAGAAGCAAAATTAAAAGAAAAAGATAAAAATATTTTTACTGCACGCATAAACGAAAAATACCTTCATTCAAAATATAATCCTATAAGCGAGGCCGAAAAAAATATCTCCCTTGATTTTTTTGAAGATAAAAAGGCTAAAAGCTCTTGTATTTTTTGCGGCCTTGGTTTGGGCTATACTCAAGAGCTTTATGCAAAAAAATATCCTAAATCTTCGCTGATTATAATTGAGCCCGACCTCTTTGTTTTTTTTCTTTTTTTACAAAGCCGTCCTTTGGATGATTTTTTTATGCACGAAAATCTGATTCTTCTTTTAGGCCTTTATCCGAAAGATGTGTTGGATTTTTTTGAAAGCAAATCTTTTTTTGATATTCCCGCTTTTAAAATTCAGTCCTTGATTGATGTAAGTTCTTCTTGGTTTTCCGAGTTTGAGGCCTTAAAAAAACGAAGGAATGAAAAAACAAATTTAAACAAAAATACCTTAAAAAAATTCGGAAAACTTTGGCTTAAAAATTTTTTAAAAAATATGGAACAAAACGAAGGTCTTTTAGGCATCAATAAAATAGAAAATATTTTTGCTTCTTGTCCATCTTTGATAATTGCTGCCGGCCCCGGTTTAGACAGCACGATAAATCTTGTAAAAGAAAATGAAGATAGGTTTATAATCATTGCGGCAGATACGGCTGTAAGGGCTTGTCATAGGCATGGCCTAAAACCCGACTTTATTCTTTTAATGGATGCTCAATATTGGAACTATCTTCATCTTGCAGACCTCGACATTTCGGATTCGATTCTTATTACCGAATCTTCCGTATATCCGGCCGTTTTCCGTCTTAAAACAAAAGCCAAGTTTTTATGCACCTCCATGTTTCCCCTTGCTCAATATATAGAAAAACTTATAGGCGAAAAGGGGAAACTTGTTACAGGTGGTTCCGTTGCAACAGCTTGCTGGGATTTTGCAAGAATTTTAGGCTGTCCTGAAATTATTTTTGCAGGACTCGATTTAGCCTTTCCCGATTTTCAAACCCACTTTAAGGGAAGCCGCTTTGAAGAAGATGTAAATGCCTTTTCAAACCGGTTTTTTCCTTCGGAAACAGCTTCTCATCTAAGCCTTTATTCAGCCTCGCCCCAATTAAAAGAAGGTTATAAAGGAAAGGTTTTAAGCGACAAGAGAATGCAGATGTATGCTTGGTGGTTTGAAAGTAAGATTGCCGAGTTCCCCGATATTAAAACCTATAACCTTTTACCGCGGGGATTAAAGATTCCGAATATGCCGGCCTTAAATATGGAAGAGTTTTTAATTAAAGCAAAAGCTTCGCCTCTTTCAAAAAAAATAAAAATCGAGAAGATGAGTGCTTTACCTAACTTGTCTTCTAAAAAAGAAGACAGTCTTGGACAAACTTCTCCAAACCTTTCCTCGGCCTTAAAAGAATTAAGTACCGATTTGGAAAAAACTATGAAGCTTGCAAGGGAGGGTATGGATATATGCCGAAACCTCTTAGACTCTTTAAAAACCGGAAAGCCTTTTGAAGATTCTATCATAAACAAAAGTATGGAAAACTTAAACCTTATCGACGAAAAAATAAAAACCGATAAAACCAACACCATAATAGGCTTTGACCTCTTGCTTGATGAAGATGAAAACAAGACTCTTAAGAGCAAATCTTTTATCTCCGTTTACGAAGAAAATTTTTTAATATATAAAAAGATCTACGAAACCTGTGCCTTAATTTATCCTTTAAAAATCAAAAGATAGATGATGCCGTTATGGACAGAGTGAAGCACTATAACGCAAAGAGCCGCTTTTATACTTGCCGTTGTCATGCTGCATTTGGCAGAGGATTTTTTTTGTATAAGAACATATAGGCTTCTAAAAATTATTCCTGCGGCCGCAGCATAAAGCACATTAAAGGGACCCAAATAACGGTGAGCCAGAGCAAAAAAAATGACCGGAAGAATTTCATAGACGGCAAAGGCCGATTTAAAGCTTTCAGGATTTTCTCCGTAAAAACTTTTTATTCTATACGGTAAATATATTCGGTATAGAATTTCTTCATAGGCTGCAAAAAAAACTATTTTTGATATAAAGACTAAAACATAAAAAAGGCCTTCCGGCTGAGGCGGAGGAGTAAAATCCCTCTTATTTAGCATCGGTGGGAGGACAAAAATGAGGAAAATGGACATAAATTCCAATAAAAACCTTAGAGTCTTCTTATCAAAATACATAATTTATGGTATTATATCACAAAGAGATAAATATGTATATTCTTATAGTTTTTATTATTGTGTTTCTTTTATTCGCCGCTTTTTCGTTTACTTTTCCTGGAAGAAGGTTTTTGGACTCAATCCGTTTTTTTACCGAGGGGAAAGACAGGGGATTTTTATTTTCTAATCTTTTATTGTTGTGGCGGACGGCAAATTATGTAGGTCTTGAAGATAAAACACGTCTTTTTTGGTCGGTTCCGGCCTTAGATGAATGTATACGCTTTATTGCCCGTCAGGTCGAAAATAAGCTGGATGCCGATGTTTCACAAAAAATGCAAATTTTACTTAACAAACTCTATGATTACCGCACAAAAATTGAATTGGAAGAGGTTCAAAAAAAACGAAGAATTGAATCGACGCATGAGATTTATATCGGCCAAATTTGTATTATCTTTGTTCCGCGCGAAACAACCGTTTACGGCAAACTTATGGCAAATACAAAGAATGAGCTTGTGTTTGCTCTCTTTGATGCATCTGCAGAAAGAGCCGAAAAAGTTAATTGGCAAAATAAAGCTGTAAGAGTTTATTTTTGGAAACAAAATGATGCAGGATATGTCTTTAGTTCTGAAGCCGTCAAGGCAAAAAAAATGGATGACCGCATAGAAATTTATGTTAAGCATTCAAAAAAAATTGTGCGTACACAAAAAAGAAAATCGGTTAGAGCTTCATGTGATATTGAAGGCTTGATGTTTCCTCTTAGGGCTGGAGATCCTTATAATTCCGTTTATGAAACTCAGGGCGGAGTAAAATCAAACGTAAAGGACATATCGGAAGACGGAGCTATGTTTTTTGTAAGAGGCAAGGCTGCAAAGGGAATCCGAATGAAGCTGCAATTTAAACTAAAAAATACCGAGATCGTAATGTGCGGTAAGATTGTCCGTTTTATTTATGATCAACCCTTAAATAAATCGCGAGTACATTTTCAATGTGAATTTTTAGATCAAAAAATGAAAAATGTTATTTTGTCCTACATATATAATATAGCAACGACCGATGATAACACCGAATTTATAAACAATATTTTAAAGGAAGAAAATAATGCTCATTTAGGAACCGGCCAAGAAATAAAAGACGGCGATTTTTTGGAAGACGGCTTACCTGACGGTCAAATGCTCTATGATTTTACAGAAGGTAAGGGGGCCGTATGAAAAGAATAGTTTTTGTTTTAGTTTTTATCTTTTGTGTTTTTTCTGTTTTTGCTGTAGACCAAGATGAGCTTTTAAATTTACGTAAAGAGTTTATTTCTGCAGGGATAGATGTAAAAGCCGTTATTTTGCGCTCACTTTCACAGTCAGACGATAAAAGCCTAATTCCCGTATATCATGATGCGGTGGAATATGTTAAATCCTCTTATGCAATATTGCAAAATGATGACCGATTATTAAACATAGGTATAATTGCCGTAACAAAACTTGGAGAGCTAAATGAATTAAAGGCTTCCGCAAGTATCCGCTACTTGTTTTCTACTGTTGAAAATGAAGATTTTCAAATTGCTTGCTTAAAAAGTTTAAGTAAATTGGTTCAAAAAGATTCCGCCTTTACGGATTATTTGAATTCTCTTTATGATTCAGGTTTATCCGATTTACTTTCAGGCAAGGCCTATAATATTAATCTTCTAAGAGTCTACGCTGAAGCTCTCGGGAATTTTGCCGATCCTTCTTCTTTTGATGTCTTGATTAAAACATTATTTTATCCTGTAAACGATAGTTTAAAGGATACGGTAAAAACTGCATTAAATAATATTTCTTTTAATTATTTTGATGAAATTCTTGCTAAAACAATGCAAAAAAACATACAATATATATGGACACTGTATTTATTGGCAAAAGAAAATAAGCGTATTGAAGGTCCTGAGCTTGGCAGGATTAGTGAGCTTGTAATTGATTACGGTCTTAAAAATCTAAAGGGCGCGGATCTTGAGAGTTCTGAAAATTTGATTGAAGAGACTTTACCTGTTTTATCTGCATTGAAATGGAGTAAGGCTTCTTCTCAGGTAAACAAATTTTTTTACTATGCTCAGGGTTTGCGTAAAACGAGCCCGCGGGGCGATGAATTGCTTATTAAGATAATCGATTGTATGGGAAATTTGAGTACAATCGAATGTTCTCAAAATTTGTCGATATTTTTAGGTGTGTTAAATTCGGAAACCGAAAAAACAAAGCAATACAGTGAGCCTTTAGTGCTCAGTGTGATTACGGCTTTGAGAAAGCTTGGGGATAAAACCGCATTTGACTATCTATTGTATGTTGAATACTTAAATTATTCTGAAACGGTTAAACAAGCTTCTCGAAATGCCATAGAGGAGTTAAAGTGGTAAATGAAAACAAATTAACACGTAATAAGTTTTTTGTATTAAAACCGATTGTAATTTCAGCCTGTGCGGCTGTTCTATCGTTTTATTTTTTTTGTGCAATAGGAAATTATTTTAATAAATTTTTGATAAGTTCTATTTTTATTTTAAGTTTTATAATCGGTTTTATATTTAGAAAAAAGAAATATTCTTTTATCTTTGCAGGGCTTTTTATAGGAAGCCTTGCCGTGTTGCGTCTATTTTTTATCTATGCGGAACCTTTTTCCCTTGCCGAATTAAATAAGATTAAAAGCATTCAAGCCGAACTTACGGGAGAAGCCTATCCTGCCGGAGACAAATACTATGCTGCAAATGCTAAACTTATTTCTTTTTCGTATAATAATGGGGCTAAATTTTCTGCAAAGGGAAATATAAAAATATTTTTTCCTTCGGATATGGTATTACAAAATAATGCTTACGGAATTTCGGTCTACAAGACCGGTTCAAGAAAAGAAGCTTTAGCCAATTTTTCCAAGGGCGTAATATTTGAAGCTTCGGGACGTTTCGGTACAAAGAAAAATAGTGTGAGCCCCTTAGTTTTTTTTGGAGATAAATCCGTCCCCGAATTTTTAGGCTGGAAATCGGCCGTTTTAAGATTAAGAGCTTTTTTGCGGTTTTATCTTATGCGTTTGTTGTCAGGGTGGGGGAGTGCAGGTGCCTTGCTTTTAGCCCTCCTTTCTGCAAACAGGGATTTTTTGATTCTTCCTGTTTCGGAAGCTTTTAGAAATGCAGGGCTTGCTCATGTTTTAGCCCTTTCGGGAATGCATGTTTCTTTGGTAAGTCTGGCTGCCTTGCAGATGGGTTCTGTATTCGGGAAAAAAAGCCTTGCGATAAAGTTTTCTCTAGTTTCCATTATCTTCTTTGTTTGGTTTGCAGGAGCTGCCCCCTCTCTTAATCGTGCCCTCGGCATGATGATTTTAATTATTATAGGCAAGTCCTTGGGGCTTCAGCCTCCTATGATTTCGGTTTTATGTACAATGCTTATTTTTCATATTGCCGTAAAGCCTGATGATGCCCTAAGTCTCGGTTTTATGCTTTCTTACGGTGCCTTGGCCGGAATTCTTATCTTTGGAAGCGCCGTATTCGATATCGTAAACGGGAAAATACCTCCTAAAATATTGGGAAGTTTTTCGGCTTCAATAGGTGCACAAACCTTTACCGCCCCCATTGTAATAAGCAAAATAGGAGTCTTAGCACCTATAGGTATAATTGCTTCTGTCATCGTAAGTCCTCTTATATCTGCCTTTTTAATTTTAGGCCTTGCGGCAATTTTTATTTCTCTTTTATTTCCGTTTACAGGCTTTATTTTTTCTTACTTTTTAAATGCTTTTTATGATTTGATATTTTTTATTATTCGAACTTTTGCCCTTTTTCCTCTGATGACGACAGCCTCTTTTTTTGATAGCTTGACTTTTGCAATACTTCCCTTTACGGCCGGCCTAATTTGTGTGTTCTATGCCGACAGGAAATTAAAAAGAAGAGAGAATCTTTTAAGATGAAAATTTTAATGCAATATGCTTTAAGTGAGCTCAACGTAAAAAACTCAAGATTTTTAGCGGAAATTTTTCCTATAAAGTCGGCCGCCGAAGCTAGGGAACTTTTAAAAAACCAAAAGGGAAAATACGAAGATGCCCGCCATGTAGTTCATGCCTTTGTTGCAGGTGAAAACGGAGAAGTTTTAGGTTGCTCCGATGACGGCGAGCCTTCGGGAACGGCCGGCCGGCCGGCTCTTGCAGTGCTCAAGGGTTCGGGAATCACAAACATAATGCTTACAATTACACGCTGGTTCGGCGGCACCCTTTTGGGAACGGGCGGTTTGGTAAAAGCCTACTCGGATTCTGCAAAACTTGTTCTTCAAGAAGCTTCAACCGAAGAGCTTATCAAAAAAGAGATCTTTCAATTTGAATGTTCTTATTCCGAATGGGGAAATTTAAAACGCAGTCTTGATGAATTTTCGGTTGAAATGCTACAAGCCGATTACGGCGAAAAGGTAATGGTAAAGGGGCAAATTCCGTTAGAAAAAAAAGCACCCTTTGAAGCCTTTATTGAAAATGCTTCAAAGGGCGGTATAAGTTTAGTTTTTCCAGCCTATACTCAAGGAGATTGTTGAAACTGAAGCAGCCGTATTTATTGCTTCTTCAATGCCCGGAGATTGGCTGATAAGCGTATGGGAATTAGCTTCCGCTTCGGCAAGAGTTGTGATTGATGCCGGTAAAACTTCATTTGCTTTAATGTTTTGAGCCGGAGTTACCATACCCGTATCGTTTATAATAACAGAGTCGCCGATATGTACCCTTGTTTCAATTTCATCATTGTTGACATATGCCCATATTCCGCTCGTTCCTATTAAAAGACCATCAGAGCTTATCTCTCCGGATGTTCCTCGGACGGAAGCTGTTGCAACAGGTGTTTTTACTTTAAACTCAACTTTTTTTGTTGAAGCCGGTTTTACATCGGCTTTTACGGAACCTACATTTAAGTAAACTTCCGAAGATACTGTTTCATTCTTTTCGGCGATTTCTTCAATCGTAAGCCTTGTCATAGGTTTAACCGTAATAACGGAACCGTCAATTTTTAAAGTCAGTTCGGATTTAAACCCTGTCGAAATCATAAGTCCCGATGTTATTTTGTTTCCTGCTTTTGCAGGAATCCATTTTCCGCCTTGCTTTATTTCAGCCTTTCCCTTGACTGCAACAACCTCACCGCTAATCGCTAAAAGCGGAGTCAACATAAAGCAAACTAAACTGATAATAAGAAATACCTTTTTCATCTTTTTCTCCTATAAAAACTTTTTGCAGGAAATGTCAATTTCCGAAAAAAGT
>ERZ772960.2372-NODE-2372-length-13770-cov-9.556398_pt1 | contig 13770 bp, 16 predicted proteins | sample MGYA00580678_ERZ772960 | MGnify/ENA primary metagenome ERZ772960 (study PRJEB29015, sample SAMEA2737930) | human oral metagenome | biome: human oral; feature: human-associated habitat; material: dental | place: China | collected 2059 ... | reverse complement strand
TATTGAATGTGTAAGAACATTTTGTCCATAACTTGTCCTATATTTTAATTTACCGAAGAAGTTTAATAATTTCTGATGAAACAGTATCTAAACCTGATTCCATAACTGCTCTTTTCCCTTCTTCTAACACAACATCTGTAATTTCCATAACTGCTTTTTCAACCATTTCTTCAATCTTTGCAGGATGTATTCTACCGATCTTCTATTAATTTTTCTAATGCAAGTTTTGCAATCGCTCTTCTGACAGGATCAAATGCTGAAATTGTAATACTTTCAGGTGTGTCATCAACTATTATTTGAACTCCTGTACACATTTCAAGTGAACGTATATTTCTACCATCTTTTCCTATTATTCTACCTTTTATATCATCATTTGGTAATTCTACTATAGATACTGTACTTGTAGATGTATGATCTGCTGCACATTTTTGTATTGCAGATACAATTATTTCTTTTGCAATTTTTCTTGAATCATCTCTTATTTCTTCTTCATATTTTTTTATCATTTTAGCTTTTCTAAAATGAAGTGTCTTTTCAAGTTCTGATATTATAATCTGTCTTGCTTCATCTTTTGAAAGAAGTGCAATTTTTTCTAGTTCTAATTCTCTTTCTTTTTCAAAATTAGATACTTCTTTTTCCCTTCTCATAACTTCAGATTCTAAATTTTGTACCTTAACTATTTCCTTTTCAATTCTTTCTTCTTTCTTATTTAATTGTTCTTCTCTTTGGAAATTTCTTTTTTCTAATGCCGATATCTCATTTCTTCTTTCAACTATTTCACGATTTGTTTCTTCTTTTAACTTAATTTCAAATTCTTTTATACTAAGCTTAGCTTTTCTTAATTCTTCTTCTGCTTCCTTATTTGCTTTATCCAAAATTGTTTTTGCTTCATTTTCAGCAGTTCCGAAGCTTCTTTTCTGCTATCTTTTTTCTAACTATTATCCCTAAAATAATTGAAGTTGGTACTACAATAAAATATCCAAAAATTAATATTAATATTATATCCATGATTTTCCCTTCAATATTTGTTGTTTTATTATTTAATTTTTTTAATATTTTAATTTCTTTAATCTTTTATTAATAAATTATTCCATGCTTAATTTATGCTTTTTGATTTTTCAAGCTCTGTATGATATTATTACATATGCAAATTTATATAAATATATTATTTAAATTTAAAAATCATACATAATAATTTTATCATAATATTAAACAAAAATAAACAAATAATAACCTAATTTAGTGTATATCATGTATTTATATATTTTTATATACTAATCTCATTATAATAACCTTAAAATATAATATAAATTTAATAAAAAATGATATAAAATATTTTAAAATTTAGGTTAAGTTAAAATGTATAAAAAAGGTATATAAATAATAGAATTTAAGAACTTCAAAAAGTTTAAATAATATAGTTATAAGAAAAGGAGAAAACATTGAATAAACAAGAAGAAATAAACGAAAATGATATTAATACTAAAAATTCTAATGTTAAATTTTCTAGTTATCTAGGTAAATTTAAATTAAAAATATTTTTGGTATTATTTTTAACATTATTAGACACAATTATAGTTATTGCATCACCTAAAATCATTTCAAATATAGTTGATCATGGTATTACAACAAACAATAGAAATCAAATAATGCAAAATGGATTATACCTATTACTGCTTTCATTATTTTCTATAATATTTTCTGTTATAACAACATATGTTGCAGCACAAATAGGATATGGAATAACTGCATTAATTCAAAAAGATATATTTAAGAAATTATTAAATTTTTCTTTTAAAAATTTAGATAAATTCTCAACACCAACAATACTTACAAGAATAACAAATGATAGTGATTCTATTGGTAATGCTATTGTATTTACAGTTAGAATGGGACTTCAAGCACCTGTAATGTTTGTATTTGCAATATTTATGTCATACCAAATAAATAGTGATTTATCTAAAATATTTTTAGTAATAGTACCTATCTTAATAATAGTTATAATGGTATTATTTAAAATAACATCACCTATTTTTAAAGAATCTCAAGAAAGAGTTGATGGTATAAACGGAGTTATTGGGGAAAATATTAGAGGTATCAGAACAGTTAAAACATATACAAGGGAAGAACATGAAATTACAAAATTCATGAAGGATAACAAACTTCTTAGAAATGTTAAACTTAAAGTTGTATATATTATGACAATATTAGAACCTATTATAGGGATTCTTATAAATGCTGCATTAATTGGAGTATTATACTTTGGAGGTAATTTAGTATTTGATAATAAGTTATCAAATGGTGAGCTTATAGCATTTATATCATATACCTCACAAATATTTACAGGGTTATTCTTAATGGCTGGTATTTTAATGACAGTATTCCCTTCAATTGTTTCATTTGGAAGAATTAAAGAACTTTTAAATACATATTCTGAAATAACAGAAAAAGAAAATGCAATTGATAATATTCCATCTGATTCAAAACTAGATTTAGAACTAAAAAATGTTTCATATTCTTATTCAAATAGTAAGAATAACACTTTAGAAAATGTATCACTAAAAATGCCATTTGGTTCATCTCTTGGTATTGTTGGTATGACAGGTTCTCGGTAAAACAACCCTTGTCTCACTTATAGCAAGACTTTATGATGTTACATCTGGAGAAATAATACTTGGAAAACATAATATTAAAGACTATACATTAGATGCATTAAACTCATACATCTCTTTTGTTCTACAAAAAAACACATTATTTACAGGTACTATAAGAGAAAATATGTTATGGGGAAATAATAATGCAACAGATGAAGAAATATATGAAGCTTTGAAAAAAGCTGAAATACTACCACTTATAGAGTCATATAAGGATAAACTTGATCATGAAGTATTAATAGATGGTAAAAACTTCTCAGGTGGTCAAAAACAAAGACTTACAATTGCAAGAGCATTTCTTAAAAAATCTGGTATTTTAATTTTAGATGACTCTACAAGTGCTGTAGATAAAATAACAGAAAAAAACATACAAAATGCAATTTCAACATTATCAGAACATGATATAACTAAAATTATAATTTCGCAAAGAATTTCATCTGTAAAAGATTGTGATAATATAATAGTATTAGAAGATGGTAAAATAACTGCACAAGGTACTCATAACGACCTTATTTCAAACTCTTTACTATATCAAGAAATATACAATTCTCAAGGAGGTGACTATAATGAAAAATAATAATTCAAACAAAAATGATGAAAAAGTTTTAAAAGAATTAAACGAACTACTTCCTACAGAATTAGACATATCAGAAAAAAATAAAAAATTATATAGGGAATTATTAGAAAAACAATCTGCTAAAAATCCAGGTAAAACTTTTTTTAGAATATTATCATATATTAAATATAATATAAAATCATATATATTCGGACTTATACTACTAATAATTTCTTCAATACTTTCAATATCACAAACATTAGTATTAAAACCAATTATAGATTCATTTACTAGTAGAGATTCATCACATTTTATAGAATCAATTATAATGTTTGCTATATTAATGCTTTTAGCTCTTATTATAAACTATTTTGGAACATTAATAATTGCTAAAATAGCTCAAAACATTGTATATAAGATTAGAAAAGAATTATTTAGTAAAATGCAAAAAATGGAAATAGAATTTTTTGATAAAAATCCATCTGGTGAAACAATTTCAATATTCACAAATGATGTTGAATTATTAAGTACAGCAATAGATCAAAGCTTATCAAAAATACTAATTTCTGTTATTACATTTGTACTTACATTTGCCACTCTTATATATCTAAATGTTCTACTTGCATTAATATCATTTGGACTAATCTGCATATATATTGTTGTAATGTATATATTTGCACAAAAAAGTACAAAACATGCTAGATTAAAACAATATAGACTTGCACATTTAAGCCGGATATGCAGAAGAAATGGTATCTGGTATGAGAGTTGTTAAATTATTTAATGCAAAAAATATAATAACTAAAAAATTTAATACATATGTTGATGAATTAGAAAATTCTAACAAAAAAACTATTTTTTATGGAATAGTAATCCATCCTTTAACAAGAGCATTTTCATATGTTATTTCTGCATTTGTAGCAGTTATTGGTGGTAACTTTGTACTTGATAATATAATTACATTAGGTACAATTGTTTCTGTAACACAACTTGTTGACTCATTAACACGTCCACTAATGAATATGGCATCACAAATAACAACACTTACTAAAGCTATAGCAGGTGCTGAAAGAATATTTAGTATATTAGATATTGAAGAAGAAATTGATGAAGGAACAATTGATATTATAACTAAAGATGGGCAAGATTATTGGTATGATACAACTAAAACTGATATCAACAATGGAATAATTACTAAAGTTGATGCATCTGTAGTTATAGAAAACTTATATTTCAAATATGATAAATCAAATGAAAAATACATATTAAAAAACATATCTGTACATGCAACAAATGGTGAACAAATAGCATTTGTTGGAGCAACAGGTGCAGGTAAAACAACAATTACTAATCTAATAAATCGTTTTTATGAAATAGATAAAGGAAAAATAACTATTGATGGTATAGATATTAAAGACATAAAGAAAAATGCTTTAAGAAGAACAATTACAACAGTACTTCAAGATACAGTATTATTTAGTACAACAATATTAGAAAATATTCGTTATGGTAGACTTGATGCAACAGATGAAGAAGTATATGCAGCTGCAAAAATCGCAAATGTAGATAAAATAATAGAAAACTTGCCTGATGGATATAATACTAAAATATCTGCAACAGATATTTCATTATCACAAGGACAAATACAGCTTATCTCTATAGCAAGAGTAATACTTGCAAACTCTAAGATAATAATTCTAGATGAAGCTACATCTTCTATAGATACAAGAACAGAAGAACTTGTTCAAAATGCAATGGATAATCTTATGGCAGATAAAACAACATTTGTAATAGCACACAGACTTTCAACTATTAGAAATTCTAAAGCAATCATCCTTCTTGATAATGGTGAAATAATAGAACGCCGGTGAACATGATTTCCTATTATCACTAAAAGGACAATATTACAAACTATATACTGGTAACAGTATTTTAGATTAATTAATAAATGTAAAAGAGGAAATAGAATTACTTACTATCTCCTCTTTTATTCATCCTTATAATATCATTATTTTATTTAATATATGTCAATTTACATTATATTATATATATTGTATAATTATATAGCATTAAACAAATAGGAGTAGGAGTATTAAACAATTTATGAAAATAGTAAATAAACCAAATAAGATAAATAGTCCATTATCACAATCAGATTTAATTCGTGATTGGTTTTATCTAACAACAGAAAAACACGAAAACAATGTGGCATATATAAAAAAAGATAATTTAGGTATAAATCATAATATATTATATTATAAAGTTAAAAGACATGTATCTTTTTTAGCATATTCACATATAGAAAAAAAATTATTAGATGAAAAAGTAGTAATAATTCGGTAAAAATTCATATGAATGGATTGTATCATATCTTTCACTACTTATAACAGGTACAACTGCTGTTCCTTTAGATTCAGGTCTTAAAGAAGAAGAAATAGAGAATTCAATATCTCGTATAACTCCAGCACTAGTTATATGTGATTCTAATAAGTTTGAACTGATTAAAACTATTAAAGAAAAATTAAATCTTAATTTTGAAATCTATTTAACAGAAAAAGATAAACAAACTGAAACTTATGAAGATATATTTACAGTACATGATGTTATATTAAATACTAAAGAAAAAACAACATTTAAAAAAGTAATTGATGCAATTGATGAAATTAAAATAGATCAAGATAGTAGTAAAATCTTATTATTCACATCTGGGACTACATCACAATCAAAGATAGTAGAATTATCAAATAAGAATATAACAAGTAATTTAAAAGCCATAGAAGCTGTAATACCTATAACAAGTAAAGATACATCACTTGCACTTCTTCCATTTCATCACACTTTTCGGAATATTGGGAGTATTAGTATTATTCTTTGCAGGTGGAACAATGGCATTTGTTGAAAGTATGAAAAAATTCAAAGATAATATAAAGGAATATTCTCCAACATTACTATTCCTAGTACCTGCAGTATTAGAACTTGTATATAAGAAGATATATAGTGGAATCAAAAAATCTAGAAAAGAAGAATTAATTAATAAAATGATCAAAATATCAAATAAGCTTTTAGAATTCAATATTGATATTCGTAGATTATTATTTAAAAAAATAATTAATGAACTTGGGCGGAAAAATCAAATTTGCATTTTCAGGTGCTGCTCCTATAAAAAAAGAATTAATAGAAGCTTATGAAAACTTTGGTATAACAATATTCCAAGGATATGGTATGACAGAAACATCTCCTGTTATATCTGCAGAAAACTACTGTAAGAAGAATCCACGGAAGTGTAGGCTTCCCTATGCCAAAAGTTAAAGTAAAAATTGATAATCCTGATGAAAATGGAATTGGAGAAATAATAATTCAAGGTGATAATGTATTTAAAGGTTATCTAAATGATCCCGAAAAAACAAATGAAGTTTTAATAAATGGTTGGTGCCATACTGGTGATATTGGATATATAGATGAAAATGGTTTCATATTTATAACTGGTAGAAAAAAAGATATGATTGTTTTAGACAATGGTAAAAAAATCTTTCCTGAAGAAATAGAACATGTTTTGATGGATTTAGAATATATTAAAGATGTACTTGTATTTGCAGATAACTCAAATGGAGATGACGATTTAAAACTTACTGCTAAAATTAGAATTAACAAAAAAGAAATACAAGAAATGTATCCTAATTTAGAATATAATCAAATCTTACAAAAAATATGGAATGATATAAAAGAAATAAATACTACATTCCCTAAATATAAGTATATTAAAGATGTACTAATTACAGAAGAAGAATTTATAAAAACAACAACATTAAAAATTAAACGTTTTAAAGAAGTAGAAAAAACTAAAGAAGAACTTCAAAATGGAAAAACTATAAGTATAAAAAATATATAAAAGAAGGTTAAAATAGAATATGTTTGAAAAAATAAAACTAAATTATAATTTTAATGACTTAGAACCTAATATAGACAAAGAAACAATGGAAACACATTATGAAAAACATTATAATACATATAAAGACAATCTAAATAATGCAATTTCTAAGTCAAATAATTTTTCTAATATGGATATAATAGAAATCTTAAAAACAATAACAGAAGATCATGATTATTATACTCAAATTCGTAATAATGGTGGTGGATATATAAATCATAGCATGTATTTTGAAATGTTATCACCAAATCCAAATAAGCTACCAGAAACTCTTAATAATCAAATTAATAAAGACTTTCGGAGATTTTAACAAATTTAAAGAAGAGATTATTCAAAAAGGTCTTGCATGTTTTGGTTCTGGATGGGTATGGGTTATATTTGAAAATAATACTTTAAAAATAATTACAACACCAAATCAAGATAGTCCATATATGTATAACATAAATCCTATCTTAGGTATTGATCTTTGGGAACATGCATATTATTTAAAATATAAAAATCTTAGAAAAGACTATTTAGAAAATATATTTAATTGTATTGATTGGGAAATAATTAATACAAGATTAGAAAATATTAAATAAATAAAATATATTAAAAATACTTCAGCTTTTAAAAGTTGAAGTATTTTTTCTTTTAATATTATTTATTCTGCTTCTACTGCATTATGATATACATTTTGTACATCGTCATTATCTTCTAATGTTTCAACAAGTCTTTCAATCTTTTCATATGATTTTTCATCAAGTTCAACATTATTTTCAGGTATCATAGAAATATTTGCTTCCATTATCTTAATACCTTTTTCTTCTAATATTTGTAATATTTGTGAAAACTTAGCTGGTTCTGTAATTATTTCAAAAACTTCATCATATATTTTTAAATCTTCCCCATCTACTTCCATTACAAGTTCTAACATTTCATCTTCTGTCAAACTTATATTTTCTCTTTCAATAACAATTAATCCTTTTTTATTGAACATATATGAAACACAACCTGTTGTACCTAGTTTTCCACCACTTTTATCAAACATGTGTCTTACTTCAGATGCTGTTCTATTCTTATTGTTTGTCATTGCTTCAACTATAACTGCAACACCATTGGCTCCATATCCTTCATAAACTATTTCTTCATAATTTTCTGTGTCACCTGCTCCTGATGCCTTTTTTATAGCATTATTTATAGTATCATTTGGCATATTATTTGCTTTTGCTTTTGCAATAACTGCAGCAAGTGTCGCATTTCCTTGTGGATCTGGTCCTCCTGCTTTAACTGCAACATATAATTCTCTTCCGTAATTTTGTAAATATTTTACCTCTTACAGCATCTTGTTTTCCTTTTCTTGCTTTAATATTATTCCATTTACTATGTCCTGACATACTATCCTCTTTCTATTTTAAAATTTCTTTTTCATCATTCCTAAATATGAACATATAGACTCTGCCATCTCTTTTATTTTTTCATATCCATTTTTATTTATATTTGCTTGTCCAAAGAAAACCCTATAAATTGTATTTTCTTCTGTTTCTGCAATTTGTCTATTAAATAGTTTAACTTTTTTTCTTAATTCTGTCAATTTTTCTTCTATTTTTTCTAATTTTCCTTTTTTCTTCTCTACTAAATATATACCTAAGCTACTTAAATATTTTTCATATCCATCTAAATTATATCTTAATTTAGCACCTTGTCTTGTATATCCTTCTTTTTCACATTCTACTGCAAATTTAGCAAGTATATACACACCTGAAAATATTGTAAGTGCTATATATGGATTTAAATACTCATATATTGTATATAACATTAGTACTGGTATTAATATTACTATCATTGAAAAATCTACTCTTTGTTTTACCCTCTTATATATCCCTATATTTACAAATTTTTGTTTTTCTTTTTCTATCTCTTCATAAAGTTCTGTTATTATCTCTGAAGAAATTATTCTAAATTCTTTATTAATATCTAAATAATCAATTTTACTATCATTATTTTTATCTGCCATATATATTTTCTCTAATATATATTTATCAATATAATTTAATTTTTTTATTTCTTCTTCCATCTTATAATTAATTTTTAAATATTCTTTTTCTATTGTTATATACCCATATACATTAAGCTTCATTAATATTGCTTCTACAAGATTTTTTGTTTCAACCCTATTTACATATATATCTCTATCATACAATGTATATGCTTTAATTAAGTCTTCTCCTACTTCTGATTTAAACTCTTCTTTAGGATCTTTCTTACTTGTTATACCATTTTCAAATATTCCAAATATTATTTTTAATATATATTCTAAAATTTGATATGCTATTAATATATATAATGAAAGTAGTAAATATTTCTTATATATATATGAAAGATAATTTCTTTTTGCTTTTCTGTCTTGAAACTCTTGGAATTTTTCTTCATGTTTTTGTACTAACTCTTTTGGTGATGGAAATTTTATTTCTTCTAATTTTTCTCCATATTCCTTTTTAATAGCTTCTTGTGGCATTATCATATATATTTCTATTTCTGACATTTTAGGCATATTTACAACCTTTAAATTAATTGTATTATCATATACCCTCACATTACTTGTTGGAAGTCCATTAAATAATGTTCTTACCTCTTCAATATTTATACTATTTCCAAATATTATATTTAGATTATAATTATTTATCCATTTAGCATGCTTATTTACAGCAAATTGTTTTTCTTTTTCTTCTTTTTCTAAAATTGTAGGTAATGTTTCAAGTCTTCCTTCAGAATCTTTTTTAAGTTCTTTTTTTTCAACTTCTTTATCATCAATCCTATAGTCTAAATTTAAAGGTAAATCAAAAGCATATTTTTCATTAAATTTTTGAACAATTTGTTTTGTTGTAAATTCTATAATATATGAATTATATATTATACTTTTTGTAAAAGTTATACAATCATCTGTTGTCTTACTTTCTATCTTATGTTTTCCAAATACATTTACACCATATACTTTAACATTTCTTGCATCAATTGTTTTTAAATCAATACATTTTTTTACCTTTTCATTATATGTTAAATTATTTTCAAATAATACTGTTTCTTCTATCTTAACAGTACCATCTTCTAATATTTCAATATTTTGATCTACTTTCTCTATTCCTGAAATACCGATGTTCCGTTGGAACTAAAATTATTAATATACATAGCATAATTATTAATGCTTTGTATATTTTCTTATACATACCAATTTTTTTCATTATTCTTTTGTACCCCTATATATATTTATATGCTTAAATTATATAATATATACTATATTTTTTTCTATATATTTTAAAAAATGTGTATAATTTGTAAAATTAAAAATATTCCGATATTCCTTCTAAGTCTCCAAAGTCCATTTGTCTTAAGACTTCATATAATATAATTGCTACACTATTAGAAAGGTTTAAACTTCTTAAACCTTTTCCCATTGGTATTCTAATTGCCTTTTCCATATTATTTTTAATTAAATCTTCTGGTAACCCTTTTGTCTCTTTTCCAAACATTAAAAATATATCTTCATTAAAATCATATTTTAAATCACTATACCTATTTTTTGCTTTAGTTGTTGCAAGATATGTATTATTAAGTCCATATTTTGATATATAATCTTCTAAACTTTCATGTATCTCAATATCAAGCTTATCCCAATAATCAAGCCCTGCTCTTTTTACTGCTTTTTCTGATATATCAAACCCGAGTGGCTTTACTAGATGCAATTTTGCTCCTGTTATTGCACATGTCCTACTTATATTTCCTGTATTTGCTGGTATTTCTGGTTCTACCATTACTATATGTATCATTCTACTCTCCTTTTATCTTTTTCCATTACAATTATATATTATATACTTTTATTCTTAAATATACAAAAAAGAGAGGCATTCGCCTCCCTCTTTTACTATTAAGCTACTATCCTATTACTTGAAGCATTTTACTAATTGAAATATGATCATAATTAATTTTTTTACAAATATCTTCAATTAAAAATGCTGAAGCATGCTCTAAATCATACAATCTCAAAACCATAAGCCTTAAATCATTGTTAAATTTGAGACCTATTTTTTTAATTTCATCTACTATTTCTTTTTTCTCCATGTAAATCTCTACCGTTTCTTTTATAAACTGATTATCTTGCTGAAAAGATTTTTTTTCAAAAGAGATATCTTTTCTATATATAGAGATAACATTATTATCTTCTAAATATTTCTTTGCAAATTCATTGATAATTGTTATGATGTAATTTATTTTTCTATAATGTTTTTCATCATAAAAAGATTTTAATATCTCTAGCCTTTCTAGATAATAATTAGACTCTATCTGAATTTCTTGTACGATTTGGACAGATTTTGGGTTAAAGTTTCCTTCTGAAATAATATACACTTTCATCATCTCCCTTTAGATTGTATAAATTAATACAATCTTTATTTAATTTATATTACATATTATATCACAGTTTTACATAAAAAAAAAGGATATAAACTAATATATCCTTTAAAAGGTGAATTTTATTATATAGAGTTAATTATTACTTTCTCTTGTTCTCTCTTATATTTTTCTAATTTCAAAATATCCTCAAAAAAATCCTCTACAAATAAATTAATTTCTAAAGAATATGTCCCTATTGGAAAATCATTATTCTCTTTAAATTTTCTTACTACGTCAATCTCTATCTGATATTTTTTTATCAATTTCTCATTTTCTAATCTACTTCTTTCTAAATGTCTTTTTATTGCTGATATATTGAATCTTTCATTATATATTCCCATATACTCTTCTACATCCTTCTCGAACTCTTCCAGTTCTGATAGATATCTTTTTGCTTTTTCCTTTCCAATATAATATTCTAGATTTTTTAATCGAAGAATATTATATTTTACTCTTATTCTTAAGTCAAAAAAAGTTTTAACTACTTCTTTTGTAAAAAATCTATCATTCAATGATAACATAACTATCACTTCCTTTTATTATGATTTTATATAAATTCACCTATTTATTTTTTCATTTTAAATTCTTAATAAAGAATTCAATTACCTCCTCTTACTTTTAGTATATCATAACTATACTCTTAAAAAAAGGATATATTGCTAAAATATACCCTTTTGTTTCTTTTATTATTCTTTTTATTATTTTCTATTATATATTATCTCTTCTAATAACCTCAACAATATCTTGGCTCTTAATAGACTTCTTAGCAAAGAATGTACTTACAAATGTAATTCCATATACAAGTATTATACTTATAGCAAGTGCTATATAGTTTATACTTCCAAGCATATCTGCTATAAATCTAAAGTCTATATTGACATTTCCTTTGTCTATTATAACTTTTGTTGCAAATAATAATAGTAGAGAAACTACTATACCAAAAATAATACTTCTTAAACATGCAATATAGTTTTCACCTCTAAGCATCTTATCAAATTGTTTATCACTCATACCAACTGATTTTAATATTGCAAGTTCTCTACTACGAAGTAATATGTTTATTGTTATAGTTGTAAATATATTTACAACAGACATTAATATTACTAGTATTAAGAATCCATATAGTAATAATTGGAATATTGTTATCATTCCTTTAATTATTCCTATAACTCCTGATGGTGTAATTATAGTTTCTGTAAACATTTGTACTTTACCAAAGTCATATTCTTTTTCAAGGTTTTCTTGTTGTTGTTTCTTCATTATATCTTCTATTTTCTTATCACCTTTTAAATCACTTTGATAAAATCCTCTAAAATTAGGTCCTCTTTCATCATTTCTTACAATATTTGCAAATGTTTTTTCATTAACATATGCTTGTAAATATATTGAACCTCCAGTTGATGCTCTAAGAGTTAATTCACTATTTACTGGAGCTTTTGCTATCTTTAACTTATTACCATATATTTCTATTTCTTTTCCAATTATTTTAGATTCATCAAATATTGGCTTTTCTACTAATGTTCCATTTTCTTCTAAAATTTCAACATTGCTTAAATATATTTCATTATCTTTTATCTCATTTAACCCAAACTTATCTTTATCACTATATACCTTATTTGTTGCAAACTGAATTGATATTTGTTTTTTAGCTTTTTGTCTTGAAGAATCATCTATACTATTAAACCTATTTTTCAAATAATTATCTGTAACTGTTTTTAGTAATTCTTCATCCTTATCTATTTTCTCTAAATATTCTAATGCAGTTGAAAGTACTGCCCTATTTATTTTTAAAGAATCTTTAGATTCTATTTGTTTAGCATAATCTTCAATACCAAATTTAATGATTTCTTGTACATCTTTTTCAGAATATTTAACATTAGATTTTTTCCTATTGTTAACTGAACCATCTTTATCTACTATATTAATATGAGTGATTTCAGCAATATTACCATTTTTGAATAATGAATTTGTTTGTGCTTCTAATAATGATATTTGTCCATTTATTTGAGCTCCTAATGTCCCTATAACAAATATTAGGATAAATGCTATAGCAAGTGATAGTGTTGCAACTCTAAATCTCTTTTTAGCCCTTTTCATGTTCTTTCTTGCAAGGTCAAATTCTATTCCAAATAATTTTTTAGATATATTAGATGTTTTTACTTTTTTAGTACTTACTACATAATCATCTTTTCCTCTAATATTTT
>ERZ772960.2364-NODE-2364-length-13799-cov-2.748108_pt1 | contig 13799 bp, 8 predicted proteins | sample MGYA00580678_ERZ772960 | MGnify/ENA primary metagenome ERZ772960 (study PRJEB29015, sample SAMEA2737930) | human oral metagenome | biome: human oral; feature: human-associated habitat; material: dental | place: China | collected 2059 ... | reverse complement strand
AGTGACATGCTTTTCGCAGAAATACTGATCAACATAGGAAATGATGAGTTCCATCATCTCCGGGTTCATTTTCCTCATGGTCTCAATTCCTTTCAATCGATAACAGAACGAATCGTTCCATTAGTGGCATCATAAAACCCCTTGACGGTGAGGTCAAGGGGTCAGATGTTTAACGGAACGCAGGTGCACAGAATATTGGGCACAAAGTTTTGACTACAGTTCCTCGAGAGCCTTCCGGAGCATTTCCCGATACGCAGTCCGAGCCGATTCCGGTCCCAGAATCCTAATCTTACCGTTAAAGCCAAAAATCCAGCGGTAAAAGGTGGAACTGGTACATACAAGAATATTGGCTCTGAAGCGCTCTTCATCAACTGGTTCTGTCTTAACATCCACGCCGAAGTGATCGATGACATGCTTCATCGTCGAAACATGACAAAGGAGTTGAACCTTTTCCGGCTGATCCGTGTCAAACATACGGAAAACACACTTGCTGTACTGAGCAGGCGAATAGTCTTCCGGAGGTGACACCGCAATCTGATTTAGGATTTTCGGCTGCTCCGCAATGCGGTCGATGCGGAAGGTCCGCACAGCCTGGCGCTCATCGCAAAATCCGCGCAGATAATAGTAGTCACCATCCCATTCCAGCGTATAGGGACTTACTGTGTATGGCGAACCGCCATTGGTCGCATAACGCTCCTTATTCACATCATAGTCCGTGTAGATGAACCGGATTTTCCTGCGGGTATCAATCGCTTCATGGATGGCATCCACAATATAATACCCTTGCTCGTTCTCCGACTTGGCGCGTCCGGATACATAGACATGCCTGCGAAGCTTCACAGCATTTGCCGCACTGGTCAGTGTGAGCAGCTTTGTAATCAGTTCATCGCTCTTACGCTGCGTGATGAACCTGGAGGAAGAAATTGCATCTACAAGGAGCTTAAGCTCAGCCAGGTCATAGGTGTGACCATCATAGTAGTACTTGTTCTGTGTGGACTCATAATGCTCAATGTGAAGTCCACAGTCGTGAAGGATGGCGAGATCATCACTGATTGTGTTCCGGGAAACCTTGATAGCATATTGCTCTTTCAGAATCTTCATCAGCTCAGCGGTAGAGAGCGGGTGTTCTTCGTCGGTGTGTTTACGGAGGTGTTGGTACAAATATAGGATTCTGAGCTTTGTTCCACTGTACATATGTTTCCTCCGCTAAGAGAAAGATCTACTTAATAGATTCTGAAAGACCTTATGAACCACTTCTTGATAGTGAAAAGATATTATTACCTAAAAATCGCAAGCGTAATTCACGATGTATATACTTATAAACTGTTCCCCTGCTCTACGAACTTCTATCCCCCTTACCAGAAAGCCATCCCAAAACACGCCAAGCTTTCCTCAACTTCCGTTATTACAATAGGGTGCCCTCCCTTAATACAAATATCGCGTATAACACTACTACTTGGGTGTCTAAACCCATTGCCGGTTCCAGCCGAAATTATGTATATTCCCCCTCTCTTAACTAACGCGCTATTGTAATTTTTCTCGGATCCATGGTGTGGTATTTGCATCAATAATATTTCATCCCAATACCTTGAATATTTATCTTTCAATTTATCCATCACACTCTGACCATTCATATCATAATCCCCAGTATACAAACATCCCGAGCTGTACAAGCACACCGAATCTTCCAGACTCCTCAAATACCAATAGCAATCACACTCCCATACTATGTTTTTACAGCCACCTATTTTCGCATACATTTCTTCAATGTGCAGATCTACACTTCCTGAGTATAATGTCATAGAATGAGAGTTGAAATCTTTAGTAATATTTTTGTAGGCTTTCTTTATTTTCTCGATTCCATCACAATAAGTATTGAGATTTCGCCCCAACTCCATCAATTCATTATCAGAGATTCCTAAACGATGCTTAATTTCCGCAATCAACATGTCGATTCTTTCGGACATGCTAAAATTGTAAGGGACATAGGTCCAAAATGGTCGAACAATCTCTTGCGATTTTGACTTTGCATGAATCTCATTTGCAACATCCACCCCTGACGGCAAAGTATAGTCACAAACCCCTGGAATCCCCTCAAGAAATCTCATATCTGTCCCAGAATCGAATCTTGAGTTCGGGATATCTTTTCCTCATCTGAAAGAATCCCAATCACCTCTACGTCTTGTGAGTAATAACTTTCTATATCTCTTATCGCTTTTAGAGGTGAATCTATAAACTTGACCGTAAACCCGTCATCCCCATCAACTATAGCTTTGATTTTCGACAAACACTTATCTTTTTCCGTGAGTACTGGGAAAAATATTCTTTTCACATCGCAGAATTTTATCAAATCTGGTATCCCGCTTATGTGATCTTTATGCAAATGCGATATAAACACAGCATCTACCGTTTCTCCATCCCGAAATGTTTTCTTTATTTCTCTGTCTATGATGCTCTTTTCTTTTAATGTTCCACAGTCATATACCACATTTACTTTCTTACCTCTATAGTAAAAATGTTCGCTATAAAAAGCTCCTTGTCCTACCGGATGAAATCTTCTTTCCATTCTCAACATATCCATTCCTTACCCCTCTCTTTATTTTGTCGATCTAATCCGATTAAATACAATCATCTATTGCATCTCCTAATCTCCTTTAAAATTTCTTTAAAATTTGTAGTAATAACCTCTCCATGTCCTCATGCAAAACTACTACTTAATCGCTCACCTCTCCCCTTTCAAGGGAAAATCTCTGTTAAAGAAAGTGAAGAGATCCGATTGTACACAAACTCTGAAACAGTAACATTCAGTTCCTCATAAAAGAGGCAGGATCTCTCCATATCATTTGCTATGCGAAGGATGTAATTCAGTTGCACAATGAAGTCTTTCGACGCTATTTTCGACGCTAAATGATCCTGCAGTCCTAAGCACAGCGCCCATGTAACTCAATTTCAACACATCGTTATTCGACGAGTTCCCGAATTCCACATGTTACTAAGTAGTAAAAGATCTCATCGTACAAAGCTTTATCACGAGTCGGATCCTCATTCTTATCAGCCCCCTTCGGAACGTAGATAATCAGTCCCTGTCTTGCACGAGTGAGCAATACGCGATAGGCATTTTTTAAATACTTCTGCCGCTTTTCAATATTGATATGATTCCAGCATGTACCTCTAAAACGAAAGAAGTCAAAGTCACCATTGCTTCTTCTTAGGTCAGCATCCCAGGCCAATAGGGCGTAGTCAACTTCCAACCCCTGTACTTTAAATTCTGATGCTACAACCTCCAGATAATAGGAGGACTCTACGTTATCTTTTCCGTTGAGAAACCAAGCCACATGGTTAATCTTTGCAGGTACCCATATGCCTTCCCCCCGCAGGCGCTTGCCCTCCGAGCTTGCCAACAATCCATAACGCTCTGTACCACGCGCCTTTGTCTTCACCCAAGCTTTTGCCTGCTCAAAGTCACGTGCCAGATAAATCGGATATTCGCTACATAACACTTTGTAAATCTCTGCCGCTTCCTCGGGACGATTGTCAAGCACTGCTTTCGTGAATAATGCCAGCTTGTCGCTACGAAAGGACCGAAGTGAAACTCCCAGATGAAGAAAAGGCTCTACTGAATATGTTCGTCCATGAAGAAGCTGATCTATAGATGATGTTCCAGTATATTCTGCATCGGTCATCTTATCTGAAAGATAGATGTCCCAATCCCGATGCTTCGATCTCAAACTCAAAGCCCGAAACCAGTCTTCAATACCCGCCTCACCTGTGTATATTTCCTGGCCGCCGCCTACAAGGCATACTATCATAGCCCAATCCTGGTGACGATCCATAATTTCGATTAAGAATTCAGGCTCGGAACGATTAAAATCAGGAATGCCTTTCTTCCTCTTCATGAAGTCTGTGAGATTGCTCTCGTCCCAAGCTCTCTGCGCCTCATCAAAAATAGCAACTTTCTCTACGGGTGGGTTCTCTGTAGTCAATGCTTCGTCTCTAAATTTGTGGATACTCTGAATAAAAGCCTTTGTTTGTCTACTTGCCTCATTCTTTGTTATGCCTTCGCGAGCTGCTCGATCCCTTGCCAAAGCTTCCTGAAGAACATCAACAAGCGGACCGTTTCCGGACAAGAATACTGCATGTTCATCAGACTCAAACCGGTGTCGCGAATTTGCAATATTCAATCCAGCAAGCGTCTTTCCCGCCCCAGGAACACCCGTGACAAAACAAATTGCTTTTCTATGTTGTTCCTTACACTTGTCAATAATCCGGCCAATTGCATCCGTTGTCTCAGTCAGATTGGCCGCGTCACTTCTCTTTATATCATCAACCGAATGATTCCGATACATGGCCTGTGCAGCCTCAATTATGGTCGGCGTAGGTGCATAGCGTGAATTCAGCCAAATATTCATGGATAGTGGCTCATCATGTATTTGTTCCAGCACCGACGCAATAGTTGATCCTATATTTTTCTTGTTGCAACATAGCACTTCACAAATTCGGTCCTCCATTACCGACAGATGGTTTTCTACGTTCGGCGCCTCCGTAGGAATGCTGATAGGAACAATATAGCGATTGCTGCTGGCTTCATGGAAGTACTTCAGGTCCAGAGCATAATCCATAACCTGATTTTCTGTGGATCTCTTGTACTCTCTATCACCAACCTTGTACTCCATTAAGAATATGACTCCGCTGATGATGCAAACCACATCGATTCGATGCCCGATTCGGGGAATCGTATACTCAAAGGCAATTTCTCCATCGTTAAAACCAGACAGCTCTACCTGAAGGATGCTGATCTCGCTTTTCCATGCATTCTTTTGGAGATCCGTTGTCTCGAACTCATCATTGATTAACAGCTGGCCCAAAATGTAGTCCGGGTCCGATGCCAAGAAGGAAGAGAGCGTATTTGAATAATATTCTCGCTTCATGTTTTACCTCATTAACAACGATCACATTCCAGCCCTACTCCCATAGTTGCTGTTGATTTTATTATCTTGTCCAGATTCTTAGTAATCTTCGGAACTCAGTACTCCTCGCCAAAAGTGACCACACAAATCTCTAACAGTAATGCTTGTGCAAAAAACATACATTTACAAGTATAACCGTGTGCTACTTTGTAAGGATGATCTCTGAACACGCTGGAAGCCGATGCGCATTTTCCTATACCAAAAGCCCGTAGAGAAAAGATACTTTCTACCTTCTCCTCAAACTTCATATTAGTGCTACGTATGTAAGACGTATTTTAGCTACACACTTCTATCATGTGATTATCAACCACTTCACGTCTCCAAATCAGACTGACTCTTCTTCAGCTGCGTCGCAAGTTTCTTTGCTATTGCCTTTGCCATTATAGGCGGAACCGCATTACCGACCTGCTGATATTGCTTATCCTTAGATCCGCAAAACACAAAGCTGTCCGGGAAAGTCTGAAGCCTCGCAGCTTCGCGCACACTAATAGCACGGTCCAATGTGGGATGTACCCACATTGATTTTCTAACATTGACAACAGTGCCACTCGGAGCGTCGTAATCCAAACGCAGATAAATTGTACCCTGCGTGCGAGAGATATCTGTATACGTATTTGTTTTCAGCGCATCGTCAAGCGCGTGAAAATTCTGTCCCTGCTTAAGGGCCCTGAACCGCTCCATAGCGATCTCTCTCGTATTTGTAATAATATGATTTTTCAGAACATCTGCATCACGCAGTGCCTCTCCTAGGGCACTGATTTCACTGTGCATCTCCAGCGGGATTCCAACATCATCCGCAATATTTTTTACCGGCACAACTTCTTCAAGATCAGCGATTGCATCGCGAACGGTACGGTAATTCTCCTCGGTAAAGCTTCCCTGTGGAAGTTTTATTGTCTCTGACATAGATCGTTTGATTCCCATCACCACAAAGCGCATGCGTTTCTGAGGTGCTCCATAGTCTGCCGCGCACAGCACATCTGCAGTAATCATATAATCATTTGGCTTTGAGCTCAAAATTGCCTTCAGATAATCAAAAACGGCAAACGATCGAATCACTGCAGCCAAGCCAAAACTACAATCAAATCGCTCTACCACCAGATGATTCGAATACATCTCCGCAGCCTTGCTGAGCATCCGTTGAATCATAATGGCCGGTTCAATCTCACTTTGGACATCCTGAGCATCAAGAAAGCCATCATAATACTGAACTATTGCTTCAAATGCCTGCTTTGATTTTCGAGAGATATAGTGTATCTGCTCCGTAGAGACATAATCGTCAGCATACTTCAGAAGTAATTTCTTATGCTTCGCCAAGGCCTCTATCATTTTTTTAGGGTTCTTTGCAGCTTTGTATATCACATTTAACGCTGAGTAATGTTCTTCTGGCCACACAAACTTAGAAATCTGTTGCTTGTTCCTAACAACAGCTAGCGCTTCATCGAACATGAACTCTCGGTCAAGAAGAACAAGCTTTGTCTCCTTCATTGGAATATCATACTGTCCAATTAGTTCTGCATCCCTTTCATCAAGGTAAAAGCGATGAACATCAGAACGTAGCGTGCTGACATTCTCCATCACAAAGGCCTTTGGCTGTAGCTCGAGGATTGCACGTATATACTGTTTTACAAGCATATTATTCTGACTGATCACATGATTTTTCTGACGATTAGCATTAGAAAAGCCCTGGCAGGGCGGCCCGCCAATCACTACGTCAATCGGACCGTACTTTCTCTGTATTTCCTCATAGTCAGCAGAGCAAACATCTCCTCTTACATCAACTTCAGGATGATTGCGTTTGTATGTAGCCTGCATTTCTGGATTGTTTTCATAGGCGACTTTTATTTCATATTTCCTAGTTTGTAAGAACCCCAGGCTAAGGCCTCCGGCACCAGCAAACAAATCTATCACTCTATACAATTTTAGTCTCCTAGCTTACTGGTTAATATTAAACCCTTCATCTATGGCCTTCTGCAAGAGAGCCAATAGACGCTTGCTTTGATAGGCATTAGGCAATTTTTCTGGAATCCTACATGCTATGGTAAGGGCCGAAACATCGGTACGTGAACCAACAAGGTGATTTCGCACTACAAACTCAGACAAGCTTGTCCACTGAGCCGCGGTGTACTTCACCACCTCAACCTGCGCGTTAATATCATTGACCACCTTCTGCTCCTTCTTTGCAGATCTCTGAGCAGCTTTTTCATCATCTATAGTAATCAGGCAAGATTTCAAATTTGTCGGAAGTTTGAATGTTATAGTCTTTACGCCATCCCAGCATTCCTGGCGTTTACACCACTGTGTAACGTTGCCCACTTTCTGATGAGGATCTGTGATTTTAAGCAAGACAAGCTCGGCCAGCGCAATAAGGGATGATTCCACCTGCTCGGGCAATCCCTGTTTGTTCCAGATGATGGCCAGATCCAAATCTGATCCAGGGAACTGCTGCTTTATCAGCCTGCGAAATTGAGCAACTGTGTAATAAATAATATTTGCTCGATAGCCTCCTTCATACCACGATTGCTTGGGGATCTGCTTCTCGAGGTATTGGAACATAATCATTAGAGCTGCAGTAGACTGGAAATAGCGCTCATTAAACTGTGTTTCATTTGCTGTCCATTGCTCGTCGATATACTCAGCAAAAGAAGAGAAATTTGTCTGCGCACCCTTACTAACAGTGTGCGGAAAACCACTCCAGGTATTTTGTACCTTGGCCAGGTCTGTTTTTTTAATAACTTTGTTCTTAGGATTCTGTAATTCAAACTGCTTTTTCTTTGCAGGTGTCAGCCGCATCTGTTCTTGGAGATACTGTCCTCTGGCACGCTCATAAAACCACTTGGTTTCATACTGCACTCCATCTGTGGCTGGTGCGAACATATGCCGGGAGATCTGTTCCATTCGCCTGTGAAACGGATGTGAAGCAAAGAAATCTGCATCGCTGACTTTGTTCTGGCTATTTGAAGATCGAGAGATATTCCTGATAAGTTCATCAGACTCTTCGGGAGAGGATTCATCAATCGCGGTAAGCTTCATCTGGACATAAATTCCGTCTAAATTAGCCTTGTCCTTATACCTTGCATTAGAGATGGACGCTGTAGTTTGTCCGCCATTAATAATCTGAAAATCGCGTGCAAACGTAATGAATCTCCCGTGATCAGTGTTTGTAATCTCAACATCCATAGCGGTTGCAGAAATACCGTTATTAAACGCGAAGAACATCTGCGGTGTATTCAAAATTGTAGCCCGAATTTTCTTATTGACCGCCACTTTAGTAGACAGAAACGATCGTACGTTGCCTTCCAGGAGCTTACTACCGTACCGATCATATATATCGGCAAGTACGGAGCCAGGAATAACCCCGAGATAACTACTGTACTGATCCGTCGCTACCGAACTGGCTTCGAGGCATGGGATCCCCTCTCCACAATACTGCCGAAAATCAATTTCAATGATCTGTCGTCCCCGCTCTGAACAACAAATACGGAACAGACGGTCTATATCCCAAATTTGACCTTCAATCGGAATGTCATCATATGGTTTAATATCCACGGATTTAACATTCGAGCTCAAATCCGCATCGGTAAAAATCAAAAACCGGTACTTTCGGATTGCTTTCACATTTTGCCGCAGAAAATCTACAAGGTCAGCACAGGGTGTACTCATTTCTATTTCTCTGTACAGGTTCGTTTTAAGAGCTGTCTCAAGAAATATTCTCAACCGGCCGAAGTCATGCATAGCAACCGTGTTTGTCATACGGCGTTCCAGGTCATTGCCGTCGAAATTAGCAATAATCAAATTCATCGTATTGTCGAATTCATCGTAAACGTATCCATCAACACGATATTTGCTACGACCAGCACGCCCAGTGTAAAACGAGGGAGTAAAGTCGGACAACACTTCAGAATCAATCAGATACTGTGACATATTGTCCACAAATGTTGCACAGGAACCTTCTCCAGTGGTTGCAGCTGCAGACTTGATACCTTCCAAAAAATCCTTTTTGAATTCACTGGAATCCATTTTCGGCTCCCCTTACTTCATCCACGGTGCCAGGCTCGGCAGACTAAGAATGTACTTTAAATTTACAATTTCATCGGGCAAACCGTTACGCACAAGACGCGGAAATTTCTCGTCTACCGAATATTTGCTCTTAGAAGCAACTACAAAAGTCTGCTGATCATATTCCGGCATATCGATATATCCGACACTACCAAGTTTTAATACAAAGCTATCAGCCCCTCCAGGAGTCGTATCAAGCATTCCACGTATTTGATGTACCAGCTTATAAAGTGTAAACGCCCCTGTTGCTGCAGGTGCGCATTGATCCACTCGCATTACGATCAGCTCACCCGCTTGATCATTATCAAGTTGCTCTACAGAAGATATGGTAACCTCCGAAGAGGAAACACCAGTCGTTTTGATCTCATGCCAACCGTCTTCATATACAAAGTCCTGATCAGCACCTTCAGGACCTACCCATCCAGCTAGGGCGTCTGCTACTGGCATACCCCTTTCGATTCTGTCCTTCAGATAAAGCAGTTCGCCAATAAGTCCTTTCTGGGCGGCAACACCGAGAACGGCACTGTTTCTGTTCTGTAGGAGCTTCAGCCATGCAGCATATCTCTTAAGAACACGCTCCAGGGAACAAGCTCTATTTTGCTCATTGCTCGAAAACCGGATCATGTCTCCACACATGGTTACGAATACATCCTCCTGCTCTTGAGACATAAGAGTGAAGGAAATTGCATATCTACCGTCCTTGCGCGGCATGCAGGAGGCCTGAATTCGCTTTGATGACTCAATTTTGCTGACAGGATCATCACTTACAATAACAATGGACTTAGCCTCAGGCGAAAAATAACCAACATGCCACTCCAATGGATGCGTGATTCCCAATTCAAGAGAACCACCTTGCTGGTAGCTGATGCTACTCCATTTGTCTCTCAATTCCTGCTCATAATCGTTCATTCCTCATCGTCCTCTTCATCAGGATCCATCCAGTTAGAAAGTTCAACCAAATTGACCATATAATTAGCGGTCTCTGTCCCTTGTGCCATTTTGGGAAATCCCACGCCAAGTGCAAACAGGAACTGCGGAACCTCTTTATTCGAAGAGGCCGGATCCAGGACTGTCTGGATAACATGAAGCATGAGAATCGGATTTCTTCCCTTTATGAGATATGCACTATCTGGAACATTTTTCTTTCCATCGTGATCTGCTTTGAAATCGTTCTTCGCTTTTTCAATCTCTTCAGCTGTCAATCCAATTCGTGTGCATCCACCAGCACCGACTCTAACCTTCGTACCAGATACACTGATCATCTTTGAATCCGCTTTGATGATTCGTCTTTCCGTATTTGCAATTACAAGATTTTCATCTCCACAGAAAAGCCCTCCCGGATAAGCAGCCCCCTCGCCGGAATTTATAAGTACGACATCCCAGCCGTTCTCCCATTCGTGCTTTTCAACATACTCAGAAAGTGCTCTGCCATTAAAGCTTAAATGCCATGGGTGTGTTTCAAAGGAAAGCAAAAGCTGAGAGATCGACTCTGCAGAAACATGTTGCCAGAAATAATGGCCTTTTGCCCTCTCATCATCTGACGACACGCGGTCTCCCTGAGTAGCAAGATTCATGACAAAATCTTTAAATACCGTCTCGTTCTCAACCAGAACCGGTAATGCAGCTTTAAGTCGCGGCGTCTCAAGCAGTCGCCCCGACACAGAGACCGGGCACGTAATGCTTGTTGCAGTCCTCATCTTGTTGCGAGCAGTAACTATCAGTGAGCCAGGGTCCTGTCGAACCTTAAGGCCAAACTCTCGTGGTGTCTGATGCGCATTGCGCATCGCAATAATCTCATCTTTCAATTCATTGGTTGCCCTTGTAATCTGGCTGTACCAGTCAATCGCATCCTGAGACATCCAAATTTTTACCAAGTCATCGTAGTTCGGGCGATATCCGAACCATCTGCCCATCTGAAGGAGAGTATCATACATCTGAGTATTTCGATAGAAATAGGAAACGCACAATCCCTCCAACGTCAATCCTCTGGAAAGGCTGTTTCCACCAACTGCAATCACACGAAGACCATCTTTCCTATGGTTAGAATAATCCAAACTGCTGGCTCCGGTCTTCATATTAACCGCACGAACCTCAATCGGCGCAACGGCTCTGTAAAGGTATGTACGGAGAATGACTTCCCAATCTACACCAGCCACAATGTGCAAATTATACTTATCCCACACCGTGTGAAGTGCTGCAATATTTTTAATCTTCTCAGCTTTTGCTGGCGCAAGCGTAGAATAATTCCTAAGGTCAGATCTTATCTGATCAAGCCATATCTGAAACAAATCGGCAATTTGATTCTGAACATTTGTGAAGCGACTGATGTGAACCATCATCGACCGATGATCTACGGTATCTCCACGAAGGTCTCGAATAGCATTCACGAGTAGGAAGTAATTTGCCGCCTCGATAAGCTCGTCATTCAGTTTGTTGACAACTAAGTCTTTCTTGTGTTTCGGAGGGAAAAATTTCTCTAAACTCAGCGTATTAATTGGCTGTAGCATAGCTGAGAAATCTCCACCGTCGCCAAATATACGGTCTGCCCCTATGTAATTTGTCGGTGCTGATAATGCATAGATAAAGTCTGCAGGAAACAGATCATCGTCATTACCTGGATCAATAAAGATATTTGCAAATGGAGTGGCTGTAATTCCAAGATAAGTCGCCTTACTGAATATTCCCAGTAAACGGCGTACACAGTCGTTTATGGCGGCAGGCGAGGAATCCAGGTCCTTCGTGTTTACAGATGCGTTATCAGCCTCATCATCAATCAACAGAAGAGGAAGCTCTATCTGTCCCGCAGCATTGAGGGTATTGTTGCTTCCCAGCCATTTGATGAGGTTATTTAGAATTCTCTTGTTCTTTTTGATCACCAGTACAACAGGGCAATTAACATTTTCAATTCCAAGATTATTGCTACGAAGTACTCCGCTGTCGAAGTCCTTTGTAACCGATGTAAACGCAACAATCTTCTTATCATGACCATAGCGCCCCACTCCCACAGGTGTGTTTTTAATTCCCTGCTCTGCCTTCGGATCAAGGTAATATTCGCTCTTTCGACCTGTAAACTCAGCATCCAAACGTTCCTGAGTCTGCTCTCGCAAATTTTCCTGCATACCGGCAAGAATAATGATAATCCGGTATCCTGTGTCTGCCGCTTTATTGCAGATTGCGGTATAGTTAGCTGTCTTTCCGGACTGCACGTCACCAAGCACCAAGCCTTTGATTAGGAATCGCTTTTCACTTGGGTCTCCACAGAGATCAAGGATTTCATCAGAAACCTTGCCCAAGTTTGCGGTCACTCGTGGGTTCCAATGCTTAACTTCTTCCAGATATCTTTTATAACGGTCCCAGAAAAAGAAGTTAAAATCAGCACGTTTAGCAGGGAGCCATGACTGGTGTCCATTGTTGCAATCCGTTATGTAGGTTCCTATATCCATCTGAATCACAAGCGTCTGCTTCAGCCTTCTCAATATCTCATCGTATTCCTGATCAGTGACAGGCATCATGTTCGCATTGATACTTCGTAACGAGTCTGCCTTTTCTTTAAACTCCTCTTCCGTAGGAGGGACTTCCCTATAGACGGTGTTGATATACGCTGATATTATATTTTCAAGCTGTTCTACACTTGGATTCACATTCATATTAGGCATTGTCTGAAGACTCCTTTTTTAATTTCGCAATAGCTTTTGGATGTTGTGAAAACGGTTCTATGCTTTCCATGGCTGACAAAAACTCCAGCTTCGCAACAGAAGACATTTGATCAGTAAGCATATTTCTAAGTGCCTTGATAATATCCTTCTCACTCTGCTCCTGATCATTCGTCAGCTGCTCGTCATTATTCAAATCTACATAAAGCTGATTTAGAGGAAGGCCTGTTTCGACTTGTCTCAGCAAGGTGTCAAGCATTGGTTCAAGATCTGGATTCTGTTCCAGAATTTGCTTTACCATCGGATGATCCCGATTTATTTCATAATAGAATCCCCCATATGGATTTTTCATGCGGTTCCAAACATGTACTGCTTTATCGTCGGTCTCCTTTTTCCCTCGGAAGGTCCATGTACGTTTACTGTGTTCGGCAATCTTATCAATGATAATCTCTAAATTCTTCCGAACTTTTGCTGGTGGAAGAGCTGATGATTTTTTGATATCTAGCGTCCAGAGATCGTCAAGTGTATTCGGAATATCAACTCGGATGCGCGCAAGTTTTGACATATCTCCCTGACGCATCATTCGGAACCATGTTCCCCAAACCAGAAGCCTTTTGTTGCGATACACATAGAAACCCTGCTGTCTTCGCAACCCCTCTTTGCCTCCCAAAGCTTTAATCTCTTCAGCAGTCATTTTTGATATATGAGGCAGAATGTACGGCCGGACAATTATTCTCTTCCCCTGAACAACCAGATTTTCATCATCCATCGCCCGAACACTTTTTGCTTCTAGGAAGGGATCTGCCGCCGGAACTATCTCTCCGTTGATAGAAATTTTAAGCTTTGTAATCCCCCTCTCCCCTCTTAGGTATCGATGGAATACGAGAGACAGATGCTCCCTCACTCCATCAATTTTACGGCCGAGTGCCTGCTCAAAATTAATTTCCCCTGCTTTTAGGCGATCTAGTTTCTGCCATACAACCAGCGTCCCGGAGTCATAAGTTCTAAGGCTATCTATTCCCGGCACATCATTCATCTCTTCATCTTCAAGAACAATCAGAGACCAGGTCCCTGTTTCTGCAACATGATCTACATCCCAGCGGCGTCCGTTGACACAGTC
>ERZ772960.2360-NODE-2360-length-13813-cov-5.625091_pt1 | contig 13813 bp, 11 predicted proteins | sample MGYA00580678_ERZ772960 | MGnify/ENA primary metagenome ERZ772960 (study PRJEB29015, sample SAMEA2737930) | human oral metagenome | biome: human oral; feature: human-associated habitat; material: dental | place: China | collected 2059 ... | reverse complement strand
CTTTGTATTGTAATGACTTAATTTTAAACATCGCATCTAAAATCAAGGAAGCTGTCCAAAAGCAGAAGTTTTTGGACAGCCCCTACAAAATCTTTCGCTTATTTTTTATTGATCTGTTCGGTATAGAATTCGAACGCTTCTTTGTCGGTGAATTTTTTGTGAACGATTTTTCCGATCGCATCGGCCATCGCAGCCGGATGCGCGCTCTGGAAAATATTTCGACCCATATCGAGTCCGCGAGCGCCGTCCCGCATCGCGCGGTACGCCATTTCAAGCGCTTCTTTTTCGGGAAGCTTTTTACCGCCGGCAACGACGATCGGCACGGGACAGGCCGCGGCAATTTCGTCAAACTCTTCGCAATAATACGTCTTTACGATATTTGCGCCGAGTTCCGCAACGATACGCGTCGCGAGTTTAAAATATTTTCCCGTCCGCTCCATATTCTTTCCAACCGCAACGACACCGAGCGTCGGTATGCTGTAGCGCATCGCAGCGTTTATCGTCTTGGAAAGGTTGTCGATGCTTTCAAGCTGACCGTCGGCACCGATAAAGGTTTGAACGGCGACGCAGTCCGCGTTCATTCTGATCGCATCTTCCATATCGACCGCAACGACTTCGTGACTCAAATCGTCCTGCACCATGGACGAGCCGGAAGACACGCGGAGCGCGATCGCTTTTTTGCAATCCGGGCGTACGCAGGTACGCAGTGCGCCCCTCGTCGCCATGAGAACGTCGACGTGATTGTTGAGAAGCGGAATTAAAAGGTCGAGACGTTCGAGACCCGAAACGGAACCCATAAAATAACCGTGGTCGAATGCGAACATCACGGTATTGCCGCTTTTGGGATTGAAAATATTCGACAAGTGTTTTTTCATACCCCAGTCGAGGTTTCCCGCTCCTTTTACATAAAAGGATCCGTCAACGGCAAAACGGACATCCGTGTGATAATTGTGAGCGACTTTCAAACCGTCTAAATCTGCCATACTGTATTCCTAAAATTATTAATATCGATAGTAATAACGGGCAAAGTTACCTCTGAAAACCGCAGTTTTCAGAACTTCCCCAATCGACAAAAGCCGGCGCACGAAACGAATCATGCGCCGGTTTTATTACGCGTTATAATTTCCTCATTAGAAATTATACTTGTCCATATTTTCTTTTGTAAATACGGCGCGCTCCGGAAGAAGCACGACGCCGGAATCGCTTGCCGTGTAGGCTTTCGGATCGAGCACGGTGTTCGGTTCGACTTTTACGGTACCGATCGTCGGGATATCGATCGTATCGCCGACTTTCATGCTGTGGCCGGTCGCCGCCCAGTACGCGAGGTAGCAGGAAATCGCGCCTTGGATACCGCAGTCCCACAAACCCCAGCGGGTGAGGATGCCTGCGCGGCAGTAATCTTTAATCGCGTTCGGTGTCGCAAAGCCGGTGATCGTCACGTTCTTTTGATTGAGACCGAGGTTTTGCGCGGCCTGGCACTGTCCCGGAAGAGCGGTCGAATCGTTGCAGATAATCAAATTGATGTCTTTGTGCGCGGAAAGAACCGCTTCGCCGACGGTGATTGCGCGCTCGGCATCCTGATTCGAATAGTAATTGGCGGGAGCGACGTTGACCCATTTCGGATACTTTTGGCGGATGTATTTTTCGCCTGCTACGTGCCACGAGTTTTGATCCGTAACCGTCGCCTGCGAATAGTGCCAGCAGTATTTGATCGCATCCGAATCGGGGTTTTTGCCTCTTTCTTTCAAAGAAGCGACGCCCATGTCGACGAGCATTTTACCGAGGATATCGGGTGTGCCCTGACTCGTCATAAGAGAGCGTGCGTCGGGATTGGAATCGGAGTCCCACGTCATAACGGCGAGGCCTGCCTTGCGCGCGGCTTTCAGCGCCTGATCGACGCCGGCCGCATCGACGGTCGAAATCGAAATCGCGTCCGCACCCTGCTGAATCGCATTGTTGATGATATTGACCTGATTCGCAACCGCCGCATCGGGGCTGCCGTCATATTTTACGGTAAAGCCGACCTGCTTTGCGAGCTTTTGCGCGCCTTCGTTTGCCACTTCAAAAAAAGCGTTGCCGCTGATTTTCGGAATGAATACGACAACAACGTTTTTTTTCGAACCGTTACCGCCTTCGTTCGCTCCCGTGGCAAATGCCAAAGAGCCGACCAAAAGCGCCGCCAACATAATCGACAAAAGTTTTTTCATGATTACCTCCTGATATTTTCGTCGTCAGTCAGTTTTATTTATTAATAATTTTCCGAAAAGATTTATTTTCGAAAAATTATTTTCGCGCAGCAGTGAATTTTCCGGCAATGCGTTTCAGAGAAAAGCCCTGCGCGGAAAGACCTCGGGATGCGACAATGATGAGCAGCAGTATGCCGACGGGTATGTCGAGATACTGCGTGTTCAATCCCGCCATGGATAAACCGAAGCGCATGATGCCGATGACGAGCGCCGACAGCGCCGTCCCCAAAATCGTACCCGTGCCTCCGGTGATCGCCGTCCCGCCGAGTACGACAGCCGTAATGATCGGAAGCGTAAGCTCTTTGCCGAAATCCGCTTTCGCCGTACCGAGGTAAGACGTCAGCACGATACCCGCAATAGCGGCACCGATACCTGAAAGCGCGTATGTCGTCATCACGATAAACTTCGTATTGATGCCGGAAAATTCCGCGGCGTTCGGATTGATGCCGCAGAGGTACACATAGCGGCCGTACTTCGTGCGGTGCAGAATAAAATAGGCGATAAACGCGATTGCGATAAAGAGCAGTATCTGCGACGGGATGATGCCGAAAAAGCGGAACTGCGTAAAGGCCGTAAACGCGGCAGGAAAACCGCTGATGCCTTTATAGAGTTCGACTTTTGCAATGCGCGTGATCGAAATCGCCAAGCCCGAATACAAAAACGAACCTCCGAGCGTGACGACCATGGGCGGAACCCGCGCATAGGCGATGATAAAGCCGCTCAAAAGACCGCACAGCGCACCTGCGACGACCGCAATGAGGCAGGCGACATACACGTTCACGCCGCTTTGAAAGATAACGCCGATGACGATCGACGTAAGCCCGACGATGGAACCGGCTTGAATATCCATACCGCCTGCGATGATGACCATCGTTACAAAAAGCGAAATGATGCATATCGAAATGAAATCGTTGATCGAACCGAGCAATACCATCGGGCGCAAAAAGCGCGGATTCAAGATGCCGAACAAAACGATTTCGCACGCGATGACGGCGATGAGCAGCAGTTCGTTTGTAAAAGTAAATCGTTTCTTTTCCATAAAAATTATCTGCTCCCCTCTTCCGCCGTCTTTGCCAAAAGCCGCGCTTTGCGCGCTTTTTCGATCGAATGATGTTCCAAAAGACCGTCTACCGTAACGATCGTTATAAGCAGGATGCCCGTAATCGTGCTGTCGTAATCGGAAGAAAATTTCAAAAATACGAGGATACGGTCGATCGACGCCATAATGATCGCTCCGATGGATGCGCCGAACAGAGAGCCGACGCCGCCCGAAAGGCTGATGCCGCCGAGCACGCAGGCCGCGATAGCTTTCATCTCGTAGCCGTTTCCGGCAATCGGCGTTACGAAACCGATGCGGCTCACATAAACGCAGCCGGCAATCGATGCGAAAAGCGAACACAGCACGAACGCGCTTATCTTCGTCCTCTTTACCGGAATGCCGATGAGTTCGGCTCCTCCGACGTTGTCGCCGACCGCATAAAAATTGCGTCCTAAAGAAACGCGGCGTAAGAGCGCCGAACCTCCGATCGCAATCGCAATCGTCACAAGATAAAACCACGTAATGCCGCCGAGTGTCGCCTGACTCAGCGCTTTATACGCAAACGGAACGTTTTCGACCCACTTGCCGCCGGTATACACATAGATGAGTCCGCGTACGACGCCGTTTACGCCGAGCGTCATGATGATGGAAGGGATGCCGAGATAGACGAGTCCCCAGCCGTTTATAAGACCGCACACGATGCCGATAGCGACGGCGGCGAAAATCGCGAGCGCCCACGGAGCGCCGTCTCGGATCAAGCTCGCGCTCACTGCGGAAGCAAGCCCCATGACCGCCCCGACCGACACGTCGATTTCACCGATGATCAACACGAATGCGATGCCGATCGACAACAAAGCGAACACGACGCTCGAATTGACCGTCTGCATAAGATTCCGCGCGGCAAGAAAATCGTGATTGACGATGCCGACCAATAAAAACAGCACGATCACGACGATGAGCGAAGAAAGGCTTCTCATTTTGAAAAATCGATTAAAAGATATACGCCGCATTTATCCCACCTTTTCCGTTTCCACGCCGAACGATGCCGCCATGAGCGCATCTTCGTTGATTTCGTTTTTTGCAAATTCGTGATTGATCCTGCCGCGGTACATCGTGACGACGCGGTCGCTCATCGCGATGATCTCTTCCATATCCGAACTGATGAGCAAAATCGCGATGCCCGTTTTTTTCAGTTCGTTGATGATCGCGTACACGTCGCTTCTCGCACCCGCGTCCACGCCGCGCGTCGGTTCATCGAGTATGACGAGGCGCGGATTCGTCGAAAAGCACCTGCCGATGATAACTTTTTGCTGATTGCCGCCTGAAAGGGATCCCATCTCCTGAGTATCTCCGGTCACTTTGATGTGAAAGCCTGAGATGTATTTTTCCGCAAGCGATTTTTCGTACGTCGTATTGATGAGGATCCGCTTTAAGCATGCAAGCCGCACCGGCGTGATATTGTTTCGCACCGTCGTCAATTTGAAGATGCCGTTTAAAAATCTGTCTTCGGGAAGATAGTTGATACCCTTTTCGATAATCCGCTTCGTCTTTAAGCCGGTGATGTCTTCGCCGTTCAAATACGCTTTTCCGCCGAGCACTTTGTCGCGTCCGTATACGGTCGTCGCAAGCTCCGTCTTTCCCGCGCCGACGACGCCCGTCATACCGAGCACTTCTCCCGAATACACGTCGAGATTTATATCGGAAAAACCGTAACCGCTAAAATTTTTCAAGGAAAGCACGAGTTCGCGCTTTGCAGGAGCGGCCGAAATATCTTCGACGTGCACTTTGCTCGCACTGTCCGGCGCAAGTCCTTTGAGCAGCATATCGTAGGTAAAATCCTTTACGTCGCCGTTCATCGTAATCGTACCGTCGATCAAAAGCGCGATGCGGTTCGCAATGACAAACACTTCGTTGAGCCGGTGCGTGATATAGATGACGCTGACCTTTTTTTTCTGCAGCTCTTTGATGATTTTAAAAAGCGAATTCACTTCGTCGAACGTGAGCGAAGACGTCGGTTCGTCGAAAAACATAACGCGCGCGGATCTCATGAGACCGCGGAGAATTTCGACGAGCTGCTGTTCCGCAATAGAAAGCGTGCGCGCAGTGCGATTGAAATCGAGCTTCCAGCCGAGCTGAGAAACGATTTCGGTGAGGCGTTCGTGCAGTTCGCTTTTATTGCCGGGGATTCCCATGACGACGTTTTCTTCGAGCGTCATATTCGGAAAAAGCATCGGCTCCTGCGGGATGAGGTAAACACCCGAAGCGAGAGAAGCCGACGGATTTCCGAAGTGCAGCGGTTTTCCGTCAACGAGTATTTCACCCGAATCGGGCTTTTTAATGCCCATAATCGTCTTTACGAGCGTGCTTTTCCCCGCACCGTTTCCCCCGATAAGCGCAAGCACGTCGCCGGGATACACGTCCAAGTCGATGCCTTTGAGCACGGCGTTGGAACCGAAAGATTTATAGATTTTCCGTACCGAAAGCATCGGAAAAGTCTGTCCGTCCATAATTCATTTCCTCTGTCAAATCATTTTAAATTAGAACTTTTGTTTTATCCAAAAACATTTTCTGTTCGTTCAGTATAAAACGGAAATTTCGATTTGTCAAATAAAAAGTATAAAATTCAGCGAAAAAATTTATATATTCGATACCGCTAAGCCGATATGCTGACAAAATACCGGTAAAATCGGCTGAAATTTATTACCGATATGCATATTTTTTTGTTGTGTTTTTTTAAATGTCGTGATATTATGTTCATAAAACGATATTTTGTTCGGATCAGGAGAAAAAGGGCGAAAATGACGGCCGACTGGGAAAAAGAGCTTATCGTGCGAAGTGCATGGTATTATTATATCAGAAAAAAGACGCAAAAAGAGATAGCCGATATGCTTTCCGTTTCCCGCATGCGCGTCATCCGCCTGCTCGAAAAAGCCGAACAGGAAAACGTCGTTCAAATCACGATCCACACGAACTTTCGCGGCAGACTCGAAGCGGAACAGGCGCTTATCGATTCATACGCTCTCTCCGACGCCCTCGTCATTCCTTCCGATGAAATGCACACTGCATCTTCGCTCAACGACGCGATCGCGAGAGCAGCGGCCATGTATATAAACGAACATTTTTCGGACAATCCGATTATCAATATCGGTTACGGAGATACGACCGGCCGTTTTATGAATTATTTTTCACAGATTTCGAAAAAAAAGCCGACCTACGTATCGCTCACCGGAGGAGTCAGCATCTATTTGCTGAATACGCAGTCGTCGGCAGTCAACGCTTCCCTCTACCTCATCCCCGCCCCTCTTGCGGCATCGACGCCGGAAATGGTAGAAGCGATCAAAAAAGAAAGTGCCGTCATCGAAATAGCGCGCATGCATACGACCGCAAGCTGTTCGGTTATCGGTATCGGCGGCGTCGACGACAACGCGACCGTCATCAAATCGGGCATCATACAAAAAAGCGATTTCGATTTTTTAAAAATGTGCGGCGCTGTCGGTGACGTACTCGCGCATTTTTTCAACGAAGACGGCAATTTTATCACGAGCGCCGCCGACGAACATTTGGTAACCTACCCGCCGGAATCGCTGAAAAAACTGCACAACGTCATCGCCGTTGCGGCGGGAAGCGCAAAGTACGTCGCGATCAGAGCGGCGCTTCGGGCGCACTACCCCGACATCCTCATAACCGACGAGGATACCGCGCGCTGGCTTGTAAAAAACGTATAAAGGGAAACCTCTGAAAAATTCGGTTTTAGAGGTTCCGATATAAACCGACGACACGAGGAGGCACTGTTATGAATAAAAAGTATTTGATGGCAGTAGACGCCGGTACCGGAAGCGTCCGCGCCGTCATTTTCGACGTACACGGAAACCAGATCGAATGCGTGCAGGAAGAGTGGAAGCATCTCGAAGATCCGAACTATCCGGGCAGCATGAATTTCGATTGGGAAAAAAATTGGAACGCGGCAAAGCGCTGCATATCGGAAGCGATAAAAAAATCGAACATCGACAGCGGCGATATCGCAGCAGTTTCCACGACGTGTATGCGCGAAGGGATCATCCTCTACGATAAAAACGGAAAGGAACTGTGGGCTTGTGCAAACGTCGATGCGCGCAGTACGGCCGAAGTCATCCAATTGAAAAAGATGTCGCCGACGCTCGAACACGAACTCTATCTCGAATCGGGACAAACCTATTCGCTGAGCGCCCTTCCGCGCATCCTTTGGGTTAAAAACAATCTCCCGGACGTATACGAAAAAACCGCCGCCGTCGGTATGTTCAACGATTGGCTCATATATAAGATGAGCGGAACGCTCGCCGTAGAGCCGAGCAACGGTTCCACGAGCGGACTCTTTTCGCTTGCGACGAGAACTTGGGATAAAACGATAGCGGAACGCTGCGGCTTAAAAAGCGATATATTTCCCGAATCGAAAGAATGCGGTACGCTTGCCGCCCGCGTCAGCCGCGAAGGCGAAAAAGAAACGGGTCTCAAAGAAGGCACGCCTCTCATCGTCGGCGGAGGGGACGCCCAGCTCGGCACGATCGGCGTCGGAGCGACGGAAGCGAACGATGCGGCGGTTTTCGGCGGAACATTTTGGCAATACGAATACAATACCGCAAGCGGAAAAATCGACGACCGCTGTGACATCCGCGTCAACTGTCACGCTCAGCCCTCGCTGTGGCAATACGAAGCGCTCGCATTTAAACCCGGCCTCTTTATGCGATGGTACCGCGACGGATTTTGTGCCGAAGAAAAAAAAGAAGCCGCTTCTCTCGGAAAAGACGTATACGCACTTATGGATGAACGCTCGGCAAAGATCCCCGCAGGTTCGCACGGTATGTTCTGCACTTTTACCGACGTTATGAATTTTTCCGCGTGGCGCCATGCCGCACCGACATTTACGAACTTCGATTTGGATGCCGACAAATTCAACAAATATACGTTTTACCGCTCCATACTCGAAAGCACGGCCCTCGTCACTTACGGCCACATGCAGCTCGTCAAATCCGCGACGGGAAGCATGCCCTCCGTCGTCACCTTCGCGGGAGGCGCTTCGAAAAGCAGACTGTGGTCGCAGATCGTCTGCGATGCGCTCGGTCTTCCGCTCCGCATTCCCGCAGTAAAAGAAGCGACCGCGCTCGGCGCTGCAATGCTTGCGGCAACGGGAGTCGGCATATACGCGAGCATCAAAGAAGCGGCGGATGCCATGGTAAAAATCGAAGCGACGCTCGAACCCGACATGGAAAATCATAAAACGTATATGGAAATGTATAAAACGTGGCGGAAGATATACGATGCCGAACTCGGCTTAAGCGATGCGGGCGTTACAAACTATATGTGGTCGGCTCCGGGTGTCGGCAAACATTGAGTTTTCGGAGGCGGTTATTATTAATTACTATTTAATATCGGCTGCGATGCTTGCGCATCGAAAAGTTTTTAAAGTTTTTATGGAGGATGATCAAAAGCGGCGTCTGAATTATCGCCGTCGCTTTTGACTTCGAGTTTGCCAGGATGTTTGCAGAAGGCGTGTATAGATATCGTTTCGACAAAACCGAATGAATACGATACATCGTATTTTGCAAACTCGATTATTGAACGTGTGCGCGTTCGCGCACGACTAAAAACTTTTTCGAAAGTTAAAACTTTCTGCAAAAGTTTTTATGGAGGAATACAATGTTTATTGTGGATGAAAAAGACAAAGAGTATCGATTTAAGGACAGCGGCCCGAAATATCTGATGAAAGGCCCCCGCATGAATTTCGCAATCGTACAGTTTCAAGCGGGACAGGATTTTCAAGCGCACTATCACGACGTAATGGAAGAAAATTTCTATATACTTGAAGGCGAAGTCGATATCGTTGTCGACAACGTCGTCCATCATCTGACAAAGGGGCAGTTTATCCACATCGAACCGAAGGAAGTTCACTATGTGATCAACCGTTCGAAAAGCGTCATGCGCATGGTTTCATCCCTTGCACCTTATCGGGAAAATGATAAAATAGAAGTCGATAATCCCGTACTCGACTGAGGATTTATAAACTGCAGTTTTCTGCAAAAGTTTTTATGGAGGTATTATGAATTTATTGAAGAAAAAAGGAATCCGTCTGCTGTTTGCAGCGGCATTCGTTACGGTACTTGCATCGTGTACGTCGATCCGTGTCGCCGAAGTAACCGGCCGCGTCCGCATCATCCGTACGCAGGAAGATATGAACGCGCTCCTCGGTTTCAACGGAGGCTGGTCGGCAAACAGTAAAATCGGTTTTTTAAACGAAGATGTCCGCGAATGGAAAGCGGCCGATACGGGTTTGCCGTTTGACGGCGTCGTCATCGAGCGCGGTGCGAATATCAAAGTATGCGTCCCGGGTAAAGTCGTATCTTACGGAGAAAAAACGCTTTTCGTTCCGGCAGGAAAATTTATTAAAGTTAAATCGGGCGCCAAACTGCAGATCTGGAGCGGCAAAACCTTGTATGATTTCGATACGTTCCACTTTATCGTCGGCGGCACGGGTACAAACAATCCCGAAGTGTCGCAAAAAGTGAACAGCACGGCGGCGGTAAGCGTTCTGAACGATTCTTTCAAACATGCGATCGACATCGACAAGGGCGGCACGCTCATACTCGGTTCGAACAGCGCGAAGGCAAACGACTCGGCGGTTCTCTGGCTCGCAGACGGGAGGTCTATCGGAGCCGACGGAAATCCGAGTCCCTATGCGGGGTCCATCCGCATAGACGGCAATCTTCAAGTAGTATGCGGCGCAGGTGCGGGCGTTGCAAAAATCCGCACGGTACGAAATCTCAGAGGCGCAGGTTCGACGCTGACGGGAAGCGGCAGACTGTACATCCGCGGACTGAATAAAATTCACGGCAACGCGATCTTCGCGATCAACGAATTCGACCGCGGAGAATATTCGGACGGTATGGATTGGATCGACGAACCGTATATCAAACTGGGCACCATCGAAATCGTCGCGGACGGAATCGAAGGCATCTACAATCCCGACGGTACCGTCGACGGAAGCCCGGGATACAGGAACAATGCAACGGCGGGCTTTTACTATGTCGCACCGAGCGGTACGATCGACGTCGATCACATGATCGTAAAATGCAATAACAAAGGTACGACGGCTGACGCGACCGTCGCGTTGGCAAATTTCAATACGGAGCGCGGCATACTCGGCGGCAAAGTTACAGAGACCGGACCGAAAGCCCGGCTCGGAGATGTGTACGTCTACAATGCTGCGGAAAAAGATAAAGACGGCCCGCTTTCTGCGATATACACCGTGCAGGGCGTTTTCGATGCGACCGTCGACGGAAAAGTAAAAGTCGAATGTCCGAACGGAGGAGCGGCGGCAATCGTCGCAACCGGACACGACAGATGGACGGGCGCGGAAAAAACAATTTCGCGGATGGGTTCGGTCGAAGTGACGTCCAAAGGGAAAAACGCCTTTTTCCAAAGCGCGGCCTTTGACGGATTCGGCACTTATGTAAAAGGCGACGTAACGATCAGAGGACACAACGACGGAAAGATCGCTCCGTTTATCGGTGCGGTTCCGCCCGGACCGGATATGGGAAAAGGCGGCAAAAGCGGAGTCGCACCCGAAGCCGAAGATGTACGCAACGAACAGTTCGTCGTTCAAGGCGGCATCGTCGATATAGGCGGAAAAGTTTCGGTCGTAAATACGGACAAAAATTTCTATACGCTCGTAAGCAATGAAAAAGGTTCGACGACGACGGTCGGTTCGCTTTTTATTAACGGAACACCTCTCGGAGCAAGCGAAAACGCGGTAACGCTCGGAATGAACGGACAATCGCGCTTTGTAAACGAAGGCACGTTTACAATTAAAAAATAAATCCCGCATTTTAAGGAATGTTTAAAAGCAGGCGGCTGCGCATCATGCGCGGCCGTTTTTATATGCAAAAAGGACAAGCGCATTTGTCATTTTTTCGTTTTTTCATTATATTATAACGATAAGGATATTATCATGGAAAAAAAATTGACACCGATTACGCTCCTGTGCGGATACCTCGGAGCGGGAAAAACGACGCTTTTAAATAACGTTCTGACGAATCAAAAAGGCTATAAAGTCGCCGTCATCGTAAACGATATAGGAGAAGTAAACGTCGACGCGAAACTCATCGCCGACGGTGCGAAGATCACCGACACGAGCAGCATCGTTCCGCTTACAAACGGCTGTATCTGCTGTACGCTCAAAACGCAGCTCGCGCAAAACATCGAAAATCTTATTAAAACGGGCAAATACGATTACATCATGATCGAAGCGAGCGGCGTGTGCGAACCCATGCCGATCGCGCAGGAACTCGAAACGATTTCAAACGGCAAACTCGACAATGTCGTCGGCGTCGTGGACGCGAAGCGCCTCGTCGACGAATTTTCAGGCGGAGATGCGCTGCTCAAAGAAAAGGAAGAAGACGATATCGAATCGCTGCTCGTCCAGCAGATCGAATTCTGCTCGACATTATTAATTAATAAAATCGATTTGGTGAGCGAAGCCGAATTGAAAAAAGTCCGTGCCGTCATCAATACGATTCATCCGAACGTAAAGATCATCGAAACGCAAAACGGTAAAGTACCGGTCGAAGACATCATGGGCACGGGATCCTTCGATTTCGAAAAAGTATACGGAAGCGCCGGCTGGTGCCGCGCGATCGAAGAAGAGGAAGAAGAAGGCGAACACCACCACAAAGAAGAAGGCGACAGCGGAAGCGACGAAGACGAATACGGCATCAGCACTTTCATCTACACGAGGCGAAAACCTTTCGACCGCGTAAAGCTCGACTCATACGCGAACCGCTGGCCGAAAAACATTATCCGCTGTAAAGGCGTCATGTGGTTTAAAGACGAACCCGATATGGCGTGGGTGTTCGAAACGAGCGGCCGCCAAATCCAAGCGGGGTATTCGGGCGCATGGCTCGCCTCGTGTCCGAAAGCCGAACAGGAAAGAGTTCTCGCAGAAAATCCGCAGATGAAAAAAGATTGGGATGCGAAAGTCGGCGACCGAATGATAAAGCTTTGCATTATCGGGCAGGATTTGGATAAAGAAAAAATCTCGAAAGAGCTCGACGAAGTTCTTGCCGATTAAAAAAAGCAAGTTTTCGCTCATCGGCACAGATCGCCGATGAGCAACCGATTTTAGGGCGGTGCCTTTTGCAAGTCTGCCGCCCATTTGCGATTCCACGAGCGGCAGCGGAACCGCCGATTACTTTTTTCCGATTTCGCCGATCGCCGATACGACGCCCGCAAGATTTTGAAAATCCGCCGGCACGATGATTTTCGTCGCCTGTCCGTTCGCGGCTTTTTCAAGCGTTTCAAGGCTGCGAAGCTTCACGACCGCTTCGTCGATGTGCACGTCTTTGATCATCTGCAATCCGGCTGCCGTCGCCTGCTGCACTTCGCGGATCGCCTGAGCTTCGCCTTCGGCTTTTCGTATCTGCGCTTCTTTTTCGGCTTCCGCATGCAGGATCGTCGCCTGCTTTTGCGCTTCGGCTTCGAGAATACGCGCCTGCTTTTGTCCTTCGGCGACGAGGATTTCCGACTGCTTTTGCCCTTCTGCGATCAATATCTTTTCGCGCCGTTCGCGTTCGGCACGCATCTGCTTTTCCATCGCTTCGCGGATCGCTTCCGGCGGCATGATGTTTTTCACTTCGACGCGGTTTACTTTGATGCCCCACGGATCGGTCGCTTCGTCGAGTATCGAGCGCATCTTCGTATTGATGACGTCGCGGCTCGTAAGCGTCGCATCCAAATCCAGCTCTCCGATAATATTGCGCAGCGTCGTCGCGCTTAAATTCTCTATGGCGAGCATCGGATTTTCGACGCCGTAGGTGTACAGCTTCGCATCGGTGATCTGCATATAGACGACGGTATCGATTTTCATCGTAACGTTATCCTTTGTGATAACGGGCTGCGGCGGAAAATCGAGCACGCGTTCTTTGAGCGACACTTTATTTGCGATGCGGTCGATAAACGGCGTCTTTACATGCAAACCCGTCTGCCACGTCGCAATATACGTACCGAGCCGCTCGATCACAAACGCGCGCGCCTGCGGGACGATTTGAATATTCGTGATGACGAGCACCATGACGATGACAACCAATGCGATGATGACATACAAATTCATATTTCCTCCATGAAAAAATTAATAATAATTATTAAAACAATATTATACCGAGCCCGTCCGGACGGGAACGACGACGGCGGTATTGCCTTCGATGCGCACGACTTCGCACTCCGCCCCTTTTTCAATTCTTTGCCCTTTTTCCGCCCTCGCCGTCCACACGATACCGCCCGCTTTTACCGCACCCTTATCCAACTCCGTCATGCGCTGCACGACCAGCACCTTTTTGCCGATAAGGCTGTCCGCATTCGTCGGCATTTTTTTTGCGAGTTTTTTCGCCGCAAGCGGCCGCGTAAAGATGAGCAGCGCAAGTGAAATCGCGACGAAGATAAAAAGCTGCCATCGAAACGGAATCGGCGCGAGTGACAAAAAGATCATCATAAACGCTCCGCA
>ERZ772960.2358-NODE-2358-length-13820-cov-3.927352_pt1 | contig 13820 bp, 20 predicted proteins | sample MGYA00580678_ERZ772960 | MGnify/ENA primary metagenome ERZ772960 (study PRJEB29015, sample SAMEA2737930) | human oral metagenome | biome: human oral; feature: human-associated habitat; material: dental | place: China | collected 2059 ... | reverse complement strand
GACAACCCCAACCGCGGCCCGCTCTACGACATCTACCGCGACACCGATGCCGACGCCCACCTCTCTGGCTGCATACGGCAGCGTGAGGGTTTTGTGATGGCCAAGTCGTTCAAGATCGTAGACGGCAAAGGGGAGGACAACCCCGAACTATTAGACTACTTCGACCATGCCTGGTTCAAGGACCTTTGCCTGCTGGTGCTTGATGCAAACTACTGGGGGCACTCGCTCGTCGAACTCGGCGACATCGTCGGGGCGGGCACACCGGGCATGACCTATACCGGGGTGACCCTTTTGCCGCGCAAACATGTCATTCCCGAGTATGGACGTGTTATCACAGAGCCCGGGCAAGACTGGCGTGCCGGAATCGACTACCGCAGTCCCGGTATCACCGAAAGCCTTATCGAAGCCGGGAAACCTGATGACCTCGGCCTGCTCCTCAAGGCGACCCTGCACACGATTCCGAAGAAAAACATGCTCGCTTTTTGGGACACCTTTGGCGAGATTTTCGGCATGCCCATGCGCATTGCTAAGACAGCTTCGCGCGACAAAAAGGAGGTGGACAAGCTCAATCAGATGCTCGTCAACGCCGGGGCGTCGCAGACGGCCGTCGTTCCGCTCGACACCGAGCTCGAGTTCATCGAGTCCACACGTGCCGACGCCTATCATGTCTACAATGAGCGCGTCAGCCGGGCCAACTCTGAAATATCGAAGCTCATCATCGGGCAGACGATGACGATTGAGGACGGTTCTTCGCTCTCGCAAAGCCAGACGCACCTCAAAGTGCTGCAGAACCTCGTCGAGGCCGATGCTGACATGCTGCGTGACGTTATCAATAATCAGCTCCTGCCGCGCATGGTGAAGCACGGTTTCCCGCTTGCGGACAGCCGGTTCGACTGGAACGACTCCGTTGACTACACGCCCGAGCAGCAGGTAGCCTACGAGACGATGATTGCCGACCGCTTCGAAGTCGACGGCGAGTATTTCGCAAAGAAGTATGCCATGCCAGTGGGCGAGCGTAGGGAAAACAGCCTACTTCCAGCCTCCCCAGACCCCTCACAAGGAAGGGAGCCGCAAAGCGATGTCAAGAAAAAACTGCAATATAAAACTCCCCTCCCTTCGGAAAATCGCGTCCGTCGTACGGATTTTTTCGACTGAGCCCCACTGATTATGTGGGGCTGCACAGTCGCTATGCCGAAATCTTCGACGACGGACATCACACGCTGAACCTCAGCCTCTCCCCCGACAAGGCCGAGCAGGAAGCCCTCCGGGGAGCCTTTGCGGAGATGATGCGCCGCCTCTTCCGGGAAAAGGGCAGCGTCCTCGACGTAGGCATCATGGGCTCGCCCGAGACGCAGGCTTTTATTGAGACCCATGCCGGCATCATCAGCGGCAGCTTCAAGCAGACGAAGATGACGGGCAGCATGCGGGAGTCGCTCGACGCATCGGCCTATGTCTTCTCCGGACTCAAGACCTTTCACGAGCTGAACGAGGCATTCCCGTCACTCGTCGATGAGAACGGCAATCGAAAGTCGTTTGAACGCTTTTTGAATGACGTTCAAAAGGTCGACGAAACCTACAACCGCAACTACCTGCGTGCGGAGTACAATTTCGCCTATGCCTCCGCAGCCATGGCGGCAAGGTGGGAGCAGTTCCAGGCAGACGGCGACGAATACTACCTGCAATACCGCACCGTGGGTGACGGCCATGTGCGCCCTGAACACGCTGCGCTCAACGGAACGACACTGCCGCCTTCCGACCCGTTTTGGGACGCCTACATGCCGCCAAATGCGTGGAATTGTCGCTGTACGGCCGTGCAGGTAAGGAAAGACAAATACACGCCAACACCACAAAAGGAGGCCTATGCGCGCGGCGAACAGGCACTCGCAAAAGACAAACGCGGCATCTTCCGCTTCAATGCCGGGAAGCAGCGCAAGGCGTTCCCCGACTACAACCCTTACAGTATCAAGCGATGCAATGATTGCGACCTTGCAAAAGGAAAGGCGAAACTTGCTTTTGTGCCTGAGAATGAACTATGCGCGGCGTGCCGGCTGGTCAGACAGTGTGAGGCGAATCGGTTCAAGACGACTAAGGAATATCCCGGCGGGGGAAAGGTGCAGGTGCATAAGTTGGTCAACCCTGCTGACAGCGACTTTAAGAAGCTCGTGAGTGTAGCCGACTTCTTCGCCCGGAAAGGCTCAGACGTAAAGCTCACACCGAAGATGTCGCGGCCGGTGAAATTCGTCTATCAGAATATCTATCACTCTCTCATGGGTACGAAATATGAAGGAAAGTGCCCCGACTTACTCATCGACGGGAAGTGGTATGAGCACGAGGGATTCACCTCCGGCAATTCAAAGAATGCCTTTAGAAATATGATGTATGACGGATTGCTTCAAAGTAATAGGCTAATCATAGACCGGCCTAATCTGACGGAACGCTATATGCGTAGAAGTATTGCCGGACGTGTAAATAAGGGGGAAGACATAGAAGAAGTATGGCTTCGCGAACAAGATGGCAAGCTGACCTTACTCTATAAAAAAACGGACGGCTGACCTATGGCCAGCCCCCGCAATCGAGGAATCGGTAGTCATTAGCTACGGAATCCTCGATGCAAATATACAAAAAAATCCGTTACTTCCAAACAAAGTAGCGGATTTTTTTTGCATTATGCCTAAAAATAGGCGAAAGCAGGCCTTATTGCCTTGCAAGGAGGCTTATATAACGCCCTTCACGACATAGCCCTCGATGCTCTCCAGGATGTCCTCGTGATTGTGATTCGTCAATGTCTCCGTCAAGCGCAGACCGTAGAATTCTTTTCCTTCCACGTCTTCCATTGCCTCGCGAATCTTGCCGACGAGCGTCCATGCTGCCTCCTGACCACCTTCCAGCCAATCTGTGACAACATGTAGCTTAACACTGCCCTCACCGCGGTATCTGCAACCAACATAGGGCTGCCAGGTTATCGGCCCGAATTCGACGAACACCGCAGGCCGTTCCCAGCTTTCTTCCTGCTCGATGAACTCCACATTGTGATTCCAAAGATCGATGTGCTTCACTGCCGGCACTACGTCCCTAATCCTTGCCTTGATGGCTGCATACAATTCTTGTCTCATGTCTTTTACTTTTTTAATTTAAAGTCTTCGTTGAAATACTCACTCAAATGCTTTTCGATAATCTCTGTCACGGCACTCTCCACTTCGGGCGAGGTACCGAGGAACTGCCGCTTCGGGATACGAATAACGCTGCCTGTACGCATCAGGGCCATATACTTCCAAAAGGCAGCCTCGCCCGTCAGCTGCTTGGTACGTTTATCATTGCGCAACTCGCCGTTCTTCTTCCGTCCAAAACCACCGACGGCCTCGTAGTAGCGATGCCAAAAATAGCCTTTCATCTTCGCGGTCACCTTGATTTCGCCGCCCTCGTTGTGCAGTTCTGCCGCGGGGTGACTCGAACAGAACACCACGCCGTCAGCGGTCACCCGGCTAAGGACGCTCCGCCTGAGACCGCCCGTATTGACAAGCGTGGCCCGCCCCGGGCGAAGCGGACTCTTCCGGCGCTCCCACTTTTCCGAAAAAAAGCCCTGTCGCTCGAAGTTCTTGTCGAACTCGTCTTTCAAAAGCCCTGTCGCTCGAAGTTCTTGTCGAACTCGTCTTTCATGTCCACCTGAATATCTTTCAACATCCGGGCGAACACTTGTCCTAAATCGTTGTTACTCATCATCGAAATCGAATAATAAAAGTGGACGGGGCGAGGCGGCGTTATCGCGTCTCACCTTTACGTCTATCTTGAGCATTTTATACATGGTGCGCTCACTGATACCGTACTCGGGATAGATATATCGGCGCCAGATCTCTCGATTGGAAAGACCCGACCTTGCCCATTGCTGATAAACTGCATTCACGTCCGCAACGCGTTTCAGATAGCTCACCCCACGACGGCGCTCATTGTCCACTTTCATTGTTTATAAAGATTGTTTCTGTTATTAATTCATTTAACCGCAAAAGCATGGCAGCCCATTTGCTGCCATGTCGTCATATCCTACCATCGTATCTCCGGGACTTACATCCTGCAGAAGCTCGGCTCTATCCGACGCCATACATTCGTCTCCGGATTGCGCTTTGAGAAATAGTAGTTGACCGCGTTCTTCTGTACTACATTTGCTTCTTTGAAAAGCCCCATGATTTCACTGTACTCGCTGTCGAACTTATCCTCTAATTCATAGAGTTTCGAAATGCTCTTGTAATCAAGATCACCAGACTTATTGCGCTCTAAGAGCGTCATGGCCATTTGATACATGGGGTCGTCGGCCCCCTTTTCGCTCTTCTTCATATAACGCTTGAGGTAGTCAATAAGACGCTCTGCTGCAAGATCGGCACGCTCGTCAAAGCCTTTCACCTTGTTACTTGCTATCTCCAGACGGAAGTCGCCGTCAGTGATGGTGTAGCTGCGCTGGTCGCTCTTGCGCAGTTGGCCATAATCACGCATCACACCTACGAAGCCTTCGACCTCACTTTGTAGCCAGTCATGAAAACTTTGCACGTCGGCAGCTACTGTCTGTAGGCGTTCCTCCACGCCATGCAGCAATTCTGCACGCAGACTCTCGTAGGTCTCACGCCGTGCAATGCGACTTTGTTTCTCCTCGTTTTGTAACTCTGCGAGCAGCTTTGCCCGCTCCTCCTTGCTTAAATTCTTGATGTTTACAGTTGTTTCCATATTCTTGATGTTGAATTAAAAATTAATTTTCTGTTGAATGGTTTACGGATAGCATGACAATGGTTCCCCTGCTTTCAGAGGGACTGGGGGAAGCTTCCTTTTTCCGCTTTATCGCCCGCAGCTTCACGGCAAGGACTTCAAGCTCATCTATACTGATGTGGCGGAAGGCTTTGCCGGCGATGCGTGCATCTTCGCAGAAAGCATTCACACGGTTCCAGTCTGTGGTGTCAATGTCGAGCTGCTGCATCAGTTTCAGACACACGCTGCGCTTGCGTCGGAGCTGCCTCCTGATGCCTTCCACAAACTCGTCGTAGCCTGTTTCACGCTCCATGTCGCGACACATACGATCATACTCCTGTCGTGTAGTTTCGCGCAGCGAGGTGGTTCGCCCGTCGGTGTATTGCGACACCAGCGTTTCCTTATCTGCGCCCGGCATTTTCTTGAGCAGGGTGTAAAAGCGTGCATAGTTAAAGCCTTTTTCCATTGTTCTTGTTTTAAGAATTATACTCGTTTATATTCACCGTCCAATACAAATACGGGCTCACCTACACCCATGACCCATACGCCGCCTTCGGTTCTCCCACCTTCAGGAGCAGTTAGTACTTCATGTATGCTACCTGGAGTCAGGTTTTCGAAAAACTTACCGAAGGCTTTGCATTCCGTGATTTGAATTTTTTCTTTCTTTTCCATTTTCCTTATCCTTTTGAAGTTTGATTATGATTCTCCCTGTCTTCTGCTTAAGAGGAGGTTATTTTTGAATGTAATACACTTGCAAAGGTTTGCCGTTTCGCTTAACAATGAGACGTGTCTCTCCGTCTTCGGTTAGCAGGTCAGCCGTCACCTCGCTTCTTATCTTGAAGTCCCGACGCATGTATAAACTGCGAATGAAAGCGTCTATGAAGTCCTGAAGGTCCAGCCAGTCCTCGGGTGTGTCTTCTATACCACGAATGGCGTAGTGCTGACTGACTTCAAACTGCAACCGCAACAGCCAATCGGGCTTGTCGTTCGGGATCATCGAATAGTGTCTTAATTGTCCCATTTTTGTTTTACTTTTTATGCTTTGTCCAATTATCATTTAAGTAGGTCGGGGTTGTCATGAATGTTTCCAACAATCTCCATCCTTTCATTATCAGGAACTCCATCTATCACAGTTGGGTACAAGCGGTGTCCATTCCAGTTGAAACACCAACCGCTTATACGGATAGGATTGCCGTCAGGCACAAAATCGGATAGTGGCCTTAATATTCTATCTTCACTTGCCCATTCTACTACAAAATATCGTATAGTACCATCAGGCGCTACGAATTTAAGAATATCCCACTCAAATATTTTCCTTTTGTACTTATCTTTTAACCCTGTGTATTGACCGATAGTGTCTGGAAACACAGTATAGAGAAGACGTGCCTCTTCCCAAAATTTTGGCACACAAACACAGATACAAGGCACATTAGTTGGTGCAGTTAGTCCATAGTTGAACAAATGTCCGTAAAGCCATTTACCTGTGCCGATAGACTTTCCTCTAAATATTATTTCTCTGTTCATAGTTATCTTTTTTTATCGTTTTACTTCCTTATTATTCTCCTGCTTTCCACTCAATCGTTACCACTGCATCAAGCCGTCCGCTGCCTTTACACACGGGGCATCCTTGCATGTAGCGTTCACGATAGCAGTTTTCCTGCCAGTGATAGCCGTTGCCCTGACAATAGGTGCACACGTGTCCGCGGCTCAAAAAGCGCTCTCCCATGCGCCCTCCTGGGCTCATCAGTCCGGGGGTGATTTCGATTGTTCGTTTTTCCTTGCTCATCTTAATATTAATATCTAAAATTTGTAAAATGAATGATTGCCAACGGATTTGATAAATCATAGTTCCTGAACCATGCTTTCCAATCTTTGAAAGAAAGGCCGTCATTTTTTGCAAACATGTATCTATCCATCGATTTGAATTCGTTACCTGACCCATATTCAATAACAGGTAGCATGATATTATTGTCGATAAATATTAGTTTCTGAATACCGACCCCCTCATTTGCAGTCAACTGTGCAATTTCAACCTGCTTGCTCTTATATGGTTTGCCCACCCATTGCCGGATAGACAATACACCTTTACCTGCTTGTATTTCTGCAACACGCTGCTGCCATAGAGAATAATTTGCACGAATAGTATGCAGTTTGCTTATACCGAGCTTCTCCTTAAAAAAGGTTTGTTCTCCGGCATGGAGATGTCCCTTTGGAAAGGTTTTTGATAACATTAAAATATAAGTATTCATTTGTCTATTGTATTACTAATTGCACGTTGAAATGAAACTCACGGCACAGCCGCCTTATCTGTGTCAACTCAAACGGCTCGCCACCCACGCCGAAGAAGATAACGCGTTCGCGGGTATTGGCCCGTACGCCCTTTTTCCGTAACCTGTACAACAGGTTGTCTCGCTTGTTTGCCATATAACCTTACTCTTTCGGGCAATACTACGGTGCAGTTGCATATTTGGCAGTAAAGCCCTGTTTCTTTCACGGGGTATGGGTCGTTGCCGTACCCTTCTATTGTCTTGCCTCAGATGCAGCATATTTCTCTTTTCTCATCCATATCATAGATTGTTGCTCGTTTTCAAAATACCTTCTTTCCACACCACGTAATGGTTTCCGGCTTCACCGATTGAGCGTCCCAGGCAGTAGGCTTTGTAGCCCATCACACGAACCTTCATATCGCAGATATATCTGAGCCGCCGTGCCGGTTTGCCTGTTGGCTCACTTTTGTCCTCTTGGCTGATGAAGATGAAGCACTTACGATTGAAACGGCGCATCAAGGCAACAGCAGCAGGATAAGTCCAGCCGAAATCATCGTATGCCACTTGGTAGGAATCCACAATGACGAACTTTGGGGATTTAGGCTTGGCAAGCCGCTCGGCCAGTTCCTCTATCGAATCATCGGTCGCAACCCGGAAGCGTCCTTGCACCTCGTTCATTCCCAAGTAGTCCATGCGTCGCTGAAAACTCTGGTTTACACGTTCCTCATAGCTCATGTAGAGAACAGGACCATACTTGCACAGTTCCTTGCCCAACTGCATCACGAACGAGCTCTTGCCTTGAGCACTTGCACCGCTGATGAACCAAGAGGCGTTCTCGGCAGGGAATCCGAACGGCTCGCTCCACTGCTCACCCCAAGGCAATGTCACCCACTTCTTGGCTGCAATCTCTTTCGGACTGTACGCTCGTTTAGCCATTTTTACTTCTTCTTTTTCAGTTCCGCAATTAAGATGTCGGCAAGTTCAACAGCTGCCTTGGCGGGGGCTTCCTTGGATTCCGACGGGTTCATATCGTGGCATGCAATGGGATAAAGGTCTTTGGCTATCTCATACCTACGCTGCTCCCAGTCTATCTCATTAGCCTTTGCCATTTCCTTACGGATACCGATAACGGCTTCCATAGCTTCCATTTCTATTTTCGTCATCATGATTCTTTCATTTTAAGTTTCTCAATCTCTGTATAGACTCTGCGCAGACCGCCCTTGGTTTTTCTTACGATGGAGGCGATGTCCGAACCTTCGGGGGCATTCACTTTAGCCACAATACTGGCCTGTGCACTCAGAAACTGCTCACGCTCCTTTCCATCGTCAGGCGTAACCTTCGAATATCGATCGCCATATCGGCTGAGCATTTCAGTATAGCCAACCTTCTTGCACTCTATTGAACGGTTGATTTTTTCCTTCAGCCCGTCGGCGCCCATCATGTACCATGCACAGCAGCGTTCGGTGGCATTCCATAAGGCTTTGAGTTCTAAGAAAGCCTCGTATTGCAAGTCGCCGGCTTCGTCGAGGATAACCAGTGGGCAGTCCGTGGACTGGAGATAATAGACAAGGTCTTCGTACACGTCAGAATACCGCCCTCTTGCGTTCACCCCAAACTCCCCGGCAATCTTGCGAACCAACTTCAGCTTGGTCTTCACCTGCGAGCAGTCTATATAGACTGCGTTCTTGTGCGTCTGCACATAGTAGCGTGCAGTGAAAGTCTTGCCGATGTTGGGAATATCGCACAAAATAGCACTAAGGCTCGACTGCTGCGAAAGTTCCAACTGGGCAGTGATAAACTCGAAGGTCGGGGTCTTGGCCGCCTTCCATTCCATACCCGGACGCAGGTTCACGTTCAGCCTGCGTGCAATGCCTATCCATGCGCCTTCGCTTAGGGCTTTGTCGGTCTGGCCGTTCTTGATGCCACTGTAAACCGAAGTGCTGATGCCAAGGCTCGCCGCATGCTTGGCGTCGCTTGGATAGTTGGCGCGGTTGGCTTTCACCGCTGCCAGAATTTTCTGTTTTTGAACTTCTGTAATCATAATCTGAAGTCTTTTATAAGTTTATTCTAATAATCTTCTAATCCCATTTGACCGTAATCTACATTAGGCTTCCAGTTCACCATGTCAGCAGACGGCAGTGCCGGTGTCGGGAGTTCCTCTGCCGTAACAGATATTACGGTCTGGGCTTTGGTTATCCCCACCTTGCCGATGGCATGGTCTTTCACATACTTGTCGAACGAGGCTATTTTCTTCTGCTGTGCCACGAACTTGGCGGTGTCCTCCTCTGTCTGCTCGGCCATCACGCGGTTGAATGTTTCCACCTTTTCGGGCTTGTCTATATAGCGGTCGCCCTGATACAGGTACACGTCTGTCGCCTTGCCGTCCTCGGTGGGCAGCCAGTAGGCCATCACCTTGTAATTGTTCGGCTCAAGCCGTTCCAGCACGCTCGTATCGCTCAGCCACCAGTCTTCGTATGCCACTCTCACGGTAGAGTTCCTGCGCACGCTTGTTTCCATGCGTTCGCCGATATACCGGCTCAGTGTCATCTTGTCGTAAGGCTGCAAGGTAGGGTTGATGTTTGCTTCCAGCACTTGCCAGCGCGTCATGCCCGGATACTTCTTCTGATTGGGGTGCAGCGTATTGTTCCACTCTTCGTTGTCCCTGCGGTCTTCGGCTACAAGCTGTTCCCAAGTGAAATACTCCCTGTCCTCATATAGTTCGTTGGTGTCGTCGCTCACTTTCTTGTACTCCTGCCTCCATTTGCCTTTGCCGTAGAAGCGTCCGATTCCCTCGTGGTTCTTGTGGATGATACTGCGTTTCTTGGCGCCGTTCAGCGGTTCCGCATACTTTTCCTGCGAGTTCTGCGGTGCGCAGAAGCGCACGAAAGGAAAGGCTACTCCTGCCTGAAGGAAGCCGTCCTTGTATTGTGTCATAAGGTGGTTCTCCACCTCAATGCCGGCAGGCATGCCCCAGCCGTTTCTTTCTATTAGGCGGAACATGTCCCTGAAGCAGTCCACGACCAAACGTTCGTCCTTTTTCCTTGCATAGCTTGCACCTATAACGCACTGGCTCACCACATCGTAGGCATAGTAGGCATGTACTCTCTGCTTTGTGTCCTTCAGCTTGCGTGTCAGGTCCACGTCGTCCATTGTTATCTGGCTCAACGAGAACGCTCCGCTGTGGCGGTGTACGTGTGGCATCTGCTCGTGCATGAATGTAGTGAAAGTAGAAAGGGCGTATTCTATCAGCACCTTGTTCTTTGGTTTGTTCAATATGTTGTTGATGGTGCTCTCGCTCAGGTACTTCGGATCGCCGTTCTTGTCCATGAAGTCGTCAGGGTTGAACAGTTCGCCTGTTTCCGGGTCATAAATATCCAACTCTCCGCATACAAAGCTAATGTACATCTCGTGTACGTTCGAATTGAAAGGCTTGTTGGGCAGCACGGCTATGCCGAGAACCAGCCGTTCGGTCTTGTAGTCAACCTTCCGTGCGCTTTGATTTCCAAACTTGCCACTGATAAGGCAGCCATATCCGTTGCACTTATAGTCGTTAACCTTCTTGCGAAAGCGGAGCGTGCTGGCAGGGAGTGTGTGCCCCAGTTCCTCGCGCAGGGTTTCAATGGTCTTGGCCATCATGTCCCAGTTGTATTTACCGCCGAACAGGCGTTGACTGTCCCGCGCGCGCTCATAGAGTTTGATGCAGCAGTTAAGCACAGAGGCGTTGACAATGTACTCGCGCTTCTTGTCGTCGTCAAGGTCAAGACCGGTCTTTTTTCGGTTGTGGAAAAACTCCACGGCCGCTTGGTCCATCTCATAATTGGAAAGGACCCATGCCTTGATGCGAACCTCGTCGCCCCCCGGATATAGTTCCTCGACAGCCTCCTTGTATTTTGTCGGCAAACTGTCTATGGCAATCAGAGCACAACAGCCATTCGCACCACCTCCACGACGGACAACGTCAATGCGCCCACGTGCTGCCAATTGCTTATAGTTGGCTACACTGACTATACCACTGTCCACAAATTCTGGATAGGATATGCAAAGTTTCTTACCGTAATACTCCATACTGCGCCTCCCTTACAAAGCCTTTGCGAATTCCTGCATGGAAGGAATCTCATTCAGATAAACCTTGCTGTAATCCTTTTTCTTGCAACCCTTGTACAAGATGACTCCCGTGCCGGTCGTCATGTTGGCTTCCAAAACGGCACCATTGCCAAAATACTGGCGCATCAGCCTCATGCCGTTTTCGGTAACATCATAGAAGATTTCCTCCTCAGGTACAGAAGCCTCTATCCAGCCTCCTTTCATTCTGGCCGTATGGCGGATTTTACGGGCAAGCACGCTGTCGCTGTCAAAGCTCAGCGCCCTGTTAACCATACGTTCTGTTACTCCGAACACTTTCATAAGCGTCCTTTTCACTTCCATTGTCGTTTGAATCTTACGTGCCATAATCTCACTTATTTTTAAGATTTAATATTTGCTAATCTCGGCTATTTTTCGTATTTTTGGCCGCGTGTTCCATTGGAACACGTTGCAAAGATAGGATATTTTCTAATATAAACCAAGCAAATATGAGATTATTTTCTATTTTTCTGCAAAGTCTAATAGAAACCAAGCTATGATTTTAGAAAGAATAAAGGAATATATCGATTACAAGGGCATTACAGTAGCTGCCTTTGAGCGGAGTATAGGTATGTCTAATGCCTCGTTCGGAAAATCTTTGAAAAACAGAGGAGCAATAGGTTCTGATAAAATAGAAAATATCCTATCTGTGTACACTGACCTCTCTTCCGAATGGCTTCTCACAGGGAAGGGAGATATGCTTAAATCGGACAATGAAAAACTGATTGAAGCACATAAAACTTTCGGTGGATCTGCAAAATCCTCCAATAAACAAAAAGGTATTCCTCTTATTCCCATAGATGCCGTGGCAGGTTTCCCATCCGACGACAATGATGGCGTATATATGGAAGACTGCGAACACTACTCAATCCCGGAGTTTGAGGCGAAGGGGGCAAACTTTCTCATCCGGGTTTCAGGCGAATCCATGCACCCCCTCTATGAGAATGGCGACATCATCGCTTGCCGTAAAATTTCCGACATACTCTTCTTCCAATGGGGTGGCATCTACGTCCTCGACACCAGTCAGGGTGCCCTCGTCAAACGAGTGGAGGAAGCAGAAGACGATAAAGAATCCATCCTCTGTATTTCCGAAAATCCACGCTTCAAGCCATTCCGGCTCCCAAAATCTGATATCCGCTCCCTTAGCACCATCGTCGGACTCATCCGCCTGGTTTAGTATTCTTCTTTATATTTATATTGTTATGGCTATAAAATATATAATAATAATAACATTTATCCTTTTAGTCTTTCTCATTTCGTCAGGGAACAATTCCGCCAAGAGAGAACATAAGAGAAAACTATATATTGGGAAGTTGATTCAATTACTTGAGACCGTTTACATTCTGCATAATACGGCAAAGTTTGAGACGTTCAAAAGCCGACTCAATTTCCTAATAAAGTTGTTGCCAGAACTATTACCTGCAACAGATAAAAATTATACCGAATATGCAAATCAGGCAAAGCTGGAATACAAGGGCAGGTATCCAGATAGGCATCTATCTCAACGTCAAATAGAGGCTATAGGTAATCCTAAAAGTATTACTAAAAATAGTTTGATGATTTGTTACGTGGATTTTTTCAAAAGATATTGTCTTGATGTCGAAAGCCAAATATTAAAACTGAAAACAAAAACAGCAAAACAAAAAAGGATAAATCAAGTTGCTGACACTGGCAAAATAATTGTTGCTGCTTTATTGGCAAATAACGGTGACGAGTTTGCCAACTCCGTCTCGCAGACGGAATCGCTTTTCTACGACAAACATGGTATGCCGGTTGATACTAATCATATCACTATTGAAATAACCAAAAAAGAATGAAGGTATTACTCTGCCACCAAGCACCATTATCGGACCCGTCCGCCTCGTCTGATAGTACCTCCCAGACCATCCAAGCGTATCCCCTCTACCCCCTCGTTCACTCCCGTTTTATCTCTCCCCCCCATTTACATCTCCAAAACACAGCAAACTGCCTGATATTGCTCTATTTAATAAGGTGAAGTTTAAAAAACGGGTGGCATTTAGGGGGAGGGTATCGACACTAAAAACACACCTATCTTTGAAAAAGTAGTATCTTCCCCCCCTCGTATCGTACCCCATCAAAACCTACTTTTGTAACCCCACTTTTCCAAAAATGTAACCCCACTTTGTAACCCCACCCGTAACCCCAGTACCTAAAATCACCTCAAAAAGCACGAAAAGAGGGTGATAAAACCACCCTGATTTTACCACCCTCTCTAATGGTGTTTTAATGCCGTTCTAAGCTTTTTCTTCCTTAGTCTTTATACGTTGCCCCAGAACTGCCAGAAATGAGCGTAGATTGCTTTATTACAGCCCGTTTCAATAACGGTGCCATTACCCGAAAGTCCTGTGTGAAGCAAGTAATTACGCGTCGCCCCAACCTGTTCCGCTGTGAATACCGTGTAAACCGCCAATATGCTGCTAAAATACCAATCTTTCCGTTGTGTATTTTCTAATCCATGCGTCAAATGTACGTGTATAACCTTTGCCATAATCTTTCTTTCTTACGAATACAAATATACTAAATAATTATTATATAGAATAAAATGGCATATATTTTTTCAAAAAAACTGCAATAAAAAAGAGCAGATAACATATCCACCTGATTTTATCCATCAGCCTCAATACAACTCCTTTATAACCTGATTAAACCTTATTATAAACCTATTCAGCTTCACACGTG
>ERZ772960.2357-NODE-2357-length-13820-cov-4.991718_pt1 | contig 13820 bp, 10 predicted proteins | sample MGYA00580678_ERZ772960 | MGnify/ENA primary metagenome ERZ772960 (study PRJEB29015, sample SAMEA2737930) | human oral metagenome | biome: human oral; feature: human-associated habitat; material: dental | place: China | collected 2059 ... | reverse complement strand
CTCTTATGGCACTCGCTTGCACTATCTTTGCATAAGATAGGCTGCGCTCGGCCATTTAAGAACAAGCTCTTATGGCACTCGCTTGCACTATCTTTGCATAAGATAGGCTGCGCTCGGCCATCTAAGACCAAGCTCTTATGGCACTCGCTTGCACTATCTTTGCCAATCTGTTATATAATTGAACCATGATTTACGATGAGAAACAACAAGAGGTGATTGCTGCTGCGGGCGGTTATCATGTGGTATTGGCACCGCCGGGATGTGGTAAGACCGAGATTCTTGCCGCCCGTATCGTGCATGCCTATCATGCAGGAACAGCATTTGCCGACATGCTGTGTCTCACTTTCACCAACCGTGCCTCGCGGGGAATGCGCGAGCGAATCAGCACGATGACCGAGTGTGAGGGAATAGAGCAACTCTTTGTGGGCAACGTTCATCGCTTCTGTTCTCGCTTCTTGTTCGATAATGGCATTATACCTGAGAGTGCCTCCGTTATCGACGAAGAAGATACCATCAGCATCATTGCCGATTATTTAGAGCATGAAGAGTTGAGCATATTGAGCGATAACCGGTGGCGACATTACTATTCTACCATCATGAACTTTCAGCATCTCATGTATCAGTATGCTGCCGACCACCCCCGCGACCTCCTCTTGCATGCCGACTCCGTGGATTTCAAGGCTCTGCGGGCGGTATGTACGGAGCTTCGCATGCCCTATTCGCGGAGTTCCATTCTCGATATTTACGAGCATATAGACAACTATTATCCTTCATCGGACTTGCATCTTACGCTGGAGATGCAGCAGCTGTTGCAGATGATGTATGCCGCCCGTCATTACGAACAGTACAAACGCGCCAACAGCATGCTCGACTTTGAGGATTTACTGTTGTTTACGTATGATGCCGTGAAAGACGAACTCCCTGCCGACTGTCACACTTACACGTGGATACAGATAGACGAAGTGCAAGACCTGAACCCGCTTCAGTTGGCCATCATCGACCGGTTTACGAATCGTTCGGGCGCGTTCTCTGTGTTGTATCTCGGCGATGAGCAACAGGCCATCTTCTCTTTTATGGGTGCTAAGAAGGAGACGCTCAACCTGCTGAAAGAGCGTTGTTGTCCGGAAGCCATCCATACACTTGGTGTGAATTATCGTTCTCCGAAATATCTGCTCGATGTTTTCAACGACTTCGGCGCGCAGGTCTTGGGTATCGACCGACGATTGTTGCCCGTAACGGATAGGGATGAGCCTCACGTTCCTGCCGATTTAGCCATATTGAAAGCGCAGACTCAAGCCGATGAGTACGTTGAGGTGGCCGCCCTTGTGCAGACGTTATTCGGACAAAGCGAGTGCGAGACCACGGCTGTCATTGTCTCCTCCAACCGCGAAGCCGACGAGATGAGTCTGCGCCTGAACGATATTGGCGTGCCCCACTTTAAAGTTTCCGGCCGCGACCTTTTCGACTTGCCGGAGGTGAAACTCCTTTTTGCTCATTTCACTGTACTTGTAGACGAGCACAACCTGATGGCATGGTCACGCATTCTGAAAGGCCTGCGCATGACCCCCGATGGCGCAACGGCACGCAAATGGCTGCGTGAAGTGCAGGAACGAGCACTCACGCCCGTCGACTTCCTCACGCCTACCCCCACCTATATGCAGACCTTTGCCCGCTGCTATGCTGAAAGAGAGGTGGTTGTCTTCGATACCGAGACCACCGGACTCGACGTGTTTGTCGACGACATCGTGCAGCTTGCCGCTATCAAGGTGCGCAATGGCAAGGTGGTGGAAGGCTCATCTTTCAATGTTTTTATCCGCACCGAGCGCGAGATCCCTGCCATGCTCGGTGATATACCCAATCCTATTATCGAGGAGATGAAGCACCATGAATGTCTTTCTCCCGAGAAGGCGTTCGCACAGTTTATGGATTATGTGGCCGACGACGCCGTGTTGGGGCATAACGTGGAGTACGACTTCCACATCCTGCTCTATAACTTGTTGCGTCATGCTCCTCAATGGGTGGAGCGTTGGAAGGCCGTTGAGCGGTTCGATTCTCTGAAGCTGATTCGTCTGCTCCACCCACGGCAGAAGAGTTATAAGCTGAAACATCTGCTCGAGCGACTTGGGTTGGAAGGGACGAACAGCCACTTGGCCGACGACGACATCATGGCCACCAAGAGCCTCGCCGACTATTGCTATCGCCATGCAGTGGCATGCGTGGACGAGCAACAACGCTTTATCGACGCGCATCGTCCTATGGTGGAGAAGTTCAGACACGTGTATGCCGACTTGTTCTTCCATTCTTTCCACCGGCTGTATGTCCGCCACGAACGGCAGGCTTTCACTGCCGAACTGCGATATGTCTATGATACGCTTGTGGAGACGCGGCATATTGCTCCGGTTGAAAAGTTGCATTGTATCGTTGATTACCTCGATGAAAATGTGATGGGTGCCGATGAAGACACGCTGATACAGCAGTTGCACAACCACATAAGGGACATTAACTCCTACCGAGAAACCGACCTCTGTGGCAGCAAGAGCATACAAGAGCGCGTGTTCGTCTCTACCGTCCACAAGGCTAAAGGGCTTGAGTTCGATAACGTGGTGGTGCTTGGCGTGACCGACGATCGTTATCCGCGCTTCTCTTCAACGAATCATCGTGAGAGCTTGTTCGAAGATGCCTGCCGCCTATATGTTGCTCTTTCCCGTGCTCGCCGCCGCTTATTTGTCAGCACCTACGCCTCGAGCACTAACCGTTATGGCCGTATCTTTCCGCGCTCACTCTCTCCATTTATGTCGCCGGTAGAGCATCATTTTGTCTACCGGCACAATGTCCTTCCCCTTTCTCACGAATAGACTTTCCGGTAAAAGTTTATGAACAATCTTGAAAGAGACAATGACCAATTCGGACGATAGTAATGAATCTCTCGCGTGCTCGCTGGTTTGTAAACATCTTTTAAACGTAAGGTCATAGTGCTTTGCCGCGTGGCGTGATGGCGAAAAATACGACATCATCGCATCATAACTTAATTATAATTGCTATATTTGCACGTTCTTTCGATAAAAATCTATGAATATAGTCATCGGCATCGACGTAGGCATCAGCACGACAAAAATAGTCGGAATCAAAGACGGCGCAGTGGTATCACCCATCCGCATCAGGGCTACCGACCCTGTCACATCGCTGTATGGCGCCTTTGGTAAATACCTTTACGACAACGACATCAGTCTTGCAGAAGTGGAACGGGTGATGCTCACCGGCGTGGGCAGTGCCTATATCAACAACGACGTGTATGGTTTGCCTACCGAACGCGCCGACGAATTCATTGCCGACGGCCTTGGCGCGCGCTTTGAATCGGGGAAAGACCGCATGATAGTTGTGAGCATGGGTACGGGAACATCGCTCGTAAGGTGCGACGAAGGAACCATTGACCATATCGGAGGCATCGGCGTAGGAGGCGGTACGTTGCAGGGGTTGGCGCGATTGCTGTTGAAAACCGACGACATACGTTTGATTTCAAACATGGCACTTCACGGCGATATCTCCAAAATCAACGTGTTGATAGGCGACATTACCGCCCATCCGCTCTCGGGACTCCCTATGGATGCCATTGCCTCCCTCTTTGGGAATGCGCAGGCCGATGCCTCGGCAGAAGACATTTCGCTGGGTATCGTGTGGATGGTGTTGCAAACCATTGGCAGTGCCACCATTCTCTCATCGCTCGGCACCGGCATCAAAGACTATGTGATGATAGGCAATCTGACATTGCTCCCCCAATGCAAGATTGTTTATCCGGCCATGGAAAAACTCTATGACGTGAAGTTTCATATCCCCCAATATTCCGAATTTTGCACTGCCATCGGGGCAGCACTCAGCTATTCGGGTATTGAAAAATCGACGCTTAGATGATTTCGGTTGAAGGATTGAAGGTTGAATTCGGTGCCAAGCCGCTGTTCCAAGAGGTAGGCTTCGTTATCAATGAGCGCGACCGCATCGCCCTTGTGGGTAAGAACGGAGCGGGAAAATCCACCCTATTGAAGATACTTTGCGGCATGCAGCAACCCACTGCCGGTACGGTTTCTGTGCCCCGCGATACGGAAGTGGGATATTTGCCGCAGGTTATGGTGTTACACGACGATACCACCGTTCGCGAAGAAGCTCGCAAAGCCTTTGCTGACAATACGCAACTGAAAGAACGTATCGACAGCATGAATCGCCAACTCGCCGAGCGCACCGATTATGAAAGTGAAGACTATATGGCACTTGTGGAGCGATACACGCAGGAACACGACCGTTACCTCATGCTCGGAGGAGAGAACTACGAGGCAGAGATAGAACGCACACTTGCCGGTCTGGGCTTTGAGCGCAGCGATTTCGACCGTCCCACATCGGAATTCAGCGGTGGGTGGCGTATGCGTATCGAATTAGCGAAGATACTATTGCGGAAGCCTGACGTACTATTGCTTGACGAGCCAACCAACCATCTCGACATTGAGAGCATACAATGGCTGGAACAACAGCTGCAACAGAGTGCCCGTGCCGTAGTGCTGGTAAGCCACGACAGAGCTTTTATCAACAACGTATCCAATCGAACGATAGAGATTTCCTGTGGACGAATAACGGACTATCGGGTGAAGTACGACGAGTATGTGAAGTTGCGTGTCGAGCGCAGAGAACAGCAACTGCGCGCCTATGAGAATCAGCAGAAGGAGATAGCAGATATCAAAGATTTCATTGAACGCTTCAGATATAAACCCACAAAGGCTGTACAAGTGCAGAGCCGTATCAAGCAGCTGGAGAAAATTGTACCCATAGAAGTAGACGAAGTAGACCTTTCCGCTATGCGTCTCAAGTTCCCTCCGTGTCTGCGCAGCGGCGATTATCCCGTTATCTGCAACGAAGTAACCAAGACGTATGGCGACCACAGCGTGTTCGGCCATGTTACACTGACCATCAAGCGCGGCGAGAAAGTGGCTTTCGTGGGCAAGAACGGAGAAGGAAAGTCTACGCTTGTGAAATGTATCATGGGCGAAATACCGTTTGAAGGTGAGCTGAAGATAGGACACAATGTGCAGATAGGTTATTTTGCGCAGAACCAAGCGCAGCTGTTGGATGAGCGTTTAACCATTTATGAAACGATAGACCATGTGGCAAAAGGCGATATCCGCTTAAAAATCAACGACATCTTAGGAGCATTTATGTTTGGCGGCGAGGTTTCGGAGAAAAGGGTCAAGGTGCTGAGTGGCGGCGAACGAAGTCGCTTGGCAATGATAAGACTTCTGTTGGAACCCGTGAACCTGTTGATACTCGATGAGCCGACAAATCACCTCGACATGCCTTCTAAAGACGTACTCAAAGAGGCTATCAAGGCATTCGACGGCACAGCGATTATCGTCAGTCACGACCGAGAGTTCTTAGATGGACTTATAACAAAGGTATACGAGTTCGGTGGTGGTAAGGTGCGCGAGTATTTAGGTGGCATCTACGACTTCCTTCATGCCCGCGACATCCATTCGCTGAACGAATTGGAAAACCTTACGTCGCATGAACCTCTTGCTCCCAAGCAATCCCCCGCTTCCTTGCAGCAGGGAAAACAATCTTATGCCGAGCACAAGGAACGGCAGAAACGCCTCAATAAGGCGGAAAAAGCAGTAAAGGAATCGGAGCGAAAGATAGAACGTATGGAGCAACGCCTGAAAGAGTTGGATGCCATCCTCTGCACGCCCGAGGGCGCTTCCGATATGGTGTTGGTCACGGAATACACTTCTGTGAAGCAGACACTCGACAAAGAAGTCGAAACATGGGAACGGCTATCCGAGGACTTGGAGGCGCTTTCCACCGCATCATAGATAACATGGAAAAACAGATGACAATATACTATCTATTTTTAACATTAAAAGTATCATAACATGAAAATCAAATCACTAATGACAATGGCAGTAATGGCAATTGTTCCGGCGTTGGGCATGGCTCAGACGCCTCTTAAATCGGGAATCCATCAGGAAGACCTCGACCGTTCGGTGCGCCCGGGCGACAGTTTCTATCAGTTCGCTTGTGGAGGATGGATGAAGAACAACCCGCTTCCCGCAGCTTATTCTCGCTTCGGCAGCTTTGACAGATTGGCGCAAGATAACAATGTGCGCATCAATAACATCCTGACAGATTTGCTGAAAGGTACTTACAAGCAGGGGTCGGTAGAGCAGAAGCTCAGCGATTTCTATAAGTTAGCAATGGATTCCGTGCGCAGAAATAAAGAAGGTGTCGCCCCCGTGATGCCTCTTATCAGGGCATTGGAAGCGGCTAAAACACCGGCAGCTTTGCAGGCGATACAGTTGAAATATGCAGCTTTCGGCTATGGATTCCCTGCAGGTATAGGCTTCGGAGCCGACGAGAAAAACGCCAAGATGAACATATTGAACGTTTACCAAGGCGGACTCACCCTCGGACTGAAAGAATATTACCTTGATACCGATAGTGCTACAACTGCCATCCGCGAGGCTTATAAGAAGCACATTGTGCGCATGTTCCGGCTCTTCGGTTTCAAAGATGCCGTGGCACAGAAACGCATGCAGGATATTCTCAAAGTGGAAACGGCATTGGCCAAAGTGAGCAAGAGCCGTACCGAATTGCGCGATGTGGAGGCCAACTACAACAAAATGACCCTCAAGGATTTTGAAACGAAGTATCCCCACTTGCAATTACGGAAACTGCTGAATGCCGAGGGCGTGAAGACGGAATACTTTCAGGAGATGGTTGTAGGCCAACCGTCGTTCCTCGCAGGTGCCGACAAGGTGTTCGCACATATTACTGCTGATGAGCTGCGTGCCTGCATGGAACTCGATGTCATATTAGGTGCAGCCAATTATCTGAGCGACGATGTGGTGGCTGCCAACTTCGACTTCTTCGGGAAAACAATGTCTGGCCGTAAAGAGAACCATCCGCTGTGGAAGCGCGCCACCGCACAAGTAGAAGGCCAGATGGGCGAGGCACTCGGCGAAATATATGTGAAGCGTTACTTCCCCGCCGAAGCAAAAGCCCGCATGGAAACGCTGGTGAAGAATTTGCAAACCGCTCTTGCCGAACGCATCAAGGCACAGACGTGGATGAGTGATGAAACGAAAGCAAACGCACTCGACAAGTTGGCTACATTCTATGTGAAAATAGGCTATCCCGATAAGTGGAAAGATATGTCGGGGTTGGTTATCGACCCGAAGAAATCGTATTACGAGAATGTGCAGAACTGCCGCCTGTTCTGGGATAAATGGGACATCGACTACCGCGCAGGCAAGCCCGTTGACAAAGACGAATGGGGTATGACACCGCAGACGGTGAATGCCTACTATAACCCCACGACCAATGAAATCTGTTTCCCCGCAGGCATCTTGCAAGTGCCCTTCTTCGACATGACGGCCGATGATGCTTTCAATTACGGTGCTATCGGAGTTGTTATCGGACATGAGATGACCCACGGCTTCGATGACCAAGGTCGCCACTACGACAAAGACGGAAACATGACCGATTGGTGGACGGAGAGCGACGGCAAGAACTTTACCGACCGTACCGGTAAGTATGCAGACTTCTTCTCTGCCATCAAGGTGTTGCCCGATTTAAATGCCAACGGTCAGCTCACGCTGGGCGAGAATCTGGCCGACCATGGTGGTCTTCAAGTGGCTTTCAATGCCTTTAAAAATGCTACGAAAAACAAACCGCTTCCCACTATAGATGGCTTTACTCCCGAGCAACGCTTCTTCCTCGCCTATGCAGGCGTGTGGGCTGCCAATATCACCGAGAAGGAGATACGTAACCGCACGAAGAGCGACCCCCACTCATTGGGCAAATGGCGCGTAGACGGCGCACTGCCGCATATCGATATGTGGTACGATGCTTTCGGCATCAAGGAGGGCGATAAAATGTTTATCCCCAAAGAGCAACGCCTCTCGTTGTGGTAATCCCATACATACTTATAAAAGCAACCGGCACGCATCAAAATGATGCGTGCCGGTCTGTTATATTAGGTATCCCGAGTTCGGGATAAGGATATTGGAAACTGTCGCCCCATTCCTTTGGCAGGCCGGACAACTACTTTGCAGGAGTTACGCCCTTGCCTATATTCTATCACCTCTCCGATATCCTCTCCCGCAAAAGCTGTCAGCCTTATAGATAAAGTGATTGATAATGAATTGTTTACATACAGGCTCTCGTCTGCTTTTCAAAGGCCTCGGCGAGCGAGCCGTTTTTCGCTCACCAGCAAACTGTTTTTCGCTCACCAGCAAACTTTTTTCTGCTCACCAGCAGAATTTCTTTTGCCCACCAGCAGAAGATGGGATGCTCACAGGCAACTTTAACCCCACTCGGTCACAGCATTACGCGTCGCGCATCTGCCTTAGCAATTCTTTCTGTCGGTCGGATAAGTGTTGGGGCAATGTGATTTGATACGTGATGATAAGATCGCCGAAAGTTCCGTCTCCGCGGTTCAATCCCTTCCCCCTCAGTCTTACTTTCGTGTTGTTCTGAGTTTCCGGTTTCACCTTTAGCTTCACCTTTGAGCCGTCGTTGAGACCTAAAATGATGTCTCCGCCTAACATCGCCGTATAGAAGTCGATGTTGACCGAACTCTCGACATTTCCCGAAGACCGTTGTGCATTGCGTTTAGTTCTTGCTCCCCGTCGGCCGCCGCCAAAGAGTTGTTCAAAGAAATCGCTGACACCACCGCCTCCGCTGAAGGCTCCGAAATCAAAGCCGCCGAATGATGAGCCGTCGGAAGTCCCCCATTGATAGGTTCCACCGCCTGCGCCTGCCGCATTATAGGCATCAGCGTTGCGCCATTGCTCTCCGTATTGGTCGTATTTTTTTCGCTTTTCTTCATCGCCGATCACCTCGTATGCCTCGTTCAAGGCTTGAAACTTAGCCTTTGCCTTGGGGTCATCGGGGTGTAAATCGGGATGAAATTGTTTGGCTCTTTTTAAGTAAGCCTTCTTCACGTCTTTTTGTGCAATGCTCTTATCTACACCCAGTATTTTGTAATAGTCTATAAATGCCATAATTGATGTATCCTTTTTTATTCATCAAAATAACAAAATCCATGCCCGACGGAGATTCATGTTGTATTATGTCAGTGTGTGTGAGTCGAAATAGTGTTGTACCGTTTCTTTATTGCTTTCTGAAATGGGAATCATGTGTTCGCCAAAGACAATGCGGAAGCGGTCGATGAGTTTTGCTTTTGGCATGTGTACGATATAGGAGCGGTGTGTGCGCATGAACTCGGGTTGGGGAAGGAATTCTTCGAGCCTTTTCATGTTCATGAGACTCATCACAGGGGTAGGGCTATTTTCGAGGTAGATTCTTACATAGTCTTTCACACCTTCGATGAAAAGGATATCGTCTAATTTGATTTGCACCAATTTGTAGTCGCTTTTCACGTACATGAAACGGTCGTTGAGGCTCATCTCATTTTGGGTAGCAGCCTCGAACCATTCGAGTGCTTTAGAGGCCGATGCGAAGAACTCCTCATAACTGATGGGCTTGAGCAGATAGTCGAGAGCATTTACTTTGTATCCCTCCACGGCATATTGACTGAAAGCGGTGGTAAAGATAACCTTTGTATCTTTGGAAAAGATTTTCGCAAACTCCAAACCGCTCAGTTCGGGCATCTGGATGTCGAGAAACACCAAATCAATATGATTGGTGCGAATCTCTTTCATGGCAGAAACGGCACTATTGTAGGAACCGATGAGATGGAGGAAAGGTGTTTTGCGGGCATAACTCGCCAATAGGTCGGCAGCTAAAGGCTCGTCGTCAATGATTGCGCAGTTTAGTATCATAGATAATAATTTTTGATTGGTAACAATTTCGTTCTTGGTTTATCTCTTTTTTCCACTCATAACTTCCGGGGTATGAAAGGTCGAGACGGCGTTGCACCTGTAGCAACCCTATGCCATGGCCACTGTGGTCTTGTTCGGTCTTTGGGTGATAGGAATTCTCAATATCGCAGATGATGTGGGTGGTGTCGGCGATGATTTTCACCTTGATATAGCTATGTTCGGTGGAGCTGACCCCGTGTTTGAACGCATTTTCTATGAGTGAGATAAAGATAAGGGGGGCTACTTGCAACGAACAAGGGTTGGGAATCTTGATTTCTTCGGTGATATCAACCGTTGAGGAGAGCCTGATTTTCATGAGATTGATGTAATTATGGAGAAACTCGACCTCGTTTCTCAGATTCACGAGCTGTTGCTGATTGTCGTAAAGAATGTGGCGGAGCATCTTGCCTAATTGCATGATGGCACTCTGTGCCTTGTCCGTATCGAAAGCTGCAAGGGCGTAGATATTGTTCAATGTGTTGAGCAGGAAATGAGGATTAATTTGCCAACGTAGGGCTTTCAGTTCAGCATCAGCCCTTGCGGCTTCGGCCTCTTTTCTGGCCAGCTCAGCCATCTTCAGACGTTGATACATGATGATGGAATTCGCAATGGCCGCAGCTACAGACAAGCTGAAAACGTCTCTGACAAACATGATATAAATGTTTTTCATGTTATCGTCAGACTCAAGGCGTATGATGTGGTGTTTCATCATTCTCTCTTTCTTGCTTAACTGTCGGCCGTATTCATTACACTGTCCGAGGATAGCCGCCATGGCCACCACGAGACAGGCGTTTACAATCCAGAACGTACGCTTGTCACCATGCTGATTGATGTATTGAGGAGCAAGCCAAAGGTAATTGACGTAGAAAACAAAAATCATAGCCAGCGGCCATATACTGCGTATCAGATAGCCGGAAAGCGTCATATTGTCGTTGGGGTCGCTGAAGACTAATGGCATGAGAAATAAGACAATCCATACAATTGCTTGCAGCAACAGCCATTCGCGTCTTAGCAGTCGTTTACTCATTCTTTGTCTCCTTCCCTTTTTTATTTGTATCTGATGGCTTCTATCTGGCCTGACTGTGCTACTTTCTTAGCCCGATATAACCGAAGAATAGCGCTGTGAGCGAATGGTAAAGTCGTCCCCATCCGCTTCAGACATATAGCACGGGGTCATCTTTGTCCATACCCATGGAGCTATAACCTTAATTCTTGAGTATCCCGCTCTGATAGAATTTCAGCAAGTTAATATTGAGTATAGCCAAGTATTTGCTTTGCAACTCGTTCTGTTGTGCTGTCAGGAGATGGGTCTTACCTGTCATGAGTTCTACAATATTCTTCAGTCCCAACCTAAATTGTTCGCTCAATAGCTCGTAGCTTTCGGTCTGTCCTGCTACACTTACCATGGCTGCTTTCAGTTTATTCTGGTTGTTGACGGCTTCCAGCCAATAATTCTCGATTGTGGCATAGAGCGTGGTTTCCTTGTCTTTTAGGTCTAATAGACTTGTTTGGTATGACAAGCGGGCTTTGTTGATGGCCGTCTTGGCCGCGCGATTATCAAAAATGGGTACACTGACAGTTACTCCTGCCGAGGCATCGAAGTTGGTTTTCAGTTGAGTTCCCCAGCTTTTAGAATTGATGGAAGTGGTGTTCGTGACAAAGCCAGCTGCCAAGCCGATCGTTGGTAGTTGCTGACCTTTTGCGATTTTGATATTCACGTTGCTGCTTTCTATTGCCAGCTGGGCACTTTTTATCTCAGGTCGCAGTTCCAGTGCTTTAGTATAGACATCGTTCAGCGACGGGATTTCCTGCAATGCCATCTCATCGGTCGTAGTAGGGATAGCCACTTCAAAAGGCTCGTCGCTTGTGATTTGGAGCAGTTGTTTCAACTGTCTTTTATAGTTTCTCAGATTACTTTCAGCTGCCACGATATTATATTCGTCCTGTGCCCGCTGTGCTGTAAGTTGTGCTACATCGGCCTTGCTCATCTTTCCCACGCGGAACATGGATTGTCCACGGTCTTCGTTCAGCTTGCTTGTTTCAAGACTTTGCCGATTAACATTGATAGCTTCAGCCGAATAGAGTATCTGGACGTAGAGTTGGGCTATTTGTTCCTGTATGGTGTTTGCTGTGGTTGCAGAGTCTAAGGCAGCCTGTTGCACTGCGAGTTGGTTGGCTTTGATGGTGTTTTTGTTGCGATTTCCGTTCCACACCGTCCAATTGGCATTTACGTTATAACTGCCGTTGTAGTACACCTTGTCTACACTCGAACCATTAGCTATGGTTGAATGTCCGCTTTCCGGCCACGGACGATAGGCGATGTTGTGCGATGTATTGAAGTTTAAAGAAGGCAACAGGGCAGCTTTAGATTGCCACATATCTTCCTGTGCCGACAATTTCTGAAGACTGCTTTTCTTAATTTTGATATTGTTTTCGAGGGCATAATGGATGCAATCTTCCAATGTCCATTGCTTTTGTGCGCTACAGTGAAGCATGCCGCAACAGAGCAAGGCAAGTAGTGCAAACTGTCTTAAACGTTTCTCTTTCATGGGTTTTGTCGTTTTGTTCAGTAGGTGAAATGATGATACTTTATGGATATAAACGAAATTTGGCAAAAGAATATTGCCTGATGAATAACCTCTTATTGCGAGAGACGGATGGTTACGTCTTATCGCAGTTCGTGCAATCTTGCAATATATTTGCCTAAGATATCGAACTCAATATTGACTGTAGAACCTATCGCGATGTCGCAGAAGTTGGTATGCTCCTTCGTGTAAGGTATGATGGCTACCTGAAAGCTGTTGGCCGTGGGGCGACAAACCGTGAGCGAAACGCCGTTTACCGTTATGCTGCCTTTGTCCACGGTGAAGTAACCGCGCCGCGCCATTTCCGGGTCTTCGTGGTACGTAAAGGTGAAATAAGTGCTGCCGTCTGCATCCTGTATGGCTGTGCATTGAGCTGTCAGGTCTACGTGGCCTTGCACGATATGTCCGTCTAAACGTCCGTTCATGAGCATCGAACGTTCTATGTTCACTTTATCGCCCACTTTCAGCAGGCCAAGGTTTGTGCGGCGCAGGGTCTCGAGCATCGCCGTTACGGTGTAGGTGTTATCCTCCAACCGCACCACAGTCAGGCATACGCCGTTGTGGGCGATGCTTTGGTCTATCTTCAGCTCGTCGGTAAAAGGGCAGCTGAGTGTAAAGTCGATATTTTCTTTGTCTTTCTCAATGGATATTACAGTGGCAAAGCTTTCTACTATTCCGGAAAACATAAGCAGTGGTTTTTATCTTTTATTTGTTTATATGGACGAGAACGGTTCGTAAACCAAAAGAGACAGGCTCACCCTGTCTCTCTATTGTAAGAGGTCGTACCGATGATGTGATGAAAACTCCGAGTCATATAAGATTTGAGAGCTCTCCGCCTTTGTAATCCACCGGCTTTTCAGCTTACCGCTTACGTGGTATGTGGCCCGCCATTGACAAGAGAAGTCATCTCGGTTTTTCGATTTTAATTGATGAGTATCCCAATCGAATCGATACGACCTGTATCTCTCTTTTGTTATTGCAAAGATATTGTTTTCTTTATAACTGTGCAAATATTTTGAAGCAATAATTGTTGAAGCGGAGTCAAACATTGTCGTTCGTAGAGTCCGACAGCAAATGCAAAAAAAATATTTTCGCTCTATTTTCCGCGGTATTTAGCGTTTCCTCGCCACTCCCTTAACGCGAATTCGAGATAAAGATAGGGGGACGATAAGCCCACACGCGGATGCACGTCACGACAATAGGCGGGAGGCTTGCCCGGCTGGGGCAAGCGCCAAACTAAAAGGAAAGTTAAATGCCCGGCTGGGGCAAGCGCCAAACCAAAAGGAAAGTTAAATGCCCGGCTGGGGCAAACGCCAAACCAAAAGGAAAGTTAAATGCCCGGCTGGGGCAAGCGCCAAACCAAAAGGAAAGTTAA
>ERZ772960.2355-NODE-2355-length-13831-cov-2.505952_pt1 | contig 13831 bp, 14 predicted proteins | sample MGYA00580678_ERZ772960 | MGnify/ENA primary metagenome ERZ772960 (study PRJEB29015, sample SAMEA2737930) | human oral metagenome | biome: human oral; feature: human-associated habitat; material: dental | place: China | collected 2059 ... | reverse complement strand
TAAATACTGCGCGTTCGTCGCTTTTCTGCTTCGCTTTGGTGTATGTGTTGCGTTCTTTGAATATATGTTTGGTTATGTAATAGTGTACTTCTGTAAATATATAAATATAAATTTAGTCTTTTATTTGGATAGGTATAATCAGATAATAACTATATTTTTAAATATGTTTATAGTGCATAATATAAGTACAAACATACTATAAAATATAAACAAACAAACATTTATATACGTAGAAAGGCAAAGAGTTGATAATATTTAAAAGTAGTAATGTAAAGACGTATAACTATAAATATATAAAAATATGAAGATAAATGCATTTGAAATAACACCTCGTCGAGTTGCAATACTCGGCTGGTCGGTGTGCTTGTGTGTGGTATTCTTGTTGCTGCAGTTCTCCGAAAACTACGGACAACATATTGATGAGCTTTCTGCCGACGGCTTCAGTGTGGCGAGTGCAGCCACCGACGTGTCGCCCTTGTTGCGCATTTGTGGGGTGGCAGTGGCGCTTTGCTCTGTTGTTGCGTGGGAACAGCTTCGCCATGCTTTGCTCAAAGCCAACCATTACTGGCTGCAACTGATGCAGATTGTGGTGATGGTGCTCACCGTTCTCGGGGCTGCGGTTGCCATAATGCCCTCTGGTGCAACGCAAACGGCTGCCGGTGCAACGCTGTTGAGTGGTTTTGGCAAGTTCCAGATGGCGTTACCATTCTACAACGACATGGCTATTGGGGTGGCAAGTCTGTGTTTGGGCGTTGGAATAGCCCGGAAGTTTGGTGGCAGAATACGCCTTTACGGCATTGCACTTGCCGTTCTGCCGGTTCTGTCGATGCTGGTTGGCGAGTTCTACACCTATTTATATACGAGCGTCGGCGGACTTACTTTGCCTGAGTTGGAGAACTATCGGGTTGTAAAACTGATTGTTCAGTTGTGCATTCAGGTTGCTTTGTGGGTGTTGCTGTACAGGAGTTTCGCTTCAAACGAAGATTAGATGGAGTGGGGGAGTGCAGACATGCTTAAGGATATTCGGTTTCATAGCAATCACAGAGAGAATAAGCCACCTGTGAATAACAGCCTTTATAGGAATGGGAGATGCTGCACTTACCGGACAGAAAGGTAAATACAAAGATACAGGAATACCTTTAAAGGTAAATAGAAAGATAATTATAGACGTATAAACATAAATATATAGAATATTGATAAGCAACGATTTGCAATGTGTTTAGATATAAATAGATGTGTAAACGTAATTATATAAAAATGCACAAAGGCTTCTAATGGAGCTTTGCAAGGTGCAAATTGATGTGTTAAAGTAATGGTATAGAAATATGAAGAAGTTTGTGATAGACCATTTCGACCTACGTTCGAAAGAGTTGAAGTTGCTCACTGTGTTGGAATATATATTTATGTTCTGCATTGTGGGGCTGAGTCTTGTGTTGGTGAACCAGTCCGGCGAGAAGCTCACGGAAGGCAGTGTGTCGGTTTCCGATGCTGTTTCCATAACGTGCGAAGCCCTGATGTATCTGTGCGTTGTGTCGCTGTTGGCACTTTTGCACCGTGGTTTAGGCAGGGTAGGGCGTGTAAATCGTGTCAGTATGTGCCGCGATGCGTTAGCCTTTGCCATTGCTTCGGGTGTGGTTTATGTGGTTTTGGGCAAGTTGTTGTTGTTCTGTTACAACACCGAAGCGTTTCCCGATTTGCTCGATTGGGCGGTTTTCTTGACCAAAACCATATTCTTAGGATTGATGATAGGCATATTTGGGTGGATTTATTCCAACGGCAGCAGCCACATACGGCGTTGCATTCGTCGTGCGCTCTTTGTTGCCTTGCTTGCCGTCGGTCTTGTTTTCTTTTCAACTTATCTGTTCCTGCTCGGTCTGCCCGGCCTTATAATAGCCGTTCCGGTCATGCTCATGCTTGCGGCATGGGGCTGTAGTTTCGTCATGCTCAGCAAGATGTTGAAGTATGGCGGAACCGCTTCGGCATTGTCCGACACTGAAATCGACGATGCAGCAGGACAATGACCAGACAACAAACAAAGCGATAGAATTTCACGAAACAAGCAATATAACATATAAATATAACAAGGTATGAAAAATATTAAAGTAGTATTTGCCAACCAGAAAGGTGGAGTAGGGAAGAGCACGCTGTGCATGCTGTTTGCCAATTACTTGAGCTGGAAGGGCAAACCCGTGTGTATCATCGACACCGACCTGCAGAAAACCATTCTGATGCAGCGGCAGAAAGATGTTCAGATCTACGAGGGCGAAGAGCCATACAGTGTGCAGAGTTTCGACGTAAGTGCCCCCGAGCTGATGCAGCAGCTCATGGATTCGGCTTCAGAGGTGGAAGGCTACGTGCTGTTCGACTCTCCCGGCAACGTAAGCGAGGACGGACTGGTGCCTCTCTTCACCAATGCCGACTACATTGTGTGCCCTTACGAGTACGAAGACAAGACGTTGGATTCCACGGGAATATTCGTTCAGGTCATCAATGCGCTCAAGGACGTAAACCCGGACATGCACGCTCAAATCTTCTTTGTGCCCAACCGGATAGACCCCCGCATCGGTACTTCCGACGAGCAGCGCATGTGGAGCGACACCAACGACATCTTCTCGCAGATTGGAAAGGTTACGCCGATGGTGAACAGCCGTGCCACGCTGAAGCGCATAAACACCTTCGAGCTGCTTGCCACGCAGCGCGAGGCGGTGAAAGGGGCATTCGAGTACATGATAAAGCGAATGAAGTAGGCAGGTCTTACAATCGTATCTGCCTTGGGTTCAGCGTGTTGCCAACTTCACATAGTGAAGATTAGGCGATGGGACAGAACCTGTTCTGGCAGACGAACGATGCCCATTCAGGAAGTAGAACAGACGATAACAACAAAAAACAACATACTATTATGGTAAAGAAAAAGACGAAAGTGATAATGCCAGGCGGTATTTCTGGATTAGTAAACAGAATGCAAGGTGTAGAAAAGCCGGCGGTATCGGCACCTGCCGAGCCCGAACCCGCCGAGGAGGTAGTGGCAGAACCCGAGCCCGTCCGGGAGCCGGTGCACCACGAGCCTGCCCTCCACACCAAGCCGGCAGCACCTGCCGACGAGAAGGACCGCTCGGCTCCGGCTGCCAAGAAGTTGCCAAAAGCCGAGGGAAAGGAGCTTGCCCGCGAGTACACGCTGCAGCAGGGCGACACCACGGACAGCTGGCAGATGTTTCTGGACCTGGCTAAGGAGTACAAGCTGCGCGACTCCAAGCTTGCCACGGTGTACATAGACTCCGACCTGAAGAGTGTGCTCGACAGGCTGAAGTCTGCCAACAGCATCAAGATGCCGTCTACGGCGCTGCTCAGTTCCATTGTTGCCCGTTTCGTTTTCGACCACGAAAAGAACATAAAGGAAGCTATCTACGGCGACAGTCTGCTGTAGAAGCTTTCGGGTGTCTGGGGTTGTCAGGTGTTCCATGGGGGCTTAGAGCGCACGGGAAGCACGGAGTTTTTGGTTTCCTTCAGGCATTCTGCCCCCATCGGGACACTCTCGGAAGTGGACATTCCTGCTTGTAGCAAGGTGTTTGCTGCCATGTAGGGGCGTGATTTTTCGCGCCCTACACTCTGCAGACAGCTTGCCCTGCGCTGCAAACACCTGCAAACAGGTCTATAAAAAAAGATGCCAAGGCCTCACGGTCTCGGCATCTTCCCTGATCCATTATGGACCATTCCTTGAATAAAATTTTCTTTTCCTATAACTTTGTACTGTTCTTTTCTAATCTGAAATGCTGATGAAGTCTGTGAGAAGAGACCTCGCCATCTCTCCCGCCCATGGACGGTGTGAGACAGCAGAAGCCAGAAGTTAGGTTTATTTCTTCATCATCAGTATGGTGTTTCCTGCCTGCTGAACGTCATTCACGTCCGTGCGTCCGCCTGTGGCTGTGCTGTCTGCCTTGCCATCGATGCGGTTGTTGCGTGCGGCAGGTTTTGCTTGCTGTTGCGACTGGTCTATAATCTTGCTAACGTTTCCGGTGTATTCCATCTTCACGGTCTTGCCTTCGGGCGTTTTCCAGTTGCCCTTGAAGGTAATGTCGCCATTGTTCTGTGTAACGGTGATGGTTCCTCCGTTGAACAGTCCGAACGCTTCGCCTCCCTGTCCGTCGAACTCTTTGTAGTACGAACCCACGGGATAAGTTGTGCCGCTGCGCTTGAACATGGTTCCGCCAATGTACTTTCCCTTTTCGTAAACGGCTCCTGCAACCGGCATCACCACGTCGTAGGTGCCCACGATGGTGTTGATGTCCATCGGAACTTTATGTTCTGTCAGCAGCACAAGGTTCAGATACTCGCCTGCTCCCACTATAAATCCTTCGTCGTCGGTGTCGCAATTCAGGAAGGTAATCGTGTAGTCGCAATACGTATCGGTTGCCTTTACATATCGTCCCGACATGGTTCGCGGCACGAAGTTCACATCTTCGGTGATGGTCTGGTAGCCGGCGGCCGGGTCTTTGTTCACGAACTCCAGCTTGCCGTCGTATGCAAAGCGCACCTTTCCGTGGTCTCTGAGTTCCCCTTCCACCAGCAGCTTGTATGTTCCGTCCGCCCGCCGTTCCACATTGAGGTTGCAGGTGGCAAGCGAATCGAGAAATCCGTCCACCTGTCCGTCGGCGTTCACCTTGTTGGTTTCTATGTAGACGCTCTGCTTTCCGTACACTCCTGCCTTTTCGGTGCTGTTTACAAGCTTGTAGGTTCCGCCCGGCAGGGCTGCGCCGGCTGGATTTTGCGATGGCTTTGCGAGCACGGTCAGCCTGATGTCGTGCTTATTAATCTCGGTTGGCAGTCCGCCTTTCGACAGCTTTCCGTCGCACAGGTGCAGCGTGTATGCGGCTAATTGCTCCGACACGGCACCGTAATACAGGTTGTAAGTGTTGGTTGCAGCCACGTCGGCGTAGTAGCTGTCGTCCGAATTGCTGAAAGTTACGTCCTTGACGTCGTTGCAGGGATATTCTTTCACCTCGCCCGACTTCATCGTTACCTTCATTGTCCAGTTGTCTTGTGCGTGCATCGTTGTTGCCATACAGCATGTGGCAATGGTCGCTAATAGGATTTTTTTCATAAAGTTATAGTTCTTCTTCTTTCTTCAATCCTTTTGATTTCTTGCCTCCGCAATGCTCAGGCAGGCTTGTTGCTGCAATGTTGCTTGGCGGGAAACGTTCTCTTAATATACTTTCGTTCAGTTGTTTTTTGCGCGGAGGGGAACTTCGCTCTTGTTGCGAGTGCTCCTCCTGTTTTTACACACATCTTAATCAGGCTACAAAGAAACATTTTTTTATTTGGAAAAGCAAATGTACGATGTTAAAAAACATTAACTCTCCTGCATTTGTGCTGTCCGTGCCGTGTGTCCAAATCTGCAGGGTGGCAGGTGCGCGGTGTGTGGAGTGGGGGAGGGTGCTTCTTCCCCGGTTTTCCAATACCCATTGTATTGCCGTGCAAAAGAGCCCGTTTGGGGCTTCAAAAGGGGCTGTTTGGCATGGCGAAAGCGGTTGTTTGGCAAAATGGCTTTTGTTTAAGGCAGACCATCTGCCCAACAATCAGGGAATATTGTGCAGGTTACGGCGAACAGTTGAAGCTGAATTTTCTTTTTATTTTTTTATCTTTTTTTTTCTAATTCATAAATAATGATTACCTTTGTACACCGAAACTGCGAATCAGGTAGCCTTGGCTATTAACTTTAATGCGTACTAATATAGAGCAATACATTATTTATAATAAACTTAATTTATAACAACTATGAAGCGAATTTTACGTTTTTTCGTGCTCATTTCCGTGCTCGTTCTGCCGTTGCAGGGATTTGCAGACACGGCTACATTCGACTTTAGCACCGACGAGGGGCTAAAAGCCTTGGGAATTGCTAAGCCTGACCCAAGCAAGGCAACAAATCTGACGAAACCAGCCTATACTGTGGGCAGTGTCAGTATGTCGTGTACCAATGGAAGTACGCCTACGCGCGTATGGAATGCTAAAGGCAACACCGAACTGCGATTCTATAAGAAAGGTGGCAGCATTACCTTCAGCGTGCCCGAAGGACAGCATATTACGGCTGTCGTCTTCACAGGGACACTGAGTAGTACGGTCAGTACGGGAAAGCTCGGTGGCATGGAATGGACCGACAACGGCACGACCACCCATTCGGTAACCTTCACCGCAACTGCAACGAACAACATCGAGCGTATCGTCATCACCTATTCGGCTGCCCAGCCGGAGCAGCCTGTATTCACGGTGAACAGCATTAAGGAACTTAAAGCATTGAAGAGTGGCAGCCGTGCCACGCTCTGCCTGACCGACGGCGACGGGGGCAGTATGGCGCGTGTGCTCTATGTGCACGGCACGGGCGATACGCAGGAAGCCTATGTGCGCGACTGTACGGGTGCCGTGTGCTTCTATGGCATCAATCCCAATGTGCCTTTTGCCTGCAACCAGCACATGGCTGGCAAGATAACGGGCGAGTATGTAATGGAGAACGGCGTGCCACGTTTCAAGGCTGTAAGTGCCCTGACCAACACAACGCTGCTCGTCATTGCAGACCCTGTAATGGAAAAAGAGGTGCAACCGAAGGAGATAGAGGCTGCCGATTATGCTGCCAACGTTGCCGATTGGATTAGTCTGAAGAGCCTGCATGTCGCTGCCGACGGACGCTCTACGCAGGAGGGCATCGCCGTGCACAACCGTTTTGGCATCACAGCCGACAAGGATAAGTATGTTGCGCCCTATGCCGGAGCCATCATCGACATGACAGGCATTGCCGTGCCTGACGGCGACAAGAAGGAAATCAGCCCCTTGTTTGGAAACAACCGGCGTCCCATAGTCTTCGTGATTGACGAGGGAGAGGCGTTCGTTTCGCCCCGGCAAGACATGCCTGATGTGGCTGTGCGCCTGAATCGTACGCTCACTTCAGACCATTGGAACACCTTCGCCGTGCCATTCGACATCGAGGCGGAAAACCTGAAAGATGCCCAGATAGCCAAGTTTACCGGCAACATGGAGGGCAGCACGATGATTTTCGAGAGCGGACTGACACGCATCGAGGCTGGTACGCCCTATCTTGTGAAGTGGAACATGAAAAATCCAACCTACGAGAGCGTAACCCTCAAGGCTGCGAAAGCCCAGACTGTAAGTTCAGCCGACAAGCGATACAGCTTCGTGGCAACCTATAGTCCAGCCACGCTCGCCCTCGATAAGACGGAACGTTACCTTGGTTCGGACGGCAATCTCTATTATCCCACAGGTTCGGACGGGCAAGCCAACCACCTCAAGGGATTGCGCGCCTATTATCGAGTTCCTGCCACGGCAACTGCCAAGATAGCCTTCTCCGGCGAAACCACAGGCATTACGCTTCCCAAGGAGCAAAGTCAGCCTTGCCGGTTCAAGGTGTACAACCTCAATGGTCAGTACCTCGGCAGCAGTCTGAACGGCTTGCCAAAGGGACTCTACATCGTAAACGGCTGCAAGGTAGTCATCAATTGAGACAAAGAATACCATCATGAAGAAAAAACTCTATATGGCTCCAGCCATCATGAACATACTCATCACCACGGCTGACCTCATTATGAGCAGTACTGATGTGAATAACAGCGGAACGCAGGTAGGCACTGGAAGCGACCACGGAGGTGCAATGCCTGGGAAGGTGGCTGTTCCAAGGACGGCTTCTGGAGCATGGACGATGATAATAACCTAAATTAAGGAGGACGATAAAATGAAGAAAAGTGTATTTATTTTGCTGGCACTGCTACTGGGCATGACGGCTACGGCGCAGACCCAAAAACAGAAACTCACCATTACTACAAAGCGCGGCAAGGTGCATACCTACGTTATGGGCGAGTCTATGGACAGTCTACGTATCCTCAGCGATGTGGGCATCAAGGTGTATCCCAAGGGAACAAAGGTGTCAAAAGACTATCTCTTCTCGCAGATAACCTACACGCTGACCAACGAACCCACTCCTACCCCCGACCCATCGGGCAAAAACGCCAACCGTAACACCACTGCCGACTTGAAAAAGAATCCGCAGGGGTGGCGATTGGAGTTCCCACGCTTCTATCAGGGAACTAACAAGACCTACGAGATTACTCATTTCACCACCGAGAACGGGAAGCGAATGAACAACTATTCCGTAGAGTGGGACGCCAAACTCAAGGCAAACCGCTGGACCTGCTACGAGATGTACGACAAAATGATGCAGAAGAATGTGAAGCGTAAAAACGATTTCAAGCCGGATCCCGATATCCCATCGGACATGCAGACAACCCTTAAAGATTACAAAGGCAGTGGATTCGACCGCGGACACCTCTGTCCGTCAGACGACAGATGCTGCTCTCAAGCCATGAACGACCAGACTTTCTACCTGAGCAACATGCAGCCCCAAGTACATGGACACAACGGTGGTGTATGGAAAAAACTCGAGGAGAAGGTGCGCGCATGGGCTGGCAAGTGCGACACACTCTATGTAGTCAAGGCTGCCACCATCGACAAGGCAGAGTATATCTGTAACAAGAAAGACCTCAACGAGATTGCCGAGAAAGAGGGCAAGCCAGCAGGCAGCCTTCATTTCCCCGGCATCGTGCCCAAATACTTCTATATGGCACTGTTGGCTTACGACAAGAAGACCAATACCTATCGTGCCCTCGGCATCTGGTCGCCCCACTACACGAAGAGCAAGTACGACTATATAACCATCGAGGAACTCCAGAAGCGCACTGGTATCGACTTCTTCTGCAACCTCGACGATAGCATAGAGAAGGCTGTAGAAGCTACCGTAGACTCCGATTACTGGGAAAAGTAAAGCCACTTCCTGCTTTCTCTTTTTGAGAAAAGAAGTAAGAAAAGATAGCCTTGCCCTTTTTTTAGACGATAGGGGCAAGGCTATCGGATAGGAGATTACGTAATTTTTGATTATTATTTGTATATCTAAGAAAAATTGTTTAACTTTGCAGCAGTTTATATAAAACAAAAGCCGTGTACTGCAAAGAGTTGAATAGTCTGGAAAAACCTCATTTGCCATTATATGCATTATATGGAAGTGTGAACTGGATGCAAGGAAAAAGATATTTCCGTGCTATTTTTAACTTATTATATTTGGTCGTTCCAAATAATTTGCTAACACACACACACACACACACACACACACACACACAGGCGCACCGTCGCTCGTCTCTCTAAAAAACACCTTATTCTTACGCGCGCGAGGCAACTCCCGCAGACCCTTACAGGCAAAGGATTTTCCAGGAAATCCTCTGCCTGCTTTTTATGTCTTCGCCAATTCCCTGAAAAGACAGAATACGATGAATTATCATAAAAACAAAATATAAAACAATTATTGAATATGAAACAGAGAAAGTTGAACAGGCAGGTTTATAAAAAGCCACGATGCAAAATGATAGCTGTGGAGGAGGATACCCTCCTTTTGGATAACTCAAGAGAATTAGATGGTCAGCACAAGCCGATTGAAAGCGACGGTGAGATTCTTGAATCAAAGCAGAATGGCTTCTGGTCCGATGACGAAGAATAAGTTGGTTATTAACAAATTAAAATAGAAAACGTATGAAGACAATAATTAAAACATCGCTGCTGGTTTGCTGTGCTCTGCTGCTGGCAGGCTGTACAGCTGATGAGATAGAAACTGATAAGAAAACTAAGACACCCGACATTCCCGAAGGTGCAACTCTCTTTGAGAGTATCGCCCAGCCGGAGACCCGTACTGTACTTTCTGCGTATGGGCCAGGTGGGTCGCTAAATCTATTATGGGATGCGTATGATGGCATATGGGCGAAGACATCATCAGCTCCCACTGGTTGGGTTAGAAATTCTTATTCAGACCTTTATGGTACAAGGACATCAAATAAAGTCGTTTTCGGGTTTAAGGACCGATTGACAGAAGATTCCTATCTCGTCCGTTATACGGGGCAGGACGGCGAAGAACTCTCTTATGATAAAGTGACTATCCCCTCTGAACAATTAAAAAGAATAGGTACACAGTATGACCCTTACCATTTCTCTATCCGTGGTGACTGTGGCGTAGCCGTGGCACGGAAAGATAAACTGACTGGCAGGTATAAATTCCAGCTTGAACACAAGGCGGCGTATATTGGGATTGGTCCTCATTCTTCCAACAATTCGATGATAAAATTCGAATATGACCCGAAATTTGAGGTTAAAAGTATTAAGGTAACTGCCGACCAGGCTATCTGCGGGACCTTCAAATTCAACGACGATGGCATAGACCTGACTTCACGTCCTGCGACTACGGAGCAGAACAAGTCCATAACAACTTCAGGATGTTCCATAGCCGGTGAACATAATGAGCTGGAGAATGCGAGCGTAATAGTGCTGGCACCGGGTACGTATGGTACAGTCAAGGTAGAATATGTAGTTAATACAGTTGGTCACGATAACGATCCAGATGTTACCGTTAACAGAGAATATAAGAATGTTACCTTTACAGCTGGCAAGGTAAAGTGGATGCGACCTGACTTCAGAGCCGAACTCTACTTAGAAACAGATTGGGATGATGGTCGTACCAATAGATGTCCGAACATCAACGAACTTCGTTGGCTTATAGAAAAGGGCGACCCGCATATAGGCAAGTTCTACTATAGTCCTGGTTATAATAGTGAGGGCGGTCTCAGCGCAGCCTTTTGTCGTGGAATATGGATAAAGAAGCTCAGTGTAATCGCTAAGGAGAACGGGAAGACTGTAGAACAACTTAAAGCTGCAGCCCCAGATGGTGTCAACTATTCTAAGGCAGGAAGAGCAAGTAAAACGATAACTGGCTTACCAAGCGATTTGCCGAACAATATGGGAGATTACATCTTTCTTCCTGCCTTGGGTGCAGATAGAAAAAACGGTACCTTTTGGTCGTCAACTTTTTATCACACGGGTACTTTCACGAATTACTCTTATGTCCTGCACTTTAACGTAGATAGAGGTATAATAGAGATACTTGAAACTGCTCATGAAAATTGGGGTGAAGGTAAAAAGCACTGTGGCTTGTGGCCAGGAACAGTAGAGCAATAGTATAACTAATAGGTACCGATCTACTTTTTCGCTTCAAATGGTCGAAAATCGACAGAAGATAAAACGTATATCTCCATTTTGGTAGGTAGTTGCAGATTATAAAACATAGAAAAAAGAGTCATATCTAATCCTTAATAGAGGGGCAGATATGGCTCTTTTCTACTGGTTGGCTCTGTTTTTTGTATTGCAATAATCCGTCAGATTTCTTTGCAAATATTTGTATGTATGAAATAGAAAAGCTAACTTTGTCTTCTGAATTGTTTTAAAACGCTATTTGTTGGTTCTGTCCAAGTACATGGAGGAAATAGACTTGCAAAGAAGCGTGTCATGCCACAATAACGACCCTTTCTTTCCGGTCCGACTCTGAGAACAGTCGTACGGCAAGGGAAACATTCCACCTTTTTATATAGGTGTAGGTAGAAACAAAAAGCAGAAAAGATTGTAGGTTAGAACAAAATGAAGAAGTATTTAAAAACCGACATTGAAGTTACGGCTGTTAATGCCGAGCGCCATCTGCTGGCTGGTTCTGGCTTGGGCTTTTTGGGTCACGGTTCCGTGAAACAGTCCCATCAATCACCTGATGTCGATGACAAGGCGTTTATGCTAAAAGATTTTAAGGACGCCAAAATAATGGGAATATAAGCCGCAAGACGCTCTAAATAACCCTCGCCGCACCAAAGCCATGTACCGGCAGCACGCTTTCTTCGGAACTGTCTGCAACGCATTTGCCCCTATATGGGTGGGCAAGTTGTCTGCAACGCCACGGAACAGGCAGGCGGAACGGCAGAATTTGCGGACAGAAAGCCGTAATGCGGCAGTACGCTCTTCGGAGCATCAGAACAGAACCTAACTGGTTAGGTCGGCGCTGCAAACCATTCCGTGGTTCAACCGACCTTATCCTCTCTCATAAATTCGTTTGGGGAGAAGTGTGGAAATGCGAAAGCTGCCTGCACTTCTCCTTTTTTTATGGTCGCATGCGCACGGTTCGGAAAGGGCGTGCCACATTTTCGGCAGCGCATCGGCATAACAACGGCTGCACAACAAAACCTGCAGTGCCGTGTAAAAACGCTACTAACACACTACCCACGTTACTACCCACAAGATGCTTGACATGGCTTTTGCGATGTTGTACCTTTGCAAACGTAAACAGACAGCAACGCCAAACATACGTGAAACAGACGGAATGGCTACACCATATTTATATATATAGTTGGTCAGACATATAAAAACGTATTGGCAAAGGTATAAAAACATATAATGAGACAAAAATATGAAATTAACATTAGACGAACATTTATCACCCCATTTCACGGTGGGCGAATTCTTTCGGTCGGGAACGGCAATACGGCTGGGCATAGACAACAATCCCGATGCGCACCCCGGGGAAGGCATCAGCACGGCGGAGGTGGTGGAAAACTTGCGTGCACTGTGCACCGAAGTGCTCGAGCCGCTGCGGAGAAGGGTGGGGCGCGTGATTGTAACAAGCGGCTATCGCTGTCAGGAACTGAACAAGGCGGTGGGCGGTGTGTGGAACTCGCAGCACCTGAAGGGCGAGGCTGCCGACATATTCGTACCCGACACGGCAACGGCAATGCGCTACGGACACATTCTGGAACGCCATTCGGCAGTGCAGCAACTGCTGTTGGAACCAATGGGAATACAGCAAAAACGATGGATTCACGTGGGTTTCAGGCGGTCGGAATAGTCCTTCCGGCGACAAATAGGTAAGATTTCAGCCCGCAGGCTCCACACCGTGGGCACACCTTATGACATGTGAAGAAACATGCAGGTGGGTTGTCCATCTGCACAAATAGAATAAATCAATCATTTTTTTATTAACCTTTAAAATTTAAAAGTTATGTCAATCAAGTACAAAATGTATCAGTTGAACAACACGAAGAGTAAGTATCACAAGTATTGGTACGCCCGTACAGCTTACATGGGCACCATCGGCACCCGCCAGCTGGCTGTACGCATCAGCGACCGCTGTACGGTTACCGAGCCGGACATACTCGCTGTGCTCAGCGCACTGGTAAGCGAGATGTCGCACAACCTGCAGAACGGAATGCGAATCAAGCTCGACGGATTCGGAACTTTCAAACTCGCCATCAGCTCTACGGGTTCCAAGGAGCGCAAGGACTTCGTTGCCGCAAAGCAAATAAGATGTCCGCACGTCCTGTTTCAGCCCGAAACACACGTCGGAGCCGACAAGGTGCGTGTTAAAAACTTCGTTACGGGCGTGAAGGTAGAGGAACTTGCCACCTACATTGGTACCAAGAAAAAGAAGGACGACACCAATCCTTCAGGCGGAGGGGCAACTCCCGGAGGCGGACAGCAGCACCCATAGGCTGGCAAGACAGCCTGCCTTGGTGGGCAAATAGATTTTCAGGGTATCTCAGTTTCCCAGTAATCCCCATGGAAACAGGAAAACTTGAGACCCTGTACCTTGGAAACGTCTGGGAAAGTTAGGCTTTCCAAGACACCTGTGGACGCCCACCTCTCCCGCAAAACACTTTTTATTAACCTTTTAAGACCAAGAAATTATGAACAAGAACAAATGGAAATTCATCGTACAGCTCATGCTTTCAGTACTCACTGCCATCGCAACAACGTTGGGAATGGGGTCTTGCATGTAAACCAAAACACCCATCAAGGAACTTGGAATATCGTTTGTTAATCAATTGTACTGATTATATGGCGATGTGCAAATACTTGAAACACAATGCCCTACCAGCCATGTCTGCCGACAGGTTGGTAGGTTGTTGCCGACAAGAAAGGA
>ERZ772960.2353-NODE-2353-length-13836-cov-12.451346_pt1 | contig 13836 bp, 15 predicted proteins | sample MGYA00580678_ERZ772960 | MGnify/ENA primary metagenome ERZ772960 (study PRJEB29015, sample SAMEA2737930) | human oral metagenome | biome: human oral; feature: human-associated habitat; material: dental | place: China | collected 2059 ... | reverse complement strand
ATCACATTTTTGCTTCCATTTTCTCCATTTCTTACATCATGCCGATGAATAAAGGTGCCTATCTTCCTTTTGGGAATATTTCTACCAAGTTCTTCAATATAGGTATCACAAACCAGCTTCAAGTCATCTAATCCTGACTCATAGGCTTTTTGGTTAGAAAGCATAGCCGTGTATATGTCTGCATATTTTTTTTGAATATCAATAGCCGGAAGAAATATGTCCATGTCGCACATGTCTTCCCATGAAAAGGTTTCACGGGCAGATCCCCATGAATTAAATCGAGCATACCTATCAAATTCTGGACGATTAAAAAACATGAATAGATAATCCGAAAGCAGTAAATCTTTCCTTTTTATGTCAAACACAACATAGGAGGAAGATACAATATAAGTATTATCAGTATCATTATGTGCCAGAGTGATTTTTTCACCATTTCTCGAAGTTACAGTAACATATGCGAAGTAATCAGGTTTTACCAAAATATAAGGTTTGAGGGAAACTCCTGACATATCCGCTTTTGTTTCTATAAATATTTTTTGGATAGAAATCCCCTTAACCGAATCAAGTGAGTACGTGTTATCGGAATTTCTATCATCTCTTAACTGAATAAGCTCTCCAAGTTTATATTTAGTCAATCCCATAGCCAATCCCCCTAAATGCATCTTCAAGCATCGCCTGAGACCGCTTTTCTCGTCTCATCACGTCCTGCATTTCAGTCTGAATTCGAGTCATCTCTGCAGGATAATCAATATCCAAATCGTGGTCTATAAATTTGATATATTTACTTGGCGCAAGAGAATAATCCTTGGCCTTAATATTATCAAGTGACACAGATTGACAATATTCAGGAACGTCAGCGTATTTGCTTCTATCCTCATCCTGCCAATTGCTATAAAGTTCTTTAACTTTAGCAATTTGCTCATCAGTTAAAACTATTTTCTTTTTCTTTTTGCCTTTATCTATGACAATCTCCTCAATGTTGCTATTCCATGTACGAAGATCCACAAACAGGACTTCACTTCTGCGGTCGCGCAGCTGTCTGCCATGCCACTCTCCAGCCTTCTTGTTCATATTGACAATCCAGAGCGTCACGGAAATATCTGTCGTATAGAACATGTCACGAGGAAGAACGATAATTGATTCCACCTTATCATTATCAATTAAGCGCTTGCGATTCTCATATTCGTCAGGATCATTCAATGCTCCATTTGCAAGCAGAAATCCGGCAATGCCGTGAGATACGTCTAATTTGGAAATCATATGAAGTATCCAAGCGTAGTTTGCATTTGCTACGCGAGGAACAGTATAACCATGCCAGCGATAATCATCTGTCAACTCGTCCTCAGCTCTCCAGCCTTTAAGATTGAAGGGAGGATTGGCCATAACAAAGTCAACCTTCTTGTCCTTATGAAGGTCTTCTGTAAAAGTTGAAGCGTTCTTTTCTCCAAGGTTGTGAGCGATACCACGGATAGCAAGGTTCATTTTGCAGAGACGCCATGTGTCTGGATTGCTTTCCTGACCAATGATAGACACCTTCTTTCTGCTGCCATGATATCTATCGACAAATTTCAGAGACTGTACAAACATGCCCCCAGAACCACAACAAGGATCATAAACTGTACCGCTATAAGGCTCAACCATCTCAGCAATCAGTTTTACAACACAAGCTGGCGTGTAGAACTCACCGTCTTCCTTTGTACCGGAAGCCGCGTACACCTGAAGGAAATATTCATAAACTCTGCCGATGAGATCTTCCTCTTGGAAGCGTTTCTCGTCGATTTTGTTGACCTCGTCAATCAGGCTCTTCAGCTTAGATTTATCAGCGCCAAGGGTGGCGTAAAGGTTCTTAGAGACAGCACCTTTTAAAGCAGGGTTACTTTCTTCTATATCAGCCATGGCCTGATCGATGATGACTGCTATATCATCAGAAGAAGCGTGCTTCACAATATAAGACCAGCGAGCAGTCTCTTTCAGATAAAATACATTTTCAGCATTGTAAGACGATACCTTGTTCTGTAGAATCTCAACCAGCTTGGGATCATCATCTTTATGCTCTTCCGCAATCTGAGCACGACGCTTTTCAAATTTATCTCCTGCAAATTTAAGGAATACCAGTCCAATAACCGCATCCCTGTTTTTTTCCGTGCTTCCAACGCCACGTAATGCCACGCGGCAATTCCATAAAACTGTTTCAAGAGAAACCTGTGTATCTTTCGCTTTTGCTGCTCTTGCCATTATATTTTTCCTCACTTCCAGCCCTCATAATGATGAGGCGCATATGTTGTATTGTAGTAAACCTGCAGTCCCTTAATCAGGACTTATCGATTATTCTTCTGTCGTTTTCTTTTCGTTGTCATCGGATGCGCCGCCAGAACGAATCCAGTCATCTACCTCTGACAGTTTAAATTTCCACATCCTGCCAACTTTGTATGCTGGCATATCTCTTTTTGAAATCCATTGAAGAATCGTCTCCCGGCCAACTCCCAGATACTCTTGCACATCTTTAAGATTTGTCCATTTTTCAATATTCTCTGCCACGTTCTACACCTCCGTTGCATCCTTTGGTACAAAATCAATCTTTACCTTAATATCAAACAAGCTTTTATGATTTGGAAAACAGTCTCTGCCATCAGCATCTTGCATCTCAAAATGACAATCGAATCTACCTTCCTTGCCGCGTGTCTGTATGACCACGGCAATTTTTTTATTTGTTCCGGGCTCCATTTTCGGAATATCTATCTCTGTTTTTTCTGCAAGTGGCCCGGTTTTATATGTCTTTATAAAGACAAGCTTTCGCTGCTCCCAAGTAGCAGTTCCGATATTTCTTAATTCCCACGTATGTCGGAACTCCTCATCTGTTTGTTTTTGGTACTCCTGTTCTCCTCCGAATACTGAAACGCTGTCCCCTTGATAAAGCGGTTTGAACTTTTGAAGATCCTCTGCCGGTTTTTCAGTGAGTATCCTTTTGTATTCAGCAGCAACTATATCTTCTACATCGCTATCCGGACTTTCAAATATGAGCTGATACTGTCTTGCTACAGCTCCAGCCAGTGCTTTCTTATCAGAGTCAAGCACATCTGATATTCCATAAGCATTCATTGCTTCCGAGACTCTGCTCTCGTCGATATGTTCTTCAAAGAATGCTGAAATCCCATCAACATCCACAGGAGACGGAAACGTCTGCTTGAGTTTATCTGTTAACGGCTTAAGTTTCTTGCCGCTAATCAATTTTTTCTCGTACTCATGACTGTTGTACGGAGAGTCAGAAAATTGATTACTTCCTCCCGCGCGAAAAAGTTTAGCGACAAAGATACCTTGATTCTGTATTCCCTTGCAGTAGGGATATATCTTTGAACCACAAAGTGCAAAATTCATCTAATATCCTCTGCTTTCAAAAAGTCCCTTCAGTAGTCCCATTAGTCCCTTCACAACCTGATGTAAGTCCCATCCACAAAAAGTATTCTATGAACAGATAGATGAGAGACGGTGAAACCGACAAAGAGCGATATTACTTTATTTATTATACACAATAAACAGGCAAATGTCAATATTAAACCAGTTCTAACTCACACAAACTCACTCAAACCGACACTTATCTATCTCCGCTATTTACGCTGGCTCCCTGATCAAAAGCCGTTCGCAGTGGGAATAACGGATACAACCAAATAACAAAACCAGCGGCGCGAACTTGCTGGCCAATCGAAACGGAGCTTGTAGCTCTATTCCGGTGGGCTTTTTGCGCCTTTTTCAGGACATGTGCTGGCTCCGTTTCAGAAAAACAACGGAGGCAAAACATGTCAAAAGAAGAAAAAACTTATTTTATCTACATTCGCAGCACCGGTGAAAAAGTACCGGTCACCAGAGAACAGCACGATTCTTTTTATAAGGAAGCTGACCGTATCCGTCACAAGGAACAGGATCACGGCAGATGCATGTGCCCTTACCGCTTCATCTGGAAGTGCGACGGTGACTGTATCGGCTGCGAATATCATGCAGCAGGCGATATCACTTCTCTGGATCAGCCTCTCCCTGATGGCAACGGCACCATCGGCGATTATATTCCCGACCGCAGTAAGCCGATGGAGGAAGTAATCGCCGACCGTATGCTCTTAGAACAGCTCTTTGCCAGACTGCGTGAGCTTGACCCGGAGGCAGATACCATCATTCAGCTTTGGAAGGATCACCCGGAGGGTATCTCCGACCGCGCTATTGCAAGAGCACTCGGTCGCCCGCAGAAGACCTTTGCGGATCAGATGAAGAAGTACCGCACCGACCTGCGCAGGATTACCGGCGACAAGTAATATAAGCACCACGAATCACACCCTTTCCGGCCATTGTCCTTTTTGGATAGTGGTCGGAAATTTTTTATAAAATCCTCCGCTCAAATCGGCAGTTCATCTCCAGTGGAAGGTGAAGGCAATAGAACACAGCCTTCAGAAAGCGAGGTGAACATGATGTACCGCAGTTACGCAGACACCGGCGGCAACGTGAACGAGGAGATCAAGCTCTTGAATTCCATCAGTCACGTATCCGCCCGATTGGCAAGGAACCTCTCACTCCTTGCCGCAAGCCAATCCGAGGAAGGAGGAAAAGAAAATGTCAAAGATGGCAGAAATGGCGCAAACCATCGAAGAGCTCCGCATCGCTGCTGCTTCTATTAATGCCGCAGCCGACTGGCTCTACCAGCAGTTTTCCGGTGACGACAATTCTACGCAGGAACCCGCGAAGGCACCGGTTAAGAAAGAAGCCAAGCCTGAGCTCAAGCTGGAGGATGTAAGAGCCGTCCTTGCTGAGAAGTCCCGTGCCGGTCACACCGCAGAGGTACGTGCCCTGCTTAAAAAGTACGGTGCTGCAAAGCTCTCAGAGATCGATCCGGCAAACTATGAAGCCCTGCTTCAGGACGCGGAGGTGATTGGCAATGGCAGCTAAAGCACACGCAATCCTGTCCGCATCCTCATCCGACAGGTTGCTGCACTGCCCGCCGTCGGCAAGGCTCTGCGAAACCTATGAGGACAAAGGAAGCGACTACGCTGCAGAAGGCACTGACGCCCATGCGCTTGGCGAGTACAAACTCAAGACTGCGCTCGGTATGCCTGCCGATGATCCTACCGACAGCCTCAAATGGTATTCCGAGGAGATGGAGGACTGTACTTCCGGCTATGCCGAATATGTGCTGGAACAGATCGAAGCTGCCAAGGAAACCTGTGCTGACCCGGAAGTCCTTATCGAGCAGCGCGTAGACTTCTCCCGCTGGGTAGAACAGGGCTTCGGAACCGCCGACTGCATCATCATAGCGGACGGCACTCTCCGGGTGATCGACTACAAGCACGGCTTAGGCGTCTTGGTCTCCGCAGAGGAAAATCCGCAGATGCAGTGTTATGCCCTCGGCGCTCTGGAGCTTTTCGATGATATTTACGACATCGATCAGGTTTCCATGACCATTTACCAGCCGAGACGTCAGAACGTCAGCACTTATGAAATCAGTAAGGACGACCTGTACCGCTGGGCAGATGAAGTCTTAAAGCCTACCGCAGAACTGGCCTTTGCCGGTGACGGGAACTTCCTCTGCGGTGAATGGTGCGGCTTCTGCAAGGCCAAGAACGAGTGCCGCGCCAGAGCCGAGGCAAACCTTAAGCTCGCACAGCACGATTTCAAGCTCCCGCCACTGCTTACGGATACCGAGATTGAGGTCATCCTCGGCAAGGTAGATGAGCTGGTCAGCTGGGCTTCCGATATTAAGGAATACGCTCTGCAGCAAGCTCTCTCCGGTAAGGAATGGTCAGGTTTTAAGCTCGTCGAAGGACGCAGCAACCGCAGATACAGCAATGAGGCCGCCGTCATTGACGCGGTCGAGAAAGCAGGCTTTGACCCTTATGAGAAAAAGATTCTCGGCATTACCGCCATGCAGAAGCTCCTCGGCAAGTCTCGCTTTGATGAACTCCTGACGGCCTATATCGAAAAGCCGCAGGGAAAGCCCACACTTGTGCCGGATAGCGACAAGCGCCCGGCCATGAACACAGCAAAAAATGATTTTATGGAGGAAAACGACAATGAATAAGAATGTAAAAATCAGCAATCCCATGAAGGTTATCACCGGTGTTGACACCCGCTGGAGCTACGCGAACGTCTGGGAGCCGAAGTCCATCAACGGCGGCACTCCCAAATACAGCGAAGCCTCATCATCCCTAAGTCCGACAACAAGGATGGCGAGGCTAAGCTCAAGGGCAACGGCAAGTCCGTACCGGCGCTCTCTGTCCTTAAGACACCTTTGCGCGACGGCGATGCAGAGCGTCCGGATGATGAGGCATACAAGAATGCCTACTTCGTCAACGCCAATGCAACCTCTGCTCCCGGTATCGTGGACGCAGACCTGAATCCGATTCTCACCCGCTCCGAAGTGTACAGCGGCGTGTACGGCAGAGCCAGCATCACGTTTTATGCTTTCAACTCTTCCGGCAACAAGGGAATCGCCTGCGGTCTCAACAATCTGCAGAAGATCCGCGACGGTGAGCCTCTGGGCGGCAAGGCAAGCGCTGAGTCCGACTTTGCAACTGACGACGATGAAGATTTTCTGAACTAAGGAAAGGAGCGCAAAATAATGGAAAACACAGTTATGATTTCATCCCTTCTCTGCAACATTCTGATCGGATGCTTCTGCATCGTAGTCCTGTCTTGGGCAGTGGTCGCCATCCAGACGGTGATCAATGACTTCAAGCGCGAGAAACGCGAGAAAAAAAAGGCTGCGCAGGACGACGAATACCATACCAAACGTATGGAAGCCCTGAAATAATCCGGTAACGGCAGGCGGCTTAGGAGCGATCTTAAGCCGCTTGTTTGAATTGAGGTGAAAATCTATGCAAACACTCAGTATTGATATTGAAACATATAGTGGCGTGAACCTATCCAAGTGTGGAGTATATAAATATGCCGAGTCACCGGATTTTGAAATACTGCTTTTTGGCTACAGCGTCGACGGCTCCGGTGTGACGGTCATCGACCTTGCACAGGGAGAACATCTGCCGCAGGAACTCATAAAAGCCCTGACTGATGATACTGTCATCAAATGGGCTTTCAATGCAAATTTTGAACGGGTGTGCTTATCCCGGTATCTTCGTGATCTTGGAGTAAGCCTTGACCCCTTCCACGATAACCACCCTCTCTCGACCGAGTGCGCACGTTTTTTAAATCCGGAAAGCTGGCGCTGCTCTATGGTCTGGGCGGCCACAATGGGACTGCCACTCTCTCTGGAGGGTGTCGGTGCTGTCCTTGGTCTTGAAAAGCAAAAGCTCACTGAGGGAAAAGATCTGATTAAATACTTTTCCATGCCCTGCGCTCCGACAAAGGCAAACGGCGGTCGCACGAGGAACCACCCCTTCCATGCACCGGACAAATGGGAATCCTTCAAAAAATATAACATCCGCGATGTGGAACCCGAGATTGGCATTAAAGATCGTCTTTCCAAATTCCCTGTGACGGAGGAGGTCTGGGATGAATACCACATTGATCAAGAAATCAACGACAGAGGCGTCCGGCTCGACATGGATCTGGTGAAGGAAGCTATCGAAATGGACTCCCGCTCCCGGTCAGAGCTGACTGCTGCTATGAAAGATATGACAGCACTTGATAATCCAAATTCCGTCCAGCAAATGAAACAGTGGCTCTCCGATAATGGGCTCGAAACTGACAGCCTTGGAAAAAAGGTTGTGGCAGAGCTTATCAAAAACGCTCCTCCGGAGCTTCAGACTGTTCTGGAACTCAGGCAGCAGCTTGCCAAATCCTCCGTCAAGAAACATCAGACGATGGAGCGTGCTGTCTGCGACGATGGCAGGGCTCGCGGCATGTTTGCATTTTACGGTGCCAACCGCACCGGACGCTGGGCAGGCCTACCTTTACAGTAAGGAACCCGGAAACGACCTGCCGAACTTCGCCGAAGTCATCTGGGATTACGACATCGAAGCAATCCTTGCAGATTGCCGGAAGCTCGGAGTGAAGGAATTTACCATCAGCTCAACCTTCTCAAGCCTGATCGAGACCATTGCCAAGTTTGAAGAGCTCGGCTGCACGCTGGACGGAATTGTAAAGGTCAAAGAGCGCTACACCCACTTCGGAAGCGACGAACACGCCCTCATCCCGGCCTTCAAGATGACGGTAAAGGAGGCTTAAGGAAATGTGGAGCGAAGGAGTTATCGGTATCCCGGATGCCAAGGATAAGGAAAAATATACCAAGTGTCACTACTGGGTAAATCACTACGATGAGCCGAGCGAGATCTACGGTATAAACGGCGGCAGGATCAGCAAGCTCATGATCAAGATTGACGGCGATACCGTTTGCAACTACGACAGAGGTTGGGACATTCATACCACCTGCAAGGAAGCAGAGATGGCGCTTTGCATCCTGCTTGAAAACTACAACTAAACATTAAACCCTGAATATGAATATTCCGGGAGACTGAGCCAGAAGGCTCTTTCTCTCGTACTGATACCGGATCGCTTAAGCGGTCTTTTTTTATAGGACGAGAAAGGAGGCGGCCACCGTGCCAATGCGAAAACTGAAAAACTATAAGCCGACCCGCTTCATGGCAGAGACTTCCCACTACAGTAAGCAGATGGCGGACTTCGCTGTAATGTTCATCGTCTGGCGCTGCATCAGTCGCTTGGAGCCCACCTCCGCCGAAAAGAACTGCACCAACCGGACGGTAAATGAGCTCCTGCTGCAGGAAATCACAGTCAAGGCCTTCAATCAGATTCTCTCCGAGCGAGACGCGTTTCTTAAAACCTTACAGCAAAACATCGCCAAGGCTGTGGTGGGCGCTGACACCCTCTCGCCGGATGGCATTCAGGCAAGGCTTGAGGAACTGCAAAAAGAGCTCATCAAGAAGGCCAACAACAAGCAGGACTATGACGCCATCGCCGATGAGATTTTCTGGCTCCGCGACCAGAAGGAACAATCCGAGCTCGACAGCCACCACCGGGAAGAAGCCATGAATCGGATTAAAGAACTGCAGGACTTCATCGCCGGACAGGAAACCGCCATCACGAAATTTGACGAAGCTCTGGTTAAAAAGCTCATCGAGAAGATCACCGTCTTCGCTGACCACTTCACCGTGGAATTTAAGTCCAGGATCACGATTGATATCGAGGGATAATCCCACAGACGCACATACACCTCCGAGCCGTTATGGTTCAGAGGTGCTTTTTGTTATTGTATCGTTTCCAGCTGTCTTTATTGGCAGTGCGGGTGCCTTCTTACATCCTTACAAACAGGAATTTGTCACTTTCTTGCTACTACAATAGGCTGATAAAAGTCTGTTTCCTCCGGGAACTTCCAGCTCACCTCACTACAACCGCTGGACATAAGCAGATTTGTCAGCTCTTCTCTGAGGGTGGCTCGGTATTCGCACTCAAATTTGCTGATCTGAAGATCCTCTTCGTCATCAATAATATACTGCGTCAGGCGATAATTATCTCCGTTCCAGACCCATGTCTGGAAAGAGACACGCTGCCCCTTATCTGTCTTATGGATATACGGTGGTGAGTACGGAGGCTTCTCAGTTAGAAGGCTATCATAATCCCTAATGCTGGCAGCAAAGATACCGCCCGGCCTGATCAGACCGGTAATGCTTCTGACAGCCTTTTCCAGATCCTCGCTTGTAAGCATATGCGGCAGCGCATTATCCATCGCGATCACTATATCGAACTGCTCGGTGAAGGTATCAGACAAGGCACAGAAGTCTGCATGCATATAACGGATTTTTACATTATTCTTTTCGGCACGTGCAGCAGCTTCGTCAAGCTCTCCATCACTGATATCCGAAGCAGTCACAGAATAACCTATGGCAGCCAGCCCGATTGCCTGTGTTCCGATACCGCAAGCGCAGTCGAGGATCTGAGCCGAGCCATCAAATCCATTGTCAGCAAACAGCTTATTCAGAATCACAGCCTGCTCTTTCGTTGTGGATTGCCAGTCCAGAAAGAGTTTGTCATACTGAGTTGCCAGATTATCATAAAAGGTTTGCGTGATATCCATAATCCTCACCTTTGCAAATTACGATTTGTATTTCTCTCTTGTTACGGCTCCCCGCCGTCTTTGATGGCAGTGCGGGTGCACTCTTGCAATCTGCCAAACAGGAAACGTTTTATTACCATTGAGCGATTGCCTTTGTAATACACTGATCAAGCTCAATTCTCGTTTCCCGGCATTCATTCTTGAATCCCTTGGCCTCCTTAAATGCGTAAGCAATAAAGAAGTCGATCAGCCACCCCGGAGCCAGCTTTTTCATCATTCCTTCCGGCAATATGAAATGTGTTCCGTGTTCCTTCAGCACAGCCTCAAAGGTACATCTATGCTCTTTTTCATTGAGTCGCTCCATCATCCTGCGTATATATTTGCAGGTATCCCAGAGCACGTCGTCCTCTGCTCCGCCAAAGATAATGTGTCCTTGTATCTTTTCGACTTTGATCTTCTCATCTTCCATCAGCGAATGTTTTTCTTCGGACTCATCAAACATAGGTCTTGATACGACCATGTCACCATACGACTTTGTATCTGATTGGATCTTCTTCCAGTAATCAGGATGTCTATAGGCATAGGGAAGGTATGGCAATTGTTCGCCCCTCCAAGTAAGCGTGGATTCATTGTCTCCCGGACGCTCATGCATGCCGTCCTTGTTGTCCTGATAAAAGCCTTCCATGATAAAGTCGGATGGAGAAAGCGCAACTGTCAGAGTAATGTCCGGAATGAAGGAAGCTGCAGCAAGAGCAACCATTCCCGTTGTCGAAAGACCGACAATACCTATCTTCTTATGGCCATTCTTCTTGAGAAATTGAACGGCGGTCTCGATCCTTTCCAATGGATAACTGTGATGACCATAATCTTTCTTTTCCGGAGACATAGTCATGACACAGCAACCCTGACTGTGAAAGTATTTTACTCCACCCTTTGCGAGGTAATCGTCTGTATCATCACCGAACATCTCTATAATTGCTTTGTTCGTCTTGCTTGAGCATGGATAATATGATCCATTAAAACCATCCTGATCCACACTGAAGTGTTTCGTATATCTCATAAAAGCCTCCGTAGTTTACGCTCCTGTTATTCTCTGCCCCCACCGCCTTTGATGGCAGTGTGGGTGCCTGACATCTATCTCACAGCCACAACTCCCCGACATCTAACTTGGCAACTCAACTCTCACACTTTTTGAGCCGATTCGCCCTTGGATAAGTTTCCGCAGAGCGTTCCGCTTGTTCGATATCAAATTTGCACAATTGCCCGAAAACCGCAGTAATACTGGGCTTTCGAGGTTATTTTCCATCGATCCTTGACATCAATACTACCGTCTCCACATGTGGTGTAAAACAGAATAGATCAACTGGCACAATCTTTTTAATCTGATATCCAGCTTTCTTAAGAGGTTCGATATCTGTAACTTGTGTGTATGGATTACAAGAAATATATACGACTCTATCTGGAGAAAGCTGTGCTAGTTTATGCATGAATGGTAGTGTCATTCCAGATCTTGGTGGATCTAGAATTACTACATCTGGTTTTATATTCATGCGTTGAATAAACTCTGCCGCATCTGCTGCATAGAATTCTGTATTTAATAATTTGTTGTGCTTTGCATTGTTTTTGGCATCTCGTATAGCTTGTGGATTGATTTCAACTCCAATAACATGCTTTGCAGATTGAGCTGCTAGTAAAGAGATTGTTCCAATACCACAACATGCATCCAATACAACATCAGTATCTTTAATCTTCGCAAGTGATAGTGCTGTACGATAGAGCACTTCCGTTTGTTCTGGATTGACTTGATAGAATGACTTTGATGAAATGCGGAACTCTAAGCCACCAATACGGTCAGTGATATAACCTGGACCATATAATATTCTTTCATCTTTTCCAAGTATCATCGATGTATGAGCACGATTAAAATTCAGAATAATCGTTTTAATCTGTGGAAATTTCTTTACCATTGCGTTTACGAAATTCTTTGAACTTGGTAGTCCCTTTGAACCAATTACGATATCAAGTAAAACATCATTTGTTGCTTTCGAGATACGGATATACGCATGACGTAACGTACCCCTACCACTATCTTCATCGTAAATTTCAATACGCATGGATTCTGCTAACTTACAGATTGTCGTAAGAATCTCATTTGCGAGCGTATGTTGAATCAAACACATCTCACTTGGCACTTTACGATGACTATTTTCTTCATACATGCCTGCATAGATCCTGTTAGTCTTTTTTTCTCTTGCAAAGCTTGCATAGATTTTATGACGATAGTGATACGGATCTTTCATGCCAAGCACCGGTTCAACTGCTTTGGTACGGAAAATCTTACGCATCTCTTCACGTTTCATTTTTAATTGTTCTTCATATGGGACATCGATGTATGCACATCCACCACACTTTTTACTCACTGGGCAATACTTCATAATGTTACCTCTTTTAATGTATATACAACATTATCTGTTACCTTGCGTAAAACTTCATAGGATTGATGACCATTTGCGATCAGTACACAATCATGAATACCAAGTGCTTCCGCAACTTCTTTATCATGAACAGTATCACCGATGTATTTACATTCAGATGGTTCCACATCACTCTTTCCCATCCAAATCTTTGCCATCTCTACTTTTGAAGCCGCAAGCAGATTATCAATCCCTAGAATTTCATCAAAGTATTGATCAATTCCTAGTAATTTACACTGCTCTACAAGTTTATCGTGACGAGATGCGGACAGAATGACATTGCAATATCCAAGTTGGATTGCCTTTTCTACCGTAGTAATAAAATCATCCATCAAAGAACACTCATCGAAACGACGGTCGTATTCTTGATTAAATTCAAGAGATACTTCCTCATAGCTTTCTGTATCAAAGGTATAACCAATATGGTAATAGTAGTTAATTACCGGAAACGAGAATGTGTTGAGATAGTCTTGTTTTGTGACAGGATACTTCTCCATTTCCCTCTTTTTTAACATTTCATTTTCAATCGATAAGCACAATTGTAAATCATCTAAAATTGTGCCATTAAAGTCCCAAATTAAAGTTTTCATGGATTGATTATATCATCTCTTTTCGATGTCTAAGAAAAAAGATGTCGCCATCAACAGGATTATGTATCCGCGTTAATATCGACATCGATTTCTTGAATCTTATTTTCCTTAAATTTCCAACTGCATACTTTTGTAGGCTTTTTTATCATATATGATGTAGTTGAAACATGGTTATCAATTAAATCATATATTTTATACCCAGCCATATCATAGAATGTAACACTGTCATTTTCAGTATTATTTTTTCCCTGAAAGGATGTACTTGGACCTACGCTATAGTATGTATCATTGATTGTATAGTCTTCACTCCAATGTACATGACCTTGCATGACTAATACTGTATTCGTATTTTGAATATGCTGAATAAACTTTCCAGCTTGTGGTAAACATGGTATCCCTGGATATTTTCTGACTGGATGATGCATCAAAATGATTTTCTTTTCAGGTGTATTTAGTTTTTTATCAAGCCAAGAGAAATCCTCCTCTGTGAATTTCCCATTTGCATTTCCATACTCAGAATTATTTAATGCAAGAATCGTATAATTCTGTATTTGATACGTCGTATGACTTTTTGTTTTAAATACGTGTTGGTAATTTTCATTATCGTGATTTCCAGGAATCGCTATAATTAGGATTTTCGGAAAGTATTTTTTAACAATACTTTCTACTGTTTGATAATCATCAACACTGCCATTATCACAGATATCACCTGTCAAACAAACACAATCATATTCTCCGTGTTGTAGCGCATCTTGCAAGCACATCT
>ERZ772960.2350-NODE-2350-length-13849-cov-2.493185_pt1 | contig 13849 bp, 11 predicted proteins | sample MGYA00580678_ERZ772960 | MGnify/ENA primary metagenome ERZ772960 (study PRJEB29015, sample SAMEA2737930) | human oral metagenome | biome: human oral; feature: human-associated habitat; material: dental | place: China | collected 2059 ... | reverse complement strand
AGGTTCCAACACAGTATAATAAATCTCTGTGGAATCTTCGCAGGTAATCGAAACTTGCTGCGCCTCTTTATAGAAACCGCCCATAGGGCTAAACTTTGGACAAGGTGCATTTTTTGGGACAGATTGAGGAGGTTCAGGCTCAACAGGCGAATTACAGGCGGTAAGCAATGCCAGTATCCCAAAATAAGACAAAAAAATAAACCATTTTTTGCTCTTCATAAAAAATCTCCTATGGAAAGATTTTCGGAAGTTGCAACTTCCGAAAATCTTTTTAGCCGTGCGCGCAAGCGCACATGTTCAATAATCGAGTTTGCGAAAACATACAATATCGTATTCATCCGCTCCTTATCGAAACGATACGTATACGTATCTTCCGCAAACCTCCGCACAAACTCGAGAAAAGAACGCTGCGATTTCGAGCAATGCGCAGAAATCGCGAGTGTCTCCCATAAATAAAAAACGCTTCGGCGTTTTTTGTCTTCAGACTTTAGCGACGGCGATATTTTAGCCGAGTTTTTTATCATATCTCCTTTTGTTTTATATTTTTACGGCTGGAATCTTATAGGACTTCTCGAACCAAAAGATTCTTGCCGTAGTTGCACAAAATGAACGTTCGGCAAACTCGACGGTTAGCTTCGGATATACAAAAATGATATTTTGTAAACATTGCATCCCAAACATTTTCCTAAATTTCAATCGGCGGAAACATCGTAAAGAGCAACAAAACCGAAACTAAGGAAATAAGCGTTTTCTTCATAATTCGCCTTGTATGTAATTCGAAAAAAAGGTGTGTAGCATCATGCTGCGCATCGCCGGAACGGATGGATTTGGCTGGGATCTTTTAAAGATTTTTGTCAATTCCTTTTATAATTGTTGTTTTAGCGGTTATATTTCCAGTAAAACCTTTTTTATTTTATCACGAGTTTATTCAAAATCAAGAATTTCGTATGATAGGGCAACCGCACTGTAAATTGATTTCCGTGCAGCGGTCTTTACATAACGCCTGTCGAATGTTTTTGCGCTTAAAAGCGTTTTGGCATAAGCGTTTCGGTTTAATCGATTAAATCGGAAAGACTTACTCCCGAACCGCTTGTTACGTCTTTTGTAAGCCGCGCTCCGATAACGTTTTCCAAAAACTCCGGTGAAATGCCGGGTGTGAGAATTTTTTCCGTGCGGAGAACCGCAACATCGTCCGCTTTTATGCGTTCACCTTTTTTCATAGCGCGCATAAAATGAATGGAGCGGTTGGTGCGCCCGTAGTTTTCTCTTTCGCTATCCGCAAGCCTTTTTATACCGTCGCCCAAAACGGAAGAGACCTTTTCCGCTCCGTAAACGGCGTTCATACGTTCGATAATTTCGTAAGCTCCGCGCTCTTTTCCGTAATTGCGCATTGCTTCAAAACTTTGCCGCAAGGCTCGGCACATAATTGCAAACTGTTCACCCTCAAGCGCGATAGGATCGTCGAGACCGCTCGTTCGGCGGCTGAGAGTTATATGTTTTTCGATTACGGTTCCGCCCTGCGACACAAAAAGACAGGGGACAAGAACGGGATCCGAACTATGGTCGCTTACACCGGTCTCAACGCCGAACACCGCGCGCAGCGAAGAAATCACCCTAAGATTATATTCATCTTCCGGAGCCGGATAACTCGTAATACAATGCAATAGCGTTACGCCGTCCGTACCCAAAATCTCAAGAGCCTTTTCAATATCGGAAATCCTCGAAACTCCGCTTGAAAGAATCACCGGAACGGCATTTTCTCCGCGCGCCTTTTGATTTTCACGAAAAGCGGCAAGAGATTTAAGCATCGGATAATGATTCAATTCCGGCGAGGCGATTTTTACAAAATCCGGCTTAATTTCCAAAAGTTCCGAAAGACTTTTTAATCCGAACGGAGAACAACCGAACAAAATATTCCGCGAATGCGCATATTCAAGCATATCCGCATAAAAATCCGCACCGCACTCAAGCGATTTAAAACGATCGTAAAGCCGGATGCTTCCCGTAGGAAGATTCACCGTTCCAGTATCCGGGTGCAGAATCTCATCCGCATAAACCCACTGAAACTTTACCGCATCAGCTCCCGCGTCGGCGGCAGTATCTATAAGCGCACGCGCTTTTTCGTAAGACGTCTCATGTGAAGTTCCTATTTCCGCAATTATAAGCTGCATAAAAATCCTCAAAAATATCTCTGCATTCGGTGCAAAATAATTTCTTTTATAATTAGGGCGCAACCGTATTCCGATAACCGGCTTTTCGCGGTTTCATTCGCGGCAAGCCGCGAACGGCTCCGCCGCCGCTACAATCCGGCGCAAGTTTGGTTTTCCGTCGTGTGCGGTTTTTCCGTTGTTCTACGTAACAACCGCAGTGTCCGCCGCTCTTCCGTAGTGCGCCGGCGGAGCCAAGGAAGTTGTTATACATGCACGCTCGCGCGTGCTGTAAGTCCGGCGCAGACTTGGTTTCCCGTTATTTACGGTTCTTCCGTTATCCTACGTAACAACCGCAAAGTCTGCACGATAATAATTGTGTGCAGACGGGAATTGTTTTTGTCTGCCTCGTCCGCTTCGCCCGGATCGGGGGTGGAGCCTCGCTCGGAACGTTATGTCCGATCCGCCCGGATCAGGGATAGCGTCTCGCTCGGAGTGCCGTGTCCGTTCCGAGCGAGTGCGTAAGTGCCGCCCGAGCGAGTGCGTAAGTGCCGCCCGAGCGAGTGCGTAAGTGCCATCCGAGCGAGTGGCAGTCCGTTTACATTTTTTTTGCGGCGGTTGCAGCCTTAAAACGGTTGGGGAACACGTTTACGGCACTGCCCGGAAGCCAGCCGTCGGAAAATCGGTACCACAGTTCTCCGTCCGATGATAATGCGCTTCCTTGTATCTGCAAAATCTCAGGTTTACGGCAGTGCCCGCTTACATCGGCACCGATATCCGGCGTTGTTCTATATGCCGCATACGGTTCTTTTACAACCGCCCATTCAATATCGGGAGCAAGAGCCAGCGGATAAGTCTCGTCGAATTTAATTGTTTTGTTTTTTGGACATGATGCAAGCAATATTAAGATTGCAAAAACGGTTGCGGAAAGTACAAGGATTCGCTTTTTCATTTTAAGTTTTCCAAATATTTTTTTACTTGAGGATAAAGCTGCATATCGGAATCGACAAAAGGGCGGTTTAAGATTTCGTTTAAGTCAACCCATTCATAAGAAGTGTGCTCCGAAAGAGTAAAAGGAATCTCAATTCCGTCGTGTTCGAGCGTTACGAGATATGCGGCGACGGAGCATTTTTTTTCTTTGTGTACGAACTCCGCCTCGCATATTTTTTTACCCGCATAAGCTCTTACCCCGAATTCTTCGGACATTTCGCGCTCGATTGCGGTATCGGTATCTTCGTTACCGTCGATTTTTCCGCCCGGAAATTCCCAGCGTCCGCCCATATCGCCTTTATCGATACGTTTCGCTATTAAAATCCGCCCGTTTTTATAAATAATGCAGGCAACCGAACGGCTCATATTACAGTACCGCCGAGTAGGGGAACAGGAAATGCAAAATGGCGGCGGCTATGCAGAAAATTCCTATGAACTTTTGCCCGTCAATTAGAATCTTACGGATAAAAGGCGGTAAATTTACGGAAGAAGATACGGAATTCATATAATATCCCAACAAAATGTTTGCAGCTGCAAAAAGTCCTGCAATAGCCGGGAGAAAATCTCCGATGATTACGATGCCGCGAACGGGAGAAAATAATTTTATCATTGCAATTAAAAACGAAAGCCCGCCTACAACGATGCGGAAAAGTCTGTCGTCCGAATTCGAGCTTATCCCGAATATCCGTGAAAATAAGCTTCCGCTTTTATTGCCCGAATCCGCTCCGATAGCGGGATTATCTTCATCGGAATCAAGCGGTGCCGTTGCATCGTTTCCCGTGTCGTGCGCGGAAAAAAGCATATAAAATCCTGCAAGAAGATTAAGCAGTACCGACAGTAAATAAAACTGAATCATATAGACCTCCCGTAAAAACTTTTGCGAAAAACTAAAGCTTCGCTGAAAAGTTTTACTAAATCACCGTCATTGAATATTCATACCGTTAACGTTTTTCCACAGTAACCAGAAAATCTTTTTGCTCCGCTCCGGAAGAAAGCACGGCTTTCACTTTTATTATATCATAGTCGTTAAATCTTGTCCGTATAAACAAATCTTCTCCGTTGAAAACATCGCTCATTTCCCGTTCTTCGCTTATTCCTCCGTTATTGTCGATTGCGGAAAATAAAACGGCTACGGGAGCGGAAACGGGATTTTCAAAATCGCTTGAAGCTTTGTTTTTTTTGCTTTTAGGGCGGGTGAATTTTAAACTTGCATACACGTAATCCTCGTACGAAAATGCGGAAAGAGTAACGTATGCGCCGGCGACGGTGGAAGACTTTCGTTCCGAGAACGAAGAATAAAACCATACAAAGGCGGCAAATAAAATTACGGAAATGAGCATGATACGGTTTCCGCGGTTTGCAACAAGCACACGGAAAAGACCTTTTACAGGCCGCCCTCCGGTTCCGTCATAATAATCGCGTACCGATTTGGGTGCGTGCTTTAACCGTTCTTCCCTGCTGTAATAAAAATGCAGTTTTTCACCGTCTTTTGAGCTTCCCCCGGAATTTAAATCGTCGTCGCTTATAACTTCTTTGTCTTCGTTAAAAATCAAAGTGCTACTCCGTAAATTATTTTATAAGGGAGGCAATAAGAGAATCTGTACGCCACCATACGATACGTACGTTATTTTTTTCGGCAAGGAGGGCGGAAATTATTCCTTCTCCCGATAGCGCAAACGAATAATACAATTCTTCTTTGTGATTTATGTTCAACTGCCGCTTTATGACATTGTGCGTTCCGCTGTGAACCATTTCTATGCTGAAACCTTCTTCCGTCGTAACGATAAAGCAAAGCCAGCCGTTTTTCGTTATTCCCAAAAAATCGTAAGGCATACGATATGTCAAACGGCTGAAATCTTCCGCTACGGATTCTTCATGCGGAGGGATATTCATCGCCTCCCCGTATACTCCGTCTTCGGCATCCAGCGGATAAACAAAGGTTTCCGCATAATCTATTCCCGATCGGACTTTCGAGTCGGCATCTATATACGGAAGGTAATAATCGACTTTTACATAGATGCGGTGTGCGCTGCAATCGGGAACGATATTTTGAATCGTAACGAAAATGTCATCCGCATTAAGTCCTGCAGTTTCGTGTTCAAGCTGCGGTACGTCTTTGGTATTTACGGGAATCTTGTAACGCAAAAAACCGCTTTCCGCAAACCAATAAACGCAAAGTCCTTCGTTCGTCTTGCAGACCGTAACAAGTTCGTTATTTTCCGTTGCGTAGATTCTGGATATGAACGGAAAAGGTGTGCCGCCGGGACCTTGCTGTCCGATATAATCGATTACCGAGCCGTCTCCCGAAATGCGCAAAACAACTTGACTGTAAAGGAGAGTTCCCGTTTCATTTTGTTCGTTGCGTTCTTTCGGAATCGAGCAAACCGCATATATATATTTACGCGGATCGACGGCAATTCCTCCTTCTAAATTGAACGGATAAGAAATCTTTTTCCATATACTTGCAGAAGATTTTGCCGGAAGCGAATGTTCTTCCTGCCCGTAAAAATCTTCATTATAAAAGAGAGAAAGCATATCTCCGTACGAATTAAGAGAAAGAATTTTTTCCGCTTCTCCGTTGACTATGTAAAAAAATCCGTCGCGCATGGCAAGAGATGTCTTAAAAGAACCCGTTTTATTTATGGAAAACAGATTTATCTGGTCTTCAAAATTGCCGTAAGCTAAAGGAAAAAGTTCGTCTTCCGTTATGGAAACAATTCGTCCCTGCTTTGTACAGGCTGAAAATAAAAATATGCACGGCAAGAATAGCGTGCAGAATATGCGCAATAAAATCCTATACATGCGGCAAAGAATAAATTTAAGCACAGGTTGTGTCAACGATAAGGCAAGAACGCGCACGGAAATCAATTTCACAGACTGTTGAATTGAGACGCTTGTGTAAGGAGAATCTCATTGGAAAGCGCATATTTTTTTTGCGGGGACGGTTTTATTCGAAATCCGCCGTTTAGCTTTCTATTATTAGGCTTCCTTGCCGCACAACGGAAATCTTTCCGTCATAGCGTACTATTGTAGACGGAAGTGCGCCGATTTTATCACCGTCATCAACAATCAAACTTACTTCGCTTTCGAATTCTCGCTTTATTTCTTCTATCGAATTTAAAACCGGAAAACCGCTTCTGTTTACACTTGTCGAATAAATAGGAGAGCCGGTAAGAGAAATAATATTTCTAAGCCATTCATCTCCCGGACATCTTACGGCGACGGTTGTGTTGGAATTGTCTTTTTTCCGAACGATTACGGTGAGTGCACCGGGCCAATAATTCAATAAAGAAGAAGGAAGTTTTTGCGCGCTTATCGAGTTTATTTCTTCCGGTTCGGAAATGAGAATTATAAAAGGTTTGTTTTCCGCTCTGCCTTTTATGCTGCGGATTTTAAAATCCGTTTTGTTTATTACACCCGAAAAACCGTAAACGGTGTCGGTCGGAATAATAACGACTTTTTCTTCTTTTAATAATTTCGAGCACAGTTCTATTGATTCGGAATCAGACTTGCGGCAAATCATATACGGGTATTCCTTGTATAACTTCTTGTTTAGGTTTGAAAAGCACTATATTTCCCGACATAAGATCCAGAAGAATCATTATCATTAACGATGCCGCAAAAAAAACAAATCCTACAGCCTTGCACAAACTTTCGGAAAGATAATCGGCATCGGTATGTTTTAATGCCGTTCCCGTATCGTAAAGACTGCGCTGAAAGGGCTTGAGTCCGTTTATTTTTACCAATTTTTCGTCGCTTCCGACGTAATCGAGTCTGCGTGCATAAGCGGCAATGACATCTCTATCTTTAAGCAAAGCGGTATGTTCAAGAATAAGCTCTTCATTAAGTTTTTGAATAAGTTCCGCCTGAGCTGCAATAATTTTTTTTTGCGATTCAAGCTGCTTGTAAACCCATATTCCGTTCCGTCCGAAAAACGCGGACAAGAAAACGTAGACAAGGGTTCCCAAAAGAGCGGCTGATAAAAACTTTATTCGAACCATTATGATATACTATCGGAGTATATTTTTATTTTCTGTAATAAAAATATGTGATATAATCCTAAAAACAGTTTAGTATCGCCGATGGCATTTTTACTATTTATTTTCGTATATTATGCCGATACAAAAATATAAAAATCTGAAAACCGAGAGGAACAGTATGAACGATTCAACCGATACAAAAGATATTGACAGCTATGGAGTATGGGTAAAAAGACCGCCGCAGGATTCTCCCGACAAGGAGAAATCTCTTGACGAACTCCTAGATACGGGTGATTTCGATTCTATCGGAGTTTTTCCGGATTTTTCCGAGCCGGATAACGTTTCTGCGGAGACAAAGATTGACGATAAATCGGAAGATATTTCGGCAGCCGCTTCCGAAGATTCTTCCTTAGATTTCGATACTACTCTTACTGTGGACGAGCTTTCCAATATTTCCGACACCACCGGGATAACGGAAAACGAACCTTCAGGCGATACCGAAACCGATTCTCTTGTAGCGGATGATTTTTTTCCGGATTTTGATGACGGCGGGAACAGCGGCGGAGATAAAACGACGGAAGTCGATGCGGACTCTTTCGTAGATGAAGACGTTTCTCTGGATGATTTTATGACCGAAGATTTTACCGATCCCAATCCGCCGTCCTCATCGGTAACAGAAACTTCCGACAGCACTTCAAGCAGCAGCGATGACGGGGAGATTTCTCTTGACGACTTCTTGGATGATGCTTCTTTCGGAGTCTCCGACGATTCGCAAAAAGAAGACGATGTTTCCGACGATTCGCCGCTCGATATCGATTTGAATTTTAATGAATCTCCTTCGGAACAGGTTGAAGTAGAAGACGCCCCTGAAGAAGATGACGATATAGAAATAAAAGACGAAGAATTTGACGATATGTTCGACAAAATATCGGGTTCCTCGCAGGATAACGGCACTTTACGGGATTCGGGAAATGCGGATTCCGTAGAAGTTTCGCTTGACGATTTTGATACTGAATCAAGCGGCGGAAACAGCACAAACAATCCTTCGGATTCGGAAGACGTAGACCTTTCCGCTTTCGGAATCGACAGCGATGCGGATGAAACTCCAGTAACTTCAAACGTGCAGGAAGCAAAGAAAGCCGAAGTTGTCGATTATGATTTGTCGGTTTCCGATGATGCGGAGACAACTGCGGCTCCTAAGGTTGCAATTGTTCAAGATTCCGCCCCCGCTCCCGAGTCGCACGATAAAGAAGAATCCGAAAAAGCGGAAACGGAAACCGTCAGCACGCAGCTTCTAAAGCAGATTGTTTCCGACCTTTCCGGTTTAAAAAATGAAATAAACACTCTTAAATCGGAATTTGAAGAGTTAAAATCGCGCGATTTTAGTGTGACTCAATCACAGGAAAACGTTACGGAACCGGAAGTGATTGAGGAGCCTGAAGATGCGGAAAACACCGGTTTTTTTAGCGGGCGCGACGAAGACGAGACGATTGCTCTCTCCGGCGACGAATTAAAAAATATCATGCAAACGGCGGATTTCTCCGACGACGAAACTTCCATTCATGAAGCGTCCGGCGAAGATTTTGAAGAAACTTCCGCGCAGGATTCCGGCTCTCAGGAAGAATCTTTTGATTTCCCGGAAGCATTCGATCTTTCGGGTAAAACGGAAGATTTTTCTAAAGATGTTGCGGATAACGCAGAGACGGAAACCGTAAGCGATTCCGTAGAAACTCAATCGGCGGAGCAGCCGGAAGAAACGGTTATCACGGAAGATAATGCGCTTGATGAAAGCGCCCTCACCGAACACGAAAGCGAAGAATCTTCTTCCGAAACGGAAATAACCGAAGAGCCGGAAGTTGTAGACGAATCCGAAACATTTTCCGATGAGGCACCGTTCGGAGCAATAGAGGAAGACGAAATTGTAATTCCGGAAGACGAACACGATTCGGGGCTTTCACTTGATGTGGAAAACGAAACGCTTGAAGAGCCGGATTTAAATGACATCGACACAATGAATATTCCTCAAGAGATTTCGATTCCGAAAGTTGACGATGTAGGCGAAACTTCGGATGCTGCGGATGAAAATAAAGTGGACGATATTCTTGTAGAATCTTCTGCTACGGATCTCATGGATTCGGTAAAAGAATCTACCGAAGAGCCGCCTGTAGAAGATGTTGCCCAGCCTCTTGAAGAAGCCGACGTTGCGGAAACGGAAGCCGTCGAAGATGTTGCTCAACCGATTGAAGAGGATTCCGTTACCGAAGACGCTCCCGCCGAAGATGTTGCCGCAAAAACCGAAGAATCGGTTATGTTAAGCGGCGGTGCCGGTGATCCGCTTTTTGACGAAATAATGGCGGAAGAGCCTTCGATAAGCGATGCGCTTTCAAAAGAAAATGTAGATTATCTTGCAGAAGAAGAAATTGTAAAGGACGATGCGCCTGAAAATCTTTCTTCGGAAGAAAGCGATGACGAAAATGCGGAACACACGGATCTTCCTTCCGACTTAAAGTCCGATATAAAATCCGTGCTTTTGTATATGGATCAGCTTCTTGAAAATCTTCCGGAAGAAAAAATTATGGAATTTGCAAAATCCGAGCAGTTTGTAACGTATAAAAAACTGTTTGCAGAGCTCGGTCTTTCCTGATATACGCATAAATGAAAACGGCTGCTCCGTACTTTGGAGCAGCTATTTTTTTAAGCATGAATATTTCAATAACTTTTTCCAATGCAAAAAACGGTTCCAAAACTTGCTCGTTAAACGGTGTTCCGCTTCATTCAAACTATAATCCCGAGCGGGAAGCGCGGCAATTCGTAGACTCCGTAGATGCGGATTTTTTACCGTCGTTTATATTGATTACGGAGCCGGCACTTTCTTATTGCGTCCTGCCGTTAAAAGAACGTTTTCCCGGCTCAAAAATATGTGCCGTGCGTTATTGCAGAGATTTTAAATCCGAAGATAAGTTTTTCGACCGTGTATTTTATTTGGATAAGCCGGATTACTGGAAAAATCTTGAAAGCGAGCTTTTTTCTTACATGGGAGATGAAGGAATCTGTTCATGCCGTTTTTTGTCATGGCTTCCGGCTGCAAAAATATTTCCCGCACATGATAAAGCCGCATGGGGTGCCGTAAAAAATACCGTAAAATTGTCGCAAGCAAGTCTTGTTACGCATAGCTATTTTGCACAGCGGTGGTTTGGAAATGCTTGCATATTTTGCAGTTCCGTAAAAAAAACGGCATTTGTAAAACGCGGAAATATGCCTGTTGTAATAACGGCGAGCGGCTCGAGCCTTGAAAACTTGCCGGACTTGTTAAAAAAATGCAGAAATACGTATTTTTTAATTGCTCTGTCATCTTCTCTTTTGCCGCTCTTAAATGCCGGCATAAAACCCGATATTGTTCTTTCTTGCGACGGGGGGTATTGGGCAAAGCGGCATTTGGAAGTATTGCAAAATCATCACGACATTCCGGTTGCGCTGAGCGTTGAGGCGGCGTGTCCTAAAAAAATAATGGAAACAAATACCGTAATTCCGCTGGGATTTTCAGACGGATTGGAAACGGTTATGGCAAAATCCTGCGGATTTGAACTTATGAATGCGGAACGAAACGGAACGGTAAGCGGAACCGCACTGAAATTTGCGCTGGATATTACGGACGGCGACGTTTATTTTTGCGGACGGCAAAGGTTTGCAGCATTGCAGGCCCAATCGATTGGAGCTTATCGCAGAAATTTCCGATGACCGCATAAAATCTAAAGAAAGCAGAATCGCCCGCGCAAGAGTCAATTCTCACTCGCTTGAAATATACCGACAATGGTTTTCCGCTGAAAATTCCGCATTTAAGGGTAGAGTCTATCGACTTTCTGAGAATTTTAAATATGAAAATTCGCTTGGAAGCATAGAAGACGCGGATTTTACGTTTTTCAATAAACGTACGGTTGAAAGTTCAAAAAAATCGAACTTTTGTAAAATCATTATGGAAAATACGGAGCTTTCACCTTGTTCCGTGCGCGCCGGGCAAACCGAAAGTTTTATTGCGTCGAATTCTTCGTCGGAAGAATGGCTGCATTCTATTTTTCCTGCCGAATATCTTTCATGGAAACGGAGCGTCAAAGACGGTGAACAAAAATTTGAAGTTCTGGAAAAGAAGAATGAAGATTTTTTGACACGCCTGCAGAGGAAGTTATGCCGTACAAGGATATGATTTTATCGAAAGACGGAAATCCCGTCCCCGTATTTTCGGACGGAAAACCCGCGCATTCGCGCTATTCTCCCGTAAAAGAAGGCATACAATTTTCCTCCCGTCTTGAAAAAAGCGGATTTTTTCTTGTTGCGGGGCTGTGCGGCGCATATCACGTAAACGCAATGCTTAACGATTTTCCAGAAGCGAAAATTATTGCCGTAGAGTCTTGCGCAGATGATGTGGATTTTTTGCGCTCGAATTCGGAAAATGTGAAAAATCTGATTGCATCAAAGAAAATTACTGTAATTCCGGCGGAAATGACGGAAAGCGCGCTTATACAAAATTATCTTCCTGCCGTATACGGTTCGTTCGGTTTTGTTGAGTTGCCGAGCTGGAAAGCGGCAAATCCGTCCGCCGCAGCTAAAATAGAAGCCGCCGTAAAAAATGCTCTTAAAAAGATTGCGGCGGATTTTTCCGTTCAGGCAAATTTCGGAAAACTTTGGCAGCGTAACATATTGCTGAATTTAAAATATGTCTTGCAAGGAGTAAAACCCGTTTTTCCGACGCATAAAACCGCTTTTGTGGCGGCGGCGGGACCTTCGCTGGATTCGAAAATCGAATATATAAAAATGCGGAGAAATGATTTTTACATAATTTCCACAGATACCGCATATTCAACTTTGCGCGCGCACGGTATTTTTTGCGATGCGGTTTGTTCTCTTGACGGTCAAGCCGTTTCTTGTGCGCATTTTTACGGCGAACTTTGCGACAAAACATTATTCGTATTCGATTTGTGTGCGCAGCATTCCGCAGTAAAAAGAGCGGTAAAATCGAATGCGAATATAATATTTTCATCGTCCGGACATCCTCTTGCAAAATATGCGGAACAAACGCAAAGCGGATGCAGTTTTGTCGAAGCGGGAAGCGGAGCGGGCACCGTAACGATAATGGCGGCGGATTTTGCGGCTAAAGCGGGCTTTGAAAAAATTTTAGTTGCCGGTGCGGATTTTGCATATATCGGAGGTAAGCCTTATGCAAAGGGAACTTATCTTGACAAAATTTACGCAAGCATACAAAACCGGCTTTCAGGAATCGAAGAACAATTTTGCCGCCTTATGTTCCGCACGCCTTTAAAATATGAAAGCAATCTTGCAAAAACGGAGATTTTGGATTCTTACCGTGATGATTTTGAAAATTGGGCTTCGGTAAACGGATTTAAAGTGTCCAAAGAGAATGGTATGTATTCTCTTTCCGGGCGAAATTCAAATTCTCCTAAAATGGAAGCCGTAAACTTCGATTTTAAAAAATTTAAAAAAGCCTTAAAAACCGAGCAAGAAAAACTTGAACGCTCGGGAAATATAAATAATTCTCCGTTATCCGTATTTACGTTGCCTTACATCGCATATATAAAAAAGCAAAATCCTTCTGCGGATTTCCGCTTATGCGTCAACCTTGCACTGGCAGACATTCTGCGATATACTTTTTAAACATGAATCGGAAAAGCATTACAATTTATTCGATAATAATATCGCTTATATTTATATTTTCAGTCGTATTTTTGATTGCAAAACTTGCAGCGGAATATTCTTACGGAGAAGAACGTGCGCAGCGAACCGTAACGCACATCGTATCCGCAATAAAGAAAAACGGCGGCAACTTCGATATGCAGCTGACCGCAGGAAACTTGCAGGATTATCAGGGACTTTATTTATATAAAAACTCTTCGCCGGTTTATTGTTATCCGCAGAAAGACGAAATACAAATGAACGATACGAACCTTGTCAAAGTTTTCAATCTTTCCGTTCAAAACGGCGACGATATGTTTACGCTAAAAGTAGCGGTCTACCTTTTGAGCCCCGCATCGATTTTTTACTATGCCCGTTTTTCATTTATAATAATAATGATTGCGACAATATTGACTGCGATTCTTCTGATATACATATCGGTAACGGAAAAACGAGATTTTTTCAACGGTGATTCGGAGCTGGATGGTAAGTCGAAAAAAGCGGATTTGCATAAAGTCTCCTTAGTGTCGGATTCCGGTTTGCGGGAAAAAGAAGAATTTCCGCAAAAACTTGATGAACATACTGGAAACGAAAGCGCACAGTCCGAAGAATCTGCCTTTTCGGATACGGATAAAAAAGACGATGAAATTAATGCGGATGATACGGTTAGAGACCAAGCCCGCTTGTCTTTAGATATTTCGCAGGGGAATGAAGAATCCGTCGTCGCCGGCGATTTGAATTTAGGCGGCGCGGATGAAGTTAAAGAAGATTCGGAAGATAAACTTAATGCTGAAAACTCAAACGAAGATACGGAAAAATCTTCCGTGTCCGCGCAAGAAGCCGCATACCACGAAGCGCAAAGTGCCGCCGACAGCAAAAAAGATTTTTTCTCTCCGGTAACGGGTTTCGGATGGGAACAAAATTTTAAGCTCCGGCTTGACAGCGAGCTTGTGCGGGCGGCTTCCTCCGAATTGGATTTATCGCTTTTTATTATAAGAATTATCGGATTGAAATTTACGGATGCGGCTGCAACCGAAATCTGTAAAT
>ERZ772960.2349-NODE-2349-length-13850-cov-2.997173_pt1 | contig 13850 bp, 9 predicted proteins | sample MGYA00580678_ERZ772960 | MGnify/ENA primary metagenome ERZ772960 (study PRJEB29015, sample SAMEA2737930) | human oral metagenome | biome: human oral; feature: human-associated habitat; material: dental | place: China | collected 2059 ... | reverse complement strand
CCCTCAATGCTGAAGACTACCGCATCTCACGCGATTCGTGGTCTGTAAAATATGCGGATAGTGAGGAAGAAGATGGAAATCACACGGGAGATAAGGCCTTCGACCAGCAGGAATCAACCTATTGGAAGACGCAAAAAGGCAGTTCTTTCCCCCATTTGTTGGTCATTGACCTCGGTGAAGTGCGCACACTCACTGGCCTACAAGTCCTCTCTCGCACCGAAAAAGGTACTCCGGGAGCACTGAAAGACTATAAAATCTTTGTGTATTAAACCTCATCACCGCGCATCAAACGAAAGACCTCATCTTTGGATTTTTATTGAAACCATGTTTTCTTCCAAAGCTTAGGTCTTTCGTTTCATTAATGCCCAATTCATACCTACACAACTTTCCACATGCCATTCCATAGGAATCAGCCTTCCTTCTGCGGCATATTCTGCCACCGACTGCCACATTTCGTTTGCCAATATGCATTTAATGACTTTCAATCCAAATGTTTTCTCTAAAAAACTACTATCTTTGCACAAAACGAATCGAATGAAACGAAACGAAATCTACCTACGCCTCTGCCTCTTGTTCATGGCGCTAACAAGTGTGATCCCCATGTTCTCACAAGGCTATCGCACGAACTTCATGCTCTCACCAGCCCATTTCTGCGACACGATTCCTCTTGAATTTGAAGACAATCAACTATACATTCCCATCACAATGCAGGGCCATCGGCTACGCATTAACCTTGACACGGGCTCAAGTCAAGGCATGATTTTCCAAGGTTCGCGACTCAATTGGAACCGCGATTTGGGGAATGTTGTCTCGCGAGATGCCAATGATCACCTCGACACCATGAAGGTTGTGACCCTCCCTTCCTTTCAGTTGGGCCATCTCACCATTACTGATTATGTCGCTGCTATCATGCCGAAACCCATCGCCAAAAGCCATTATGATGCCATCATTGGCTTTGATCTCTTCCAAAAAGGCATCTGCGCGAAGATAGATACACAGAAAAAGATACTCATTTTAACCGACAATCGTCATGCCTTCGACAACGAACCAGGCTATGACCTGCGCTATAAACTCAAATGGTTTGTGCCTTACGTGCTCGTGAGTCCATTCATTCGTCATGTCGACGAGGTGCTTTTCGACACAGGTTCTCGCCCACCCTACACAATGAACAAACAGAGTTTCGACCGCCACGCCTATAAAAGTAAGAATGTAGAAAGCCAAGTTGAGGGTCGCACACGCGGTCAGTTAGCCATTGGAGTACATGGCATTGAACTGCAAGACGAGGTGGCTTTCCTACATCTTGACCGCTTAAAATGGAATCGATTCGCCCTAACCAACATCCACTCCGTTACCACTCAAGGCTCAAGTAGAATCGGAGCACAACTGCTCAACTATGGAACGATAACGATAAATCCCTTCCGTCGCACATTAACCTTTAGGCCTTTTGCCGACAACGACAGCGTAGAGGTGGACAATAAGCCCTTCCGTATAGCTTTCGTTCCTAACAAAGGACGAGCTTGTGTGGGCCTCATCTTCGAGCAAAGTGACGTCTACAAAGCGGGTATGCGACAAGGAGATATCGTGCTTTCCATTAATAGTAAGCCCATCAATAGCTTTGAAGAATTCCTCCACTACCCTTTCGTTGACGGACAAGTTTACACGTTCACTGTACGAAATAGAGAGGGACAACTGAAAGAAGTGGTAAGTAAAAGATAATGTTTTGCACGATTTTCATTACCATTGCCATTGAAACCATGTAACCAAACCTTATCACTGAACATTAAAAACCTTTGCATGAAACACCTGATTCTACTTACCTTATCTTGCCTTTTCAGTCTTTTGACGATTGCTCAACCTGCACTTGTCATGCAAAACAATGTCACTTATCTGAACATGATGAATGGACTTCCGAGCAATTTTGTTGATGATCTCTACACCGATAGTTATGGATTCATGTGGATAGCAACCCATAGTGGTGGCCTTGTTCGTTATGATGGATATGCTTATCGCTACTTCGGCACAGGCAAAAGTGACATGACAACACACAGCAATACGTGTCATAACATCACCGAAGACCGCTTTCATCGCCTCTGGGTTTGTTTCGATGAATACACCGAAGTGATTGATTTAAAGACAATGAAGATCATTGTTCCGAAGAGCACGAACGACAAACTGCGACACCTTCTGCGTCAACTCTCCGTGAAAGTCTATTGTGATTACAAGGGTGCAATATGGCTTGTTGGGCGGTCGATGATAACCCATCTTAGCTTTGATCAAATGGGAAATGTGCACCAAATTCGCCAAATTGCTTACCAAGGGAATACTCCCGACGTCACGATAGCCGACATTAACCACGATGGAAACCTATGGGCTGCCATTGACGGAGGGCTTTATCGCCTCGTGATTTCAGGCAATAAATTAGTGAAATGCCGTCTCGGCGCACCACTTTCTAAGCTTCATAACACCTTCATTACCTCCTTATTACGCCACCAAAACCATATATGGATAGGCACATGGCAAGGTCTTTTACGTTATGATGTCTCTTCAAACACCCTACAAACTTATCGACATTCCAATGCCATTCACACGCTTTCGCACGATTATGTCTCGTCACTCGCCTTGTCTCCCAACAACCAATTGATTGTCGGAACCTTAGGCGGTGTGAACTTCTATCAACCTAAAAGCGACGACTTCTCCATGTGGACTACCGACAGCAAGCATCATCCTTTGAGCAGCAATTTCGTGAATTGCATCGCCGTTGACCATGGTTCAATCTGGATTGGCACAGAAACGGGAGGCATTATCAAGTTAAATCCGCGCCCACTTCAACTCGAAAATTTCGCTCATTCAACCGAACCGACGAGTCTATCTGCCAATGCTGTCAATGCAATGTATGCCGAAGCAGACGGCACGTTGTGGGTAGGAACTGTAGAAGGAGGCTTGAATCGCAAGGCAAAAGAGGCGAAAACCTTCACCCATTTCACAACCGCCAACTCGTCATTAAGCCATAACACTGTATCAACGCTTGCCGCAGATGACCATCAGAACTTATGGATTGGCACATGGGGAGGCGGACTTAACCTCATCAACCTACGCACCCATGCCACCATTCAGCGGTTAAAGTTTCCCGAAGTCTATGCCCACCTCACGCAGTTTATAGGCGCCTTGTGCATGGATCAACGTAATCAATTGATGTGGATTGGTACAAATGATGGTGTCTTTGCCTTCGATTTACGACATCATCAACTGTTCGAGCCCTTCAAAAACTGCCGTAATATTCGTGGCGCTATAGGCGCAACAATCGATAAAGAAGGTTTCCTTTGGATGGGATGTGGAACAGGTGTTATCAAAATCGACTTGAAATCAAACCATAAGAACCCACGAATATTCCGTTGCCAGCACATGACTTACAAGTTAGATGCACCCAAAAGTGGTATTATCGACAAGCTATGTGCCTTCTGTCAAGGGCGAGATGGCACCCTATGGTTGGGCAGTAATGGGTATGGTCTCTATAAAAGAATCGTCGATAAACACGGAAATCAGCACTTCAAGGCCTACACTCAACGCGATGGTTTGGCACACAATGCCGTGAGAGGTATCGTTGAAGATGCACAAGGAATGTTATGGATTACGACCGAAAATGGCCTGTCTCATTTCAATCCTCGCCGCGAAACATTCACCAATTACACGACAAACGATGGTCTGCTTTCCTCGCAATTCTATTGGAATTCGGCTATAAAGGCTACCAACGGAACCTTATATTTCGGCAGCGATAAAGGCTTAACAGCACTGCTTTATCATCAACCGACGAAGCTTTTCCGCGGTCGTTTGCGCTTCACTCGACTGCTTATCAACAATGAAGAAGTGGGCGCCGATCTTTGTGAAGACATCCACCAAGCCAAGGAAATACACATCAGTGAGGCTGATAAATCCATCACGTTTGAATTTTCTTCTCTCAACTTTAGCAACGAAGAACAGTGTGTTTACAGCTGCCGCATGAAAGGATTTGAACATGATTGGATTCAGTTGAAACCCGGAGAACATAGTATGCGCTATACAAACTTGCCACCGGGAGACTATGAATTTCAAGTGAGATGCGTCTCGGCAACCGATGACAACAATAACTTGACGGCCACAGTGCATGTAGTGGTGAGCCCACGCTTTTGGAAAACCTGGTGGTTTTGCCTGCTTTCACTCATCGCTTTGTTGCTCATGGGGCGCTATCTCTATCAACAGCGCGTAAAAGTGGTGCGTCGTCGTGAGGCCGAACGACTCATGAAACCGATTGAAGAGGCGCTCAATGAGAGTGAAGCTCCGTCAGAACTGCAGCAAAGAATTGAGGGAATACTCCATGTGCAGAAGAAGATGACCCAGAGCAAACAGCGTTGTTACCTGACCGATCAAACGGAAATGCAGGCAAAACAACAGCCCTTCATGGACCGCGTAATGGCCATTGTAGAGACACATTATAACGATTCAGCCTTTGGAGTGATGGAACTGGCCGACCAATTGGGCATGAATCGCAATCTCGTTAGCCGAAACATTCATGCTGAAACAGGTTGTTCGACAAGTCAATTCCTACGCAACTATCGTTTAGATGTTGCGAAGAAAATCCTCATGGGCAATCCTCATGACCGCAACATCACAGAGATTGCCTACAAAGTAGGCTTCAATGACCCCAAATATTTCACGCGTTGTTACACCAAAAGGTTTGGAGAAGCACCCAAAAAGAGCCTCTGCAATGATGCAAATGCAAAGCAAGAAGAGTGATAACTCATGCGAAACAGAAGACAATATCATAAAAACAGCAAAATGATTTGAGGCAAAAGAGCTTGTCATTAGACCCATTTCACACGATGATTTGACGCAAAACACGCGATGATTTGACGCAAATGACATTGGCTTTCTGCGCTGATGTTTTATGTCTTTTAGTCCATGAATATCCTGAATGAATAGAGATTCGCTGCCACAATCAGGTTAGGCTGTTTACGATGTAGCCTATTTCCAATCCCCTTTCAACACGATTTATCTTTCCGTTTGCAACACATGACGAATTGACATGGCTCATTCGGAATTACATTTTATCATAAATTATACATTGAAAATAATAACGAAACGAGAAAGTTCGTAATTTTGCATTGCATAAACAAAAGGTTGATTCAGATGAATAAACAAGTTTTTCAGACCAGTTCTCGCAAGCGTTGGAACAGGTTTAGATGGTCATTCCGCTTTATTCTGACCATTTTGATATTGTTAGTTGGCGTTTTCGTCACAATGTTTGCCCTTGAAGGGAGTCCAAATGTGCCTTTCAAGCACGACTATCGTAACGTTGTTTCGGCTGACAATGTCTTTCTGAAAGACAATAAAACAGCACGTACTTATAAGACCTTTCGCGACATCTTTGCAGAAAAAAAGATGCATAACAACTATGCAACGGCTACCATTAACAAACATCGTTTCATAGGAAAGGGCGACGCACTAACAGCAAAATATATTGCCGAATGGAACAACCCACGCCTTGGAGTGCGTGCCGCATGGTATGTGAATTGGGATAATCGCTCATACAGATCATTGAAAAAGAACCTTAAACACCTGAATATGATTATTCCAGAATGGTTCTTTATCAACATGAAAACCGACAGAGTGGAGTCAAGAATCAATGTAAAGGCGTTGCAACTCATGCGGAAAGCGGGAGTGCCTATTATGCCCATGCTGACCAATAACGTTAAAGGTAGCTTCCGACCAGAGGCAATTGGGCGCATCATGCGCAACCCCATGAAACGCAAACAGCTGATAAACGATGTCATCACACTATGCAAACGATATCACTTTTCGGGTGTAAACATCGACTTTGAGGAGTTAAATATCAACGACAACCAACTCTTAACAGACTTAGTTAAGGAGCTTTCGACTGCCTGTCATGCGCATAATCTCTACCTCACAGAAGACATTGAACCCTTTAATGAGGACTATGATGTCGTGGCATTAGCAAAATATTGCGACTACTTATTCCTCATGGCATACGATGAACACAACTCAACGAGCGCGCCAGGTCCTGTGAGTTCGCAGCAATGGATAGAGAAAGCAACAGACTGGGCGGCCCATTCTATCCCCAATAACAAGATAGTTTTGGCCATGGCGGCATATGGATATGACTGGTCAGGAAAGGATGATTGCGAGAGCATTTCATTCAATCAGTTGATGGCAACGGCTTTAGATGCGGGGGCAAAGGTACACTTTGACGACAACACCTATAACATTGATATGGCCTATCAGGATGAAAACACCGGCCTACTTCATCGTATTTATTCCACTGATGCAGCCACAATGTTTAACACAATGCGTTTCGGCGCAGAATATCATCTGGCCGGTTACTCCGTGTGGAGATTGGGAACAGAAGACAATCGCCTGTGGAATTTCTATGGCAAAGATATGTCGTGGGAAAGTGTTTCATCGTTTAAGTTGCAGAAGATGATGCAACTTCCTGGTACGGAAGACGTCAATTATGTCGGTGACGGCGAGGTACTCAGCGTGGCATCTGAGCCTCATCCGGGAAAGATTAGTATTGCTTTGGACAAAGATGAGCAACTCATCGCCGAGGAACATTATGTGAAAATACCCTCTACTTACACGGTAGATAAGCTTGGGAAAGCAGGCAAAAAAGAACTTGTTATCACGTTTGATGACGGGCCAGATAGTAGGTGGACACCGACTGTTTTGCGTATCCTTAAGCAGTATCATGTGCCTGCTGCCTTCTTCATGGTAGGCTTACAGATAGAGAAAAACCTACCCGTTGTGAAACAAGTCTTTGATGATGGCCACACGATTGGTAATCATACCTTCACCCACCACAATGTAGCGGAGAACTCAGAACGCCGCACTTATGCCGAATTGAAACTCACTCGCATGCTCATTGAGAGCATAACGGGCCAGAGCACTGTGCTGTTTCGTGCGCCATATAATGCGGATAGCGACCCTACTGAGCGTGAAGAAATTGAGCCAATGATATTGGCAAGTCGCAGAAACTATATCTTTGTGGGAGAATCTATCGACCCAAACGACTGGGAAGTTGGCGTTACTGCCGACCAAATCTATAAGAGAGTGATTGACGGAGTGCATCGCGGTGACGGGCATATCATTCTGTTGCACGATGCAGGAGGTTCGACTCGGCAACCTACACTCACTGCACTGCCACGCATATTGAATACACTTCAGCGTGAAGGTTACCATTTTATTTCGCTTGAAAAATATCTGGGTATGTCGCGTTCGCAGTTGATGCCCGTCATACCGAAAGACAAAGCATACTATGCAATGCAGGCTAACCTGTCGTTGGCAGAACTGATTTATCATGCAAGTGACTTTTTAACAGCGCTCTTCTTGGTATTCTTGGTTCTTGGTTTTGCAAGACTACTCTTCATGTATATTCTCATGATACGTGAAAAACGACGTGAGAAACGGCGCGCTTATCCTCTGCTTGATAAGACAAACGCTGCGAAAGTGTCTATCATTGTGCCGGCATATAATGAAGAAGTAAACGTGGTGAGAACGCTGGAGAACTTGAAAATGCAAGACTATCCAAACTTCGATATTGTTTTTGTTGACGATGGTAGTAAGGACAACACATTGAAACGGGTGCAAGAAGCCTTTGCCGATGACCCCAACATCGTTATTCTCACCAAGCAGAATGCAGGCAAAGCCTCGGCTCTAAACTATGGTATTGCACACACAACAGCCGAATATGTGGTTTGTATTGATGCCGACACACAACTGCGAAAGAATGCCGTTACGCTCTTGATGAGGCACTATCTGACTGACACGGAGGGCAAAATAGGAGCTGTTGCTGGGAATGTAAAGGTGGGAAATCAGCGTAACATGCTCACACGTTGGCAGGCTATAGAATATACTACGAGTCAGAACTTTGACCGAATGGCTTATGCCAGCATCAACGCTATTACGGTTGTACCGGGTGCAATCGGTGCATTCAGAAAGAAAGCCATTGAAGATGCGGGTGGCTTTAATACTGATACCTTGGCTGAAGACTGTGACTTGACAATGGGAATCCTTGAAAAAGATTATGTCATTGAGAATGAAAATGCAGCTATTGCGATGACAGAAGCCCCCGAAAGTCTACGTCAATTCGTCAAGCAACGCACGAGATGGACTTTCGGAGTGATGCAAACCTTCTGGAAACATCGTGCCGCTTTGTTCAGTAAAAAGCATAAAGGCTTCGGCTTATGGGCTATGCCTAACATGCTCATCTTCCAGTATATTATTCCTACTTTCTCTCCTCTTGCTGACTTGATGATGTTGTTTGGCTTATTCATGGGTAATGGATGGCAGATCTTTATCTATTATTTACTGTTCTTACTTGTAGATGGTAGCGTATCAATTATGGCCTATATTGTAGAGAAAGAACCTTTATGGGTGTTGCTGTGGATTATCCCTCAGCGGTTCTTCTATCGCTGGGTGATGTATTATGTCATCTTCAAAAGCTATATGAAAGCCATTAAAGGTGAGCTGCAATCATGGGGAGTGCTGAAACGAACAGGCAATGTCACGATTGCAAATAAGTAATTCGACCTCATGAGGACAAAGAAACAGAAGATTTTTACTATCTTTGTGGCAAGCAAAAATGATTGATATGATAAAAGCGTTATTCTTTGATATTGACGGAACATTAGTTTCTTTTCGAACCCACGAGATACCAGAGTCAACGGTTAATGCCTTGGAAGAGGTGAAGAAACAAGGCTTAAAAGTGTATATTTCGACAGGGCGCCCACTCTCAATTATCACGAACCTGGGACAGATTCAACACTTAATTGACGGATATATCACTACAAATGGAGCGTATTGCTTTGTTGATAGGAATGGGAAACGAGAGATAATATGCTGCCACGACATCCCCCAAACGGATGTTTGTCAAATCCTTGACGCTGCAAAGAAATGGGATCGGCCTGTTTAGTCGTTGGAACGAAAGACATCGCTATCTTTAATTACAAAGATATAGTTGATGATGTGTTTTGCAAAAAACTTGGAGTTACCAATATAGACTACCATAAACCCATCGAAGAAGTACTGAAACAACCGATTCTTCAGCTAACACCTTTCATCTCATCTGCACAAGAAGAGGAGCTCATGAGTGGCATAAAACAATGTACTTCAGGGCGCTGGTGTGATGATTTTACGGATATTACGAACATCAAAGCAGACAAAGGGCAAGGGCTTTTGGCATTGGCTGCACACGAAGGACTGCGACTTAGTGAGACAATGGCTTTCGGAGATGGAGGTAACGACTTAAGCATTATCCAGCAAGCAGGCATAGGAGTGGCCATGGGTAATGGTCGAGAGAACGTCAAAGAAGAGGCCGATTATGTAACAACTTCCGTGGATGATAATGGTATTCGCAATGCCCTCATTGCTCAAGGAATAATAAAAGACGACCAGAAAAAAGATTAAAAATTTGGAAACTTAAGGTTCTTTTCCTACTTTTGTTGCATAAACTTTAACCCAAAACGTATGAAAAAAGGTATCACACTCATTGCAATGACAGCATTAATCAGTTTGGCTGCCTGCAACAATCAACCTAAAGTGAAGACTATGGCAACTGCCGAAGCACCAGAAGTTGCCATTGATTCGGCTTGCATGAAAGCCAATGCAGGAAAATATATGAGTTATGATGGAAAAAAATCTATCACACTTAATGCCGACGGAACTGTGGAATGTAAGAATACAAAGTATAATTATGATTCATGGAATGTCATGACAAAGGAAGGAGATCAAGCCTCTTGTAGACTTAGTAGAAAGGGAATTGACCAACCAATATCAATTAGTGTGCTCATGAATCTTACCGAACATTCTATCATTGTGGATAATGAAACGTTCAGAATGGCCGCTAAGAAAGAGATAAAAGAGAAGAAAAGATTCATATAGCAAACTGAAAACTACAGCACTTAGGCCAAACATCAACAGGCCAAGTGCTTTAAAAGGATAACGCATGAGATATGTAAATGAAACCGTTCGTCGTCAAGACAGACTGATGGATGAGGCACGTGCCATTGAATTATTAAGCACATCAGAGTATGGTGTGCTAAGTATGGTTGACAAAGATGGAACCGCTTATGGAGTTCCATTGAACTATGTATGGGACGGAAAGAACTCTATCTTCATTCATTGTGCCCCTGTTGGGCATAAGCTTGAAGCCTTAGAAAAGAATCCAAACGTTAGTTTCTGCATTGTAGGTGACGTGAAACTGCTCCCCGGTAAATTCACTACAGAATATGAAAGCGTAGTCTTGAAGGGAGTAGCACATATCCATCTCTCCCCAGAAGAACGCATGGAAGCGCTCTTAAAGTTAGTAGACAAGTTATCACCTGACTTCAAAGAGCTGGGTGCTAAATACTCAAAGATGTCCTTTCACCGTGTAAACATCATTCGTGTAGACTTCTCTGAGTATAGCGGTAAGTGCAAACACGTACATACAGCTGACTAAAACACACGCCGAGATGAAGGACTTCAGCGCTTAACTGAAAGTCCTTTACTGTCTGCAAAGAGTTCCTTTATGAGCAGACTTGGCATTCCTGCTTTCGCAATACTATATCCATGACAAACCAATAACAATTTGTTCTGGATATTATAAACGCCACAATGCCCTAAAGCCTCAATCTCTTTGCGATCTCCTTCAAGTAGTATATCTCCGCCACCATAAAGCATATTTCGCCCACTTCGGTCGAGATATGGGCCTGTAATCCGGCGACTTCGCCCAACAGCTATGCGATATGTACTCTTCAAACCTTGACAACAATAATCCCAACTCACAAAAAGATAGTACCAGCCACGATGAAAAAAAATGAAAGGGGCTTCGATTGCATTAGGTCCTGCGACTGCAAGTGCATTACGAGATGACCCATTACTATTATCTGGAGCATAGCGACGGGCGATTGTAGAAGGCCGCTTTCCAGGGGCAATATGCAGTGTACTATCAAGAGAAACAAGCTGTATACCATCCCAAAACGAGCCAAACACAAGCCAAGGATAGCCTTTTTGATCAACAACAACATTGGGATCGATGGCATTCCAATTGTCTCTACCCCTATGAGAAGCTATGATGCACCCTTCATCTTGCCAGGTTTCATTAGAATTGAGCGATGAGTTAGAGAGTAATCCAATAGCCGAAGTGTTCTTTCCAAATGTAGAACAGGAATAAGTTAAATACCAACGACCTCTGAACTTAATGACATCGGGAGCCCAAAAGTCATGCTTAAATTCGGGGACAGAGTCGTAAACCCATGAAGGAATAGCTTGAATGACACCACTCTTCCATCCTTTCCAATGCTTCAAATCAGAAGAAACATAATGCCGAATACCCTCACCCGTAGAATAAAGGTGGTATAATCCTTTATCATAAGCTAATACAGGGTCATGCACTATAGGGGTATCTACCTTGAAAAAGAGTGTTGATTGTTGGGCAAAGATGGTCAAAGAGAATAATAATCCGTAAGCCCAAGACAACATCCTGGGCTTGACAGACATAATCAAATAAAATAAACGACGTGATGCTTTCATTTATAGATTGACTTTCTTTCCCCAATAAGTCGTCCTACCATCTTTGCTTAGACCAGCATAAACAATGGTCGCTTTACGAGGATTAGCCTCCCAATCGAGTTCACGACGTAGGTAAAAGGACTCATTATCAATTGTCAATACATTCTTAGAAGAATCAAAAGACCAGTCTTTTCCTGCTTTCCAACCAGAAGTAACCTTATGATTTGCTCCAAGAATCATACTGATTGATGCATCTTGTCGTTTGTGATGATAAGACAGATTGATATGCTGCCAATCGCCAATGAGTTCACTCTCAGCTATTGTTTTTTGCGAAATACCGGCATAACGTTCAGGAAGAACGAGAGGCCAACCGCTTTCTGTCCAGATAATAGAACGCACTCCACCAACCATCAAAGCATTACTATTGGCATTACCCTTATAGTTTTCGGGGAAACGTTGTTGTGAAACATAGAACCAATTACCTTTTCCATCATCGAAAACTGCACAGTGACTAATACCAACCCAACCATGATCATCTCCAAATTTATAAGGATGTGTTATAATAGGAAAGGCATCTCCACCATTGGAAGTCATGTCTTTACCCGTAATATCATAATAAGGGCCATTGATATCTGATGCCCGCAACACACGAGTATTATAGGCAACAGAGAGTTCATCATAAGCAACGAAGAGATAATAATAACCATCATGCCATATCACCTCTGGTGCTTCACTGGCTTGCCAGCGGCTATTCATCTTCCGAGAATAAATGAATTTTCCGTAAGATGCTTCATTCTCTTTTCCCCAAGGATTGCTAAGAGCATGCAAAGGCTTACCTGTTGAAGGGTCAAGTTGTAGTGCAGCAAAACCACTATGCCATGAACCATAAATCAACCAATGTTCTCCTTTCTCATTGATAATCAGAGATGGGTCGATAGCATTATACTTAAAATAACAATGGGCATAATCCGTTGTGCTGACATTAAAGTTAAGTTCTCGATCAGAATAATTCGTAACAACAAATCCTTTGTCTTCCCATGAGTCTATATCTGCAGGATTCGAAGTCTCCATAAGCCCTATAAAACACCGCTCACTCCATGTGCCAGCACCATTGATTGTGCCGGGGATAGTCACCACATAGTACATCCGATAAAGATTATTACTTATACGCCGGACACAAGGAGCCCAAAAACCAAATTGGTTTTGATGCAGAAAATCAACAGAACTAACGCCAAGTCCCATTGCTTTCCGAATCTCATTTAACTTCGATTTAATCCAAACAGGTACTCCATGCATTGTTGGTCCCATGAATTCCCAATTGATAAGATCTTTTGATCTACGGCAATAGAAGTGACCACGGGCTTGTCCTTCTCCTGCATGAGCATTGCCATAACTGGCATCTGTCTGATACATATAGTAATAACCATCGTCAGCTAATACGACCGAGGGGTCGTGTACGTTCGCTAAATTCCATTGAAACCGATTGTTCCAAGAGGCTATCGACGTATAATCATCAGCCATATTCTGACCTTCTTTCACGACAACTTGTGTTGCAACCTTACTTCCAGGATTCACATATTCGATATCCTCCTTATTTGAACAACCAACAAAAAGTAAAGCCGACAGGCTGAAAAATATTTCTATTTTGTTTATTTTCATATTCATATTTTTAAGAAAATGCGAAGTAAACTAATCAAAAACTAAGTGACAACTATCTATCGTAAATGCTAAATATAAATCATTTGGATTAATGGAGTCTATTCCTAAATAATGCTGTGTGTAGGTTTTCCCATCCGTACCACGCATTACTATTTGCACATCGGCAGTCCCATTATTAACATTTGTGATGTAAACTGTGACCTTAGCTCCATCCATTGAAGCAAGCCATGGAGCCCAATCACCTTGTGTTCCCCCGTGAGTACATGAACCATATCCACTTCCCCAACCGAAATTATCAGCGCGAAGCACGGCATATTCTGTATTGTTTTGTGCGCGAAGCACTATGACAAAGTTATTCCAGTTGTTAGCCTTGCTACTATAATTAGTAAAGACTACCTTACGCGTTTGACCTATTGGAACATCAAGATTCCCTGTATGTGCCGACCACCATGCACTGGAATTGTTTGTTTCTCCTAACACTTTTGGAGTTGGCGTGGCGGTTGTCACGGCTGAAGCTGATACAGTTATAGGTATCTCGGCAGTCTTTCCATTTGCAGTTTCAACTCTTACAACATGTCGTCCGACCTTCGCTGGGATTGCAGAAAATGTCAATTTATCATTATTTATGACTTCAACTCTACCATTAGGAT
>ERZ772960.2348-NODE-2348-length-13854-cov-2.928690_pt1 | contig 13854 bp, 10 predicted proteins | sample MGYA00580678_ERZ772960 | MGnify/ENA primary metagenome ERZ772960 (study PRJEB29015, sample SAMEA2737930) | human oral metagenome | biome: human oral; feature: human-associated habitat; material: dental | place: China | collected 2059 ... | reverse complement strand
CCGAAAGGTTCGGCAGGCTTCCTATGGTTTGCGGTACAAAGCCGATATATTCATTTCTGTAAAAACTTTTTTCACTGTCGGAAAAGTCAAAAATATTTTTATCATTGTAAAGTACCGTTCCTGAATCGGCATTTAAGAGTCCCGCAAGAAGATTCAATAATGTCGTTTTTCCGCTGCCTGAGCGTCCGCAAATAAATACGAATTCTCCTTTGGAAAGAGAAAAATTAACATCTTTTACGGCATAAAAATCTTCTTCACGGCGTTTAAAAGTTTTGCTTATATTTACGGCTTCCAAAAGCATGGCTATTTATCTTTACGCGCAAGAATCAAATATACCGCGTTTGCAAATATGAAAAGTCCCGCTACAAGAAAAACTGCAGGTTTCGTACGTACGTTGCACATCATAGTCGGCATTTTGCACGTTCCGATTAGGACTGTTTGTACGGCAACAGCATATAAAGCCGTCAAGATATTGGAAATTGCGATGCCGGTTTGTGCGGATTTTACAATGCAAAAGAATATGTTAAGAACCGCCAGTAAGATTCCCGTGCCGAATAATGCACGCCCCGTCCAAAAGCATTTCATCATTTTTGCGCCTTCTTCCGCACGGCAGACCGGTGCAATTTTATTCGGCAAAAGAGCGAGTATAACTCCGAAAAGGATAAATATCACCCCGAAAACATACTTTTTCTTCATTTACAGTACCTCCAAGTTGTAAACATATCCTAGTGGAAAGATAGGTTGGTGTCAATTAAAGAGATTTTGGAGAAAATCAAAAGCATTCGATTGATTTTGAGGTGTTTTACGCGGACTTGCGCTTTCTTTATTTTGAAAGTTTTAGGTTCAATTTCGAGTTTTCTAAAACTCGAAATTTTCCATCAGTTTCGCGTAACGCCGGAATGGTGAGTTTTGAAAACGAATAAAAGTGTGCGAAGGCGAGGTTCCGGCTGCATGCCGTTTCGAGCGTTAGGGGTGCGGACGCCTACTCTAAAAGCTCGACCACGGCATATAGTGCGAGTTTACGGCGCAAACTCGGTAGTGAGCAGAGCGAACGACCTTCTCGTCGAAAGCATAGCTTTATTCACGCATACTTTCAAAACTCGACATTCGACCTTTTATTTCGTTGAGCAAAAGTCTTGCTTCCGCATTGCGTGGGTTTAAAATAAGCGCATATTCCGCCGAAAGGCGTGCATTTTTAAAATCGTTTATCGAATTGTAAAGTTTTGCCATGCGGTACATAACGAAAGACTTTGTGTTTAAATTTTCCGCCTGTCCGGCACATTTCGAATATAAATCGATTGCATCGTTTCTGCGTCCCAGCGAATTATAAATAAGAGCAAGATTTATGCACGCCGAATCCGATGCCGTCGGCAAAACGCTGCGCTTTTCTTCCGCGCCGTTTCCGAAGACGCAATATTCATAGAGTGATAACGCATCGTCGGCTCTGAGATAACTTGATGCAAAATAGGCTGCATATTCCGCTTCCTTTGCGGAAAGTGCTTGCACGTTTTTTACGGTATCTTCCCAAAAAGATTCGGGCTTAAAGCCGTATTTTGCCGCCGTATATTTATAAAATATGCCGAATGCGTCATCGTAATTTTTACGCTGCAGTAAAAAACTTTCGGCAAAGTCAAACATGGGTTCTGGATAAACAGAAGGTGCGGTTTGCGTTTGTTCAAGCGATTTCCATAAATCCGCGCGTTTATCTTCTTCCGACAAAGATTTATCCATTTTGTATTTAAGATTCAGACGGATAATAAAAAGCAGCGTATTATTTGTGTGAGCAAGACTTTTATCGATTCTGTGTACGGCATCTTGAATGGGAATTTTTACGCGGTTGTCGTATTTTTCCATTTCCAGAGTTGCAAGTCCCTCATCGCGCAGTTGAAGCTGCTCATAGTCTTCCTCTCGCGGCGTATTGCTGCGAAGCGCAAAATCCGCGTAAGTTGCAAGAGCCGGAATATAATCTTCCCATGTGTTTACGGTAAAGATAAGCAAAGCGGCGCATTTTGCGTCATCTCCGTTATTTTCCGCATAACGCGCACTGTTTGTAAATACGGCTTGTAGAAAACCTTCGGATTTTTGCAGATCCGTAAGCGACCATAAGCCGTCTTTGTCCGTAAGAGAATTTAAAATCTCTTGCCGGACTTCTTCCGCCGCTTCGTCATTCCGTATTAAAGTGTGAGAATCCGCAGCAAGGCTCAGGATTTTCGGCAAAGATACGCGACGCTTAAATTTTGCGGGAGCGGAGCCGTAAATATTCGCCGCGCGGAGCGCATAATCGGCGGATTCTTCAAATCTTCCGGAATCATACATAACTTCCGACCAAAAATATGCATCGTCCGCGCTGTAAGATTCTTCAGGATGAATTGAAGCCGCTTCCGAATAATTTCCGTTCACAAGGCGCAGTAGTGCACAATTTCTTAGCCAGACGGCATTTTTTGAACCGACCCATGCGTCATAAAATACCGGAAAATAATCTTGCGCCGAAAAATAAAAATTATCCGAAGGCTGAGTTTGATTTTTTTCTTCCGCCGACGAACGCAATACGGCTTCGGAATAAATCGAACCGTAACGTGTTCCTCTCAAAGATTTTCCGTAGGATAGCGCATCGGAAATGCGTCCTTTTCGCATACAAAAGTTTGAATAGACCGCCAGAAGTTCTTTATTGTCGGGATTTTTTTTAATTGCGGAAAGCAATATCCGTTCGGCACGGGTATCTTCGCTTATGAGCCGGTAGCGTCTGTAGATTCCGAGTTTAGTCCACGAATCGTAAGCATATTTTTCGACTTTTTCCAGCTCTTTAAGAGCGTCGGTGAATTGCCGTTGGCTTATAAGCGCATCGATTCTATCTAAATCAGAGTTGAGTGATTTTCGTTCCGCATTTATCGAGCACGACAAAAAAAACGCCGAGATTAAACATACAGCAATAATGCATATACAACCTCCTCGCCGTTTTTTCATCTCACCCTCGATTTTCATTAGATTGTCGCAATGTCTTTTTTGATTCCGTCAAGAATTGCATTTGTAAATTTATAAGAATCGTCCGTGCCGTAGTCTTTTACGATTTCAACCGCTTCATCAATAACAACGGAAGGTGATGTTTCTTTTTGATAAAGCAGCGTATAAGTGCTGAAGCGTATGACTGCAAGCGCAACTTTGTTGATTCTATCTATTCTCCATTTGCCGGACAAGTGATTTTCAATTATACCGTCTATTTCCTTGATGTTTTCGAGAGTTCCGCTGATAAGCAGTTTTGCAAAATCGAAAGTTTCCTGCCTTTTTTCCGCCGGAAGCTCATTGAATTTTAAAAGCAATTCCGTAAATATCGGAGTTTCTTCTCCGGAATCGGACGCTTCCGGAGAAAGGTCGGGTTCTATCCATGAGAAAGAAAGCAATTCGTCTTTCGGAGTTTTTACGGCTTCCCAAGAATATAAAGATTGAAACGCCAGTATGCGTCCGATTCTTCTTGACACTTTATTCCTACCAGTTTAAGAGTTTGTCCAGCTCCGCGCCTTTCTTTTTGCGGTCGACATTTTCCGGAGTATCAAGACTGTCTGCAATTTCCTGCGCTGCGGCTGTAAGATATTCGAGCTGTTTGCGCTGCGCCAAGGTCTGTTTGATATAATCGTAAACCACAGTTGTCGATTCCGGCTGAATAATATCGCTCAAACCCAGCATCTTTGCGTCGTATTTTCTTACAACGGAACAGAATATAAACGAATCGTCGCGTTCTATCAAATCCGTCGTATAACCTTTATCCTTTGCAAAGAGGTCAAGCAGTTCCTGGTATGTAAATTGAAGCTGCTGTGCGCTCGTCTGGTTTTTATTTATAAGAATTTCGCCGGATTGGAAGCCTGACTTTTCCTTTTTAGAATCCACAATAAGCTGATTTACGGTCGCTTTTTTATCTTTGAATCTTTTGTAAATGTCGTTTGCTTTTACACGTGCACCTTCAGCATCCGTTCCTTTGGGAACAATTACGACAAAAAGTTTTGCCATATCCGTCCACACAAACGACGCTTTGTTCAGCTCATAAAAAGCGCGGATTTCTTCGTCAGACGGAGCAACCCTTTGCAATTCATTTTGACGCTGTGAAATAATATATTGCTGGGCGATAAGCTGATTTTTTATATATGCTTTGTACTCCGAAACGGTCATGCCGGATTCCTGCTTCATGTATTCTTCCAAAGTCATATTCATTGTAGACTGAATTTCGCGCTCCAAGTCCTGCTGCGTAATATTCGCATTTTCCTGCTGAGTAAATTGCTGCAGGAAGCGTTGTTCGATTGCGCTGTCGGGAATTGTAATTCCGGCTTTTTGTGCAGCCTGTGCTACAAGTTTTTCTTGAATCATTGCGTCAAGAACCTTTTTGCGGTCGGCGACGGAAAGAGGGGCATTCCTCTGCATTTGATATGCTTCTACTCTGGTTTTAAGCTGTTTTACGGTAATGCTTTCGTTTTTATTGAGTTTGACTACAGCAAGGACTTGTAAATCAGACTGAGCAAAAACAACAGCCGCAGAAAATACGGCAATAAGCGCAAGTGCTAAACGTTTCATATAAAATCCTTTATTTCTTTTATTTTGCATCATTATACTATAGGACAATAAAACTATCCAACAGTAATAAAGTTACAAATTTCAATTGCCGTCTTCGGAATGCTCCAACGGAGTTCCGCCGGAAATAACTGCGCGAATTCTTCGCACTCCGGCCGAAGATGATTGTTCTTTTGCTATGCGGAATTCCCCGATTTGGGCAGTATGCTGCACATGAGGCCCTCCGCATACTTCTTTTGAAAAGTCTCCGATAGAGTACAATTTGACTTTTTCACCATATTTGCTTGTGAATAATGCGCGCGCGCCGCAAGCTTTTGCTTCATCAAGCGTCATTACGGACATTGTTACGGGTAAATCCTTTTTAATTTGTTCATTTACGATGTCTTCCACGCGTTTAATCTGCTCAGGTGTCATCGGTTCCGGGTGAGTAAAATCAAAACGCAGTCGCTCATCGTTGATATTCGAGCCTTTTTGTGCAATGTGTTCTCCCAATACGAGAACTAACGCTTGCTGCAACAAATGGGTTGCGGTGTGATACTTTGTTGCCGTATCGGAATGCTCTGCAAGACCGCCTTTTGCAGCACCCGCTTCAAGAGTTTTCGATGCTTCCTGATGCTTTTTTTCCGCTTCCTTAAAACCTTCCGTATCGACGGAAAATCCGTTTTCTGCTGCAAGCTCCTGCGTAAGCTCTATAGGAAAGCCGAAAGTATCGTAAAGTCTGAAAGCGACTCTGCCGGGAATCTCCTTTTTAGGATTTTTCATAAGATTGGGAAGCAGCTTTTGGAATTCCGCTTCGCCTTTGCGCAATGTCTCACGAAATTTGTTTTCTTCCGCCGTCAATTCCGTGCAGATTTTATCGTGATTTTGCGAAAGCTCCGGATAAGCAATCTTAAAATTTTCGATTACGGCTTCTGCAACGCGCGTAAGAAACGTATTTTCAATTCCGAGTTTACGTCCATGCCGCACAGCGCGCCGTATCAGTCGCCTGAGAACGTATCCTGCGCCGATATTCGACGGAGTTACGCCCTTTTGATCTCCCAGTATAAATACTGCCGCGCGCGCGTGATCCGCAATAATTCTTACGCTTTTGTCCTTTTCTTCATTATCGCCGTAATTATATTTTGCAAGTTCTTCTATTGAATGAATGATGGGCTGAAATACTTCCGTAAGATAAACGCTGGTTTTTCCTTGAAGAATACAGTTTGTGCGCTCAAGCCCCATTCCTGTGTCAACATTGCGCTTGGGGAGAGGCTTTAATGTTTTTTCATCGACTCTGTTATACTGCATGAAAACATTGTTCCATATTTCCATCCAGTGTTCGCTGTCGGTGCTTTTGTTCGAATTTTCCGGAGGGAGTCCTTCTCCGACCCAATAAAATATTTCCGTGTCGGGACCGCACGGACCTGTCGGCCCTGCCGCCCACCAGTTGTCGCTTGCAGGAAGATAAGCGATTCTGCCTTCCGGCATTCCGTTGTCTTTCCAATACGATGCGGCATCCTCGTCGCGCGGAGCGTTGTCGTCCCCTGCAAATACCGTAACGGAAAGCATTCGCGGATCAAGTCCCAGCCATTTTGAATCGGTCAAAAATTCATAGCTGAACGCAATCGCTTCCTTTTTGAAATAATCGCCAAGCGACCAGTTTCCGAGCATTTCAAAACACGTCAAATGACTTGCGTCTCCAACTTCGTCAATATCTCCCGTGCGTATACATTTTTGGTAATCCGTAAGTCTGGTTCCTGCCGGATGCGGTTCACCGAGAAGATACGGAACGAGCGGGTGCATTCCCGCCGTTGTAAAAAGCACGGACGGATCATTTTCGGGAATCAACGATTGTCCGGAAATTTCAACATGATTTTTGCTCTTAAAAAAATCGATATATTTTTTACGAAGTTCGTTTGCTGTCATGGTTGCCTATCGTATTGAGGCATTGATTTTGTGTCAAGGCTGAATGAATGCCGATATTTTCGCTACTTCTTTGATGCTTTTTTCAATTTAATCGGCGTGCTATACTCGTTTTATGATGACTACAACGACGAATACACTGGAAAAAAATGCGTTTGCGGCACAAATGCTGAACTTTATCGAAAAAAGTCCGTGCAATTTTTACGCGGTAAAAAATCTTGCCGATGAATTGAGCGCGGCAGGCTTTTCCCGCCTTTACGAAAATCAAGCGTGGCTGCTTGAGCGCGGCAAAAATTATTTTGTAACGCGCAATTCTTCTTCCATTATATCGTTTAAGCTGCCGGAAAAACCGTTTAAAGGCTTTTTGCTCTGCGCTTCTCATAGCGATTCCCCCTGTTTTAAAGTCAAAGAGGGCGGAGAAATTGCGGCGGAAAAGCGTTATCTCAAACTGAATATCGAAAAATACGGCGGAATGATTGTTGCTCCGTGGTTCGACCGTCCGCTTTCCGTTGCAGGAAGGCTTATCTGCAAAGCGCAGGGCAGGCACGACAGACAAGACGGAGGCGCCGGAAACGCAATCGAACTTGAACAGCGCCTTGTCAACATTGAGCGCGACCTTGTGATGATTCCAAATCTTGCCATTCACATGAGTAAGGACGCGCCGTCTGCAAACGGATACAACGTTCAGGAGAATATGCTGCCGATTCTTTCGTGCTGCAATGCCGAGCTGACGGACGGCGGCGCGCGCGGCGGACTTTTACATCTTGCGGCGGCGGAGGCGGGAGTTGCGGAAGACAACGTTCTTTCATTCGACTTGTACGTGTACAACCGCGACAAGGGGAGATTCTGGGGCGCGGAAAATGAGTTTATCGCAAGTCCTAGATTGGACGACCTTGAGTGCGCGTATACGACTTTCAAGTCGTTTTTGGACGTGCAAAACGACGAATATGCAGTCGTCCATTGCGTTTTCGATAACGAAGAAGTCGGAAGTTTGACGCAGCAGGGTGCGGATTCTACATTTTTGCGCGATACGCTTGAACGGCTGTGCGCCTCTTTCAACATGGGAAGCGGAGCATTGAACCGGCTGCTTGCCGACAGTTTTATGGTCAGCGCGGACAACGCTCATGCAGTCCACCCGAATTATGCGCAAGTCGCAGATCCCGTAAATCGTCCGTTTGTAAACGGCGGGCCTGTCATCAAGTTTAATGCGGCGCAAAAATACACATCGGACGCGGTCAGCGCGGCGCTGTTCAAAACCGCCTGCCGGAATGCGGGCGTGCCGTTTCAAATCTTTACCAACCGCTCCGACATGGCAGGCGGCTCGACGCTCGGCAATATCAGTGCGCGGCACGTTTCCATTCCTTCCGTTGATATTGGCATTGCGCAGTGGGCGATGCACTCGCCGTTCGAAAGCGCGGGCGCAAAAGACCCCGAATTGATGCGCAAGGCGATAAAAGAATATTATGAAATACACTGGAGGCTGTATGAATGACTGTATTTTTTGCAAAATCTTGAAAGGCGAACTGCCGTGCATGAAAATCTATGAGGACGAGCGCACGATGGCGTTTTTGGACATCGCAAAAGACGTTGACGGGCATATTCTCGTTATTCCCAAAAAGCACGTTACGAACATCCTCGATGCCGACGGCGAAACACTTTCGCACGTCATGAACACCGTCAAAAAAATCGGCGCACATCTTACGGAAAACTGCGGCTACGAGGGCATGAACATCTTGAACGCCAACAACGAATGCTCCGGTCAGACGGTTTTCCACCTGCATATCCACGTGATTCCCCGTAAACGAGACGACGGTGTTGCAGGCTTTCCGAAATTTGCCGGAGCCAAAATACCGCTTGAAGAAATGTGCGAACGATTGAAGATGGATTAAAAGTGCGGCAGACCGGCGGCGGGCGGAAGCGACTTTGTTTTACAGCTTTAACTTGTTTCCTCTGTCTGCACACACGCTCACTCGCCGGCGAAAAGTATTCCTGACTGTTTTCTGACCTTTTCTACGATGCTGCATACTGCGGCGGAAATATCAAGCATGGTTTCTGCACGCTTTGTGTCTTTGCTGTCAATGATTTTTACGAATTCGGTAAATTCATGCAGCATACGGTGTGCGCTTCCAAAGTCGAATTGTTGAGGGGAACCGTGATTGGGAGTGAAAATAAAACGCTGCATCGCATTTGCAGGCATAGGTATTGTGATATTTGCCTTGTCGCCCTGTATGGAAAGCTGCGTCGGTGCGTTGCAGTCTTTTGCGCCGATGCAGACAACCTTAAAATCACGGTAATCCATCAACAATACGCCGCTGGTATCAATGCCTCTCTGAATGTTTGCGGCGTAAGTACAGTTTTGCGGTTCTCCAAATAAACCGGCTGCAAAATGAATATTGTAAACATTAAGATCCATCAAAGCTCCGCCTGAAAGCTGCGGATCAAAAACGGCAGGCACTTCTCCTGCCTTAAAACGGTCGTAGCGGCTGGAATATTGACTGTAATTGAGGCTGACTATTTTAATTTCGCCAAGTTCTTTAATTTTCTCTTGAAGAGCAATGTATGCCGGCAAATAGTGAACCGTTACAGCTTCAATCAAAATCAATCCTTTTGAATTTGCCGCATTGCGCAGAGTTTGTAATTCATAAACATTCGATGTTATCGGCTTTTCAAGGATGACGTTTTTGCCCGCCTCCAATGCTTGTTTTGCAAAAACAAAGTGAAGGTGATTGGGCAACGCAATATAAACCGTGTCCGTGTCGGAATCGAGCATTTCACAATAATCGTCAAAAACCTTAGGGATTCCGAATTCCTCAGCCGTCTTCAGGGCTTTTTCTTGATTCCTGCCCCAAATACTCAGCGATTCCAGCGGAACTTTGTGCAAAGTCTGCATTAAATCACGCACAATCATGCCTGTTCCGGCAATCCCCAGTTTCATAAATCCCTCCCGAAAGCCTGCATTAAGGCTGCATTTTGAAGACCGAAAGCCTAAGCGCGATTTTCAACGACTTTGATATCGAGCTTATATTTTTTTAGCATGTTCAGCTGTTCTTCGGTGATGCCGTAATCCGTTATTATATGGGAGACTCTGTCCAGCGAGCCTATGTCGAAATTGTGCCGTATCCCGATTTTCGTACTGTCGGCAAGAACGATAACCGATTCGTTTGCTTGCGAAATCATACCGGAATTTACGGCGGTTTCCTGAAACAGCGCGGTACTCAAAATGCCGTCAGGGCTGATACCGCTTACGCCTATAAAACATTTGTTTGCGCGTATGTTTTTTAAAGCTCCCAATGCAATCGGTCCGACCATAGAATGCTTGAACGTATTTATTCCGCCGCCCGTAAAAATCAGCTCGTACTTTGCGTCGTCAACGGTGTGCAGCGCGTTTGCATTATTCGTTATTATCGTTATGTTCATGTCGGCAAGAATGCGAAACATATAAAATGCGGTGGTGCTGCTGTTTATAAGAATGGTATCGCCCTCTTTTACCATTGAAGCGGCGTATTCGGCAATCATACGTTTTTTTGTCTCGTATTCGTCGTTTTTGTCATTGGGGAGCGCATAAGAATTCTGCATAAGGTGTAGAGTCTGCTTTTCGGTCAAAAGACTTTTAGCGCCTCCGAAAAAGCGTTCTGCCTTACCCTGTGCAGCAAGATCGTCCAAGTCCCGTCTTATCGTCAATGCGGAAACATTTAATTCCGCAGTCAAATCTTCGACTATCACGGAGTGTTCCGCGCTCAGCTTTTGAAGAATATAATTATGTCTCTTCGCTATTACCGATCTGCTACTTTTCATTACGCGCCCACTTTTATAGAAAAATTACTTTTTATATTTTATAAGATTATGCCGAAGTTTGAAAAACTCGACATTCGACCTATTAAATATCATAAAACGATAATAAAATCAAATATAACGCGAACATCATTGCCTAAAAACTTGCTATAAGGCTTTTAGACTAGGTCTGTCTAAAGACTTTAGATAAGGCGGGATAAACACTTTATCCCGGGTTGGATAAACATCTTATCCCGAACGAGATAAAGCTCTTATCCCGAGCGGGATAAACGTATCGTGCAGCTCGGGGACGGCAGTTGATTTTTAAGATAAATCCGATTTTTTGTCCTGAGATTGCTTAAATTTTTCCCACTTGAAGAATAATTATGCCTTTTGTAAAATCTGAAAAGCTGAGGGAGAAACTTAAATATACGTCTTTAGATTCTGCCGCTTGCCGCATTATTAACGTTCATTACAAAATACTCAAAATCCATAAACACAAGGGAGTAATATGAAAAGGAGATTTTCAATCAGCGCAAAAGTTGCGCTTTTATTCGGTCTGCTATTTTTATCTACCGGAATTTTGCTTGAAATTGCCGCAATAAGGATTTCAAGAGCGGCAGTGGCTGCAAAAATCGAAGCGCATTTACGGGATAATGCTCTGTACATTGCAGCATTGCTGGATGAGCAAGGGACGGAATTTATGAAATTCTTCCAAGGTCTTGCACGTATTCCCGAATTGAGAGATGAATCCGTACCGTTCGCTCAAAAAGCAAAGGATATTGCAAAAGAATTGTCGTTCGGTTCAAATGCGGAAAACATAACGGTCTGCGATTTAAATGGAAAAAGATATGATTCTTCCGGCTCCGTTTACGATGTAAGCAATATGAACTGGTACAAAAGCGCAAAGAGCGGTAAGAACGCAATTACGGAACCTGTCGTAACCGGTAACGCAGGTGATTTGCATATTACTTTTGCAGTTCCCGTTTACGACGACAATAAAAGAGTCGTCGCCGTTCTTGCCAGCGAAGTTTCGGGGCTGCTGCTTTGCAATGCGATTAAAAATATCGTTATAGGTAATACGGGAGAATGTTATGTGCTCGGACCTACGGGAACTACGATTGCACACGGAGATTCGTCCATGGTTGCAAAACAATTTAATCCGATTAAAGCAGGCGAAAGCGATTCTACCTATGCGTCCATGTCGGAATTTACAAAGACCGTTTTGAATTCAAACGAAAGTAAAACCGGAAGATACGTGTATCTCGGTACAGAATATATAGCTGCCAATGCATTGATGAAATCTACAGGGTGGACGGTCATTATAAAGACTTCGGCTGCACAAGCGTTTAAAGACATTTCAAGAATGCGCATACTGCTGATAAGTTTTTTCTCTATTACATTTACAATCGTAATAATTATAGTGTTGATTATGTCAATTAAGATGGTAAGCCCGCTTAAAAAGACCGTATCAGCATTGAGAAAAATATCGGAAGGCAACGGTGATTTGACTGTAAAACTTTCCGTTTCCGGTAACGATGAACTTACGGATGTAGCGGAAAGTTTTAATCGCACAATAAGAAAAATCGCCAGCGCAATCAGAACAATAGGAGCGCACACGGTAGTATTGCAGGAATTCGGAGAAGATCTTTCTGCAAACATGACGCAAGCTGCCAGTGCACTCAATGAAATCACTTCGAACATCGACGGTGTAAAACAGCAGGCAAAAAAGCAGTCGGACAGTGTTACCGAAACAAGCGGCACGATTACAAACATAATCAATACGATTGAACTGCTGAACTCAAGTATCGAAAGTCAATCTGCAAGCATTGTTCAATCTTCCGCGTCTGTGGAAGAGATGGTTTCAAATATAGCATCAATTACAAAATCGCTTGAAAAGAGCGATAAAATGGTCAAACTCCTTGCAGAAACGACCGCCGAAGGCAGAACGACAATGCAGACTGCTTCCGCCGTTACGGAAAAAATTATTGAAGCGTCCGGCGGATTGATTGAAGCAAGCAACGTAATACAAAATATTGCAGAACAGACAAACCTTCTTGCAATGAACGCTGCCATTGAAGCTGCTCATGCAGGCGAATCCGGAAAAGGGTTTGCCGTCGTTGCAGATGAAATCCGCAAGCTGGCGGAAGAATCCAGCATACAAGGCAAAAATATAACCGAAACGCTGAAAAAACTTAGCGACGAAATATCGGGGCTTTCTTCGTCTTCCAGAACGGTTGAAGAAAAATTCAATGCGATTTTCCAGTTGTCGGAAGACGTGCGCAGTATGAGCGCAGAACTTACATCCGCAATGCGTGAACAGGAAAACGGCAGCCGTGAAGTCCTTTCGGCAATAAAGACGATAAGCACAGCCAGCGCAGAAGTAAAAAACAGTTCCGATGAAATGATGAACGGAAGTAAAGGTGTTGCATTCGAGCTTCAAAAACTTGACGGACTCACTTCCGTTATAAAAGACAGTACGAGTGAAATGTCTATCGGCGTAACGGAAATCAACAAAGCGATGCAGGCGGTAAATCAACTTGCGACGAAGAATAAAGACAGCATTATAGGTCTTTCCGGCGAGGTTGGAAAATTCAAAATAGAAGAAACCCGCTCAAACAATGCAATCGCTGAAAATCCTGACGGAACTATCGATTTTGAGACAGCTATTGCCCGTCATTCCGAATGGAAATTCAAACTGCGCGGAGCAATTACTCGAAAAGAAAAACTGGATGCTGAAACAATTTCACGGGACGACTGCTGTGTACTTGGAAAATGGATGCACGGAACGGCAATGGAAAAATATGGCAGACTTGGAAGCTTTAAACGCTGCCTTTCAGATCATGCAAAATTCCATAAAGAGGCGGGACTTATTGCGGCTGCAATCAATGCTGAAAAGTTTTCAGAAGCGGAGAAAATGCTGGATACCGGCACTCCGTACACCATAGCGTCCCAGTCTGTCCGTGAAGCGATAATGCAATTTCAGGAAGAAACAAAACTATGATGCCGAAACTCGAGCTTTGACAACAGCGGTAAAACGCTCCGTTGCAGACAAGTGATTTTTGTCCGTTCGGCAAATATTGCTTGTCTGCTTGCGTTTAACGCATAAGTCCCGGAAATCACACGTGCGGCGCGACTTGTTTGTGGCTGCGCTTGCCGTTATAATTTTTTCCCATGAAGAAGATTGCCGTAATAACAGGCGCAAGTTCCGGCATGGGGCGGGATTTTGCGCTTCTTTTAAATGATTTTTTTAAAGTCGATGAAATATGGTTAATGGCGCGGAGAAAAGAGCGTCTCGATTCTCTTGCTGCGGAAATGAAATCTCATGAAAGTCTCCCGGATGCGCGCGCAATTGAAGTCGACATATCGGGGAAAAGCGGCGTAAATGCGTTTTCAAAATTGCTTGAAGATGAACGTTTGCACAACGGAGAATTTGAAATTTCATTGCTTATAAACAACGCCGGATTCGGAACTTACGGAACTTTTGAAGAGACTCCGCTTGATACGGAACTTAATATGATTGAATTGAACTGCGTAAGTCTTACGGGCTTTTGCGGGGCGGCACTCAAATATATGAAAAGCGGTGCGCACATTATAAATACTGCAAGTCTTGCATCCTTCCTG
>ERZ772960.2344-NODE-2344-length-13862-cov-14.055117_pt1 | contig 13862 bp, 14 predicted proteins | sample MGYA00580678_ERZ772960 | MGnify/ENA primary metagenome ERZ772960 (study PRJEB29015, sample SAMEA2737930) | human oral metagenome | biome: human oral; feature: human-associated habitat; material: dental | place: China | collected 2059 ... | reverse complement strand
CGGATTGATTGTTGCCGGGGGTCAGACCGGCCCAACTGCAAAGCCTCTTGGAAGAGTCGAACTGCGTCATATCCGTACCGATTTCGGAAAGGATCGTTATGGCAGATTCGCGCTTCATACCGGGGATTGTGCAAAGGAGACGGATGGCAGCGGCGTAGGGAGTCGTCATATGATCGAGTTTTTCATCGATGGTCTGGATCGCAGCATCCAAGTATTCCATATGCTGACGTATCTGCAGCATGCGAAACTTCTGCACCTCTGTGAGTTGAAATCCTTCGATGGATGCAACGACAGCAACAGCCTTCTTTTTGAGAGAGCGATGGAGCAGAGTTGAACAATGCTGCGCGGTTGGATCTTTGTCGGTCAGCAAATAATCGGTGATCTGACGGGCCGACTTTCCGAACATGTCAGAGACGACAGAATCCAATGCGATGTTACAGACGGTGAAGCCGTTTTGGAAACGGTTCTTCTCGCTACTGCGCATATTGACGAGCTTACAGCGATAGCGGGTGAATTCGCGCAATATGCGAATCTCTTTGCCGGGGATGAAGCTGCTTTTGACAAGACCGAAGCAGAACAGCTCGCCGATCCATTTGGAATCCTTAACATCGTCTTTGTTTCCTTTCACCGCGCGCACCCACTTTGGGTTGGCGATGACGACATGCAACTCCGGAGTGAGTACGTTGAGGACAGGAACCCAGTATTTGCCGGTGGATTCCATGCAAACGTCATAGCAGTCATTTTCGATGAGCCAATGTTTGAGCCTTTGAAGATCTTTGTTGAACGTGGAGAAGCGTTCCTTCTTATAAGAGAGTGTCCGCATCTTGGTGACAGATACGATGGTGGCAACAAGAAAACTTTTGTGGACATCGATGCCACAGCAGACGGGGTAAACGATTTTCATGTTGGCAATCCTCCTTTCATGGTTGAGGAGAGACATTGCCTGCCCATGCCAAGCAAAACGATAAGTCTATGCCAATGATTAGCGTACGGTCTAAGAGATCCACTTATTTGTGCTTGAGCGGCAGGGCTTGCACTGTTTCTGATACTGACTTGAATCGAAGGAGTTGACAATCCTCAACTTACCTCCCCGTGCTTTGTAGGGTATCTCTCCTCTCAGAAGATTATACCAAACAAGGGCGTGTCGCACCTTTGTTTTTATCCCTATTTGTGCCGCTTGCGACAGCGGCGGAATGGAGTTTCTGATGAAAAAGTTCTTGGCTCTACTCAGCGCCGTCCTCATATTCCTCGTCGTCGGCTGTGGAAATATGGGCAACGGCGACGGTGAGAGCGACCATGCGGACGCGTCCGTGCTCGACCTCTCGCAGCCCGTGCATCCGCCCGCCGATTTTGCAGGCAAGCGCGTGCTCGTCGCATTCTTTTCGCGTGCAGGGGAGAATTTCGAGGTTGGCTACATCGAAAAGGGAAATACGCACATCATTGCGGATCAGATTGCAGAAATCACGCACGCCGACAAGGTGTTCGAGATTCAGACGGTCAATCCCTACCCCGCCGACTATCAAGAGATGACAAAGGTCGCAAAGGAGGAACAGGCGTCATCTGCACGTCCCCCCCTCGCTGCACGCGTAGAGGATATGGCATCCTACGACATCATCTATCTCGGCTATCCGATCTGGTATCAAGATCTCCCGATGCCTATCTATACCTTCCTCGAAAGCTATGATTTCACAGGCAAGACGATCATCCCCTTCTGCACGGGTATGGGCAATGCGATGAGCGGCATGGAGGCAGACATTCCGCTCTTTGCCAAGGGTGCACAGATGAGACAGGGCTTTGGCATTCAGGGAAAATTCGTACATAACAATCCCGATCAGGCAAAACTTGAGGTTGCCAACTGGCTTTCCTCCCTGGGGTATACAAATTGATGCACACGCTCCTCTATATCCTCATCTGGGCGGTGATCCTCTTCCTGCCAAATAGGCTGCTGACAACGGAACCCATCCACGAGTATCTCGGGCTCATCTTCCTCCTGCTCGGCAGCATCCATTTCGTGCTCGTGCGCCGCTACCTGCGCGCACTCGTCACACTGCGCCTCAAGGTGACGCCGCTGAACATCGTCAACAGTGTCATGCTCGTGCTCCTCGTCGTCGTGATCGTGACGGGTATCCTCATCTCGCTCTATGCGACGCCCGTCGTACGGTTGCGCGGGCTCACGTCCATCTACGTACACGGGACGCATCTCGCCGCTGCCGTCCTCCTCTATCTCATCGTCGGCGTGCACGTGGGTTTTCACTGGCGTGCAATCTGGAACAGCATCCTGCGGCGGCTCTCCCTGCGCATCCCCGAGCGATTCTCGCGCGTCTTCGATGCGCTCGGCATCCTCCTCATCATCGCGGGACTTCACGCCTTTGTCACAACGCATATCTACGAGAAAATCCTCTTTGAGCATCTCTCCTTCGGCGGTATCCTTGGCACATGGCAGTATCAGCTCGACCTCATGCTCATCTTTGCCGCCTGCATGAGCTGCGCCGTCTTCTTCGAACAGAGAAAAAAATAGTGCTGCATCATGAAGCTATACAGCGTTCATGACACAGCACTATTTTTATGTGCTACAGCATCGCATCCATCGCATCAAAGATCGGCAGGAGAACCGACAAAACGACAAAGAAAATAACAGCTCCGACAAGGACGATCATCAGAGGCTCGGCAAGCGCCTCAATCCGCGCGGCATACGTCCCTGCCCTGCGACGGCAGTAATCCGCCCCGTGCTGCAGCAAATGCTGCAGATCACCCGTCGCCTCCCCTGCTGCAAGCATTCCGCGCAGAAGGGCGGGCAGATACGGTTCATGCAGAACAATCTGTGCGAGCGTGCGCCCCTCGACGAGGCTCTGCTCCATCCGCGCGAGATGATGTGCGATCGCACGATTGCCCGTTACGGATCGCACCAGACCAACGGCGCGGTCAAGACGGATCCCACTGCGCAGGAGGAGCGCAAGCGTACGCAGGATCATCTGCCATTCCGAGAGTTTCACGAACATCCCGAGTACAGGCACGCGTAGGAGAACGGCATCGCCATAGCGGCGCAGAGACGGTATGCGGAGCAGCAACACCGCAGCAAGACATACAGCGGCAATGATGGCAGCGACAAGATATGGCTGCGCCAAGACGACATCCGAGAGAGCCAGCAGCATCCGCGTCGGCAGCGATAGCTGTGTACCAAGATCGCGCAGAAGTGCAGCAAAGACAGGCAGAATGAAAACCGTCATGACAAGCACGGACAGAGCCGTCGCACCAAGCAGGAACATCGGATAGGCGAGCGCACTGCGCAGCGATTCACGCAAAACATGCGCCTCCGTGAGAGCGGCAGCCGCTTCACACAGGATCGTATCAAGGTGCCCGCTCTCTTCCCCTGCGCGCACCATCCCGACCAGACTTTCGGGAAATGCCGCGGGGCGCATCTCCATCGTCTGAGAGAGCGGCATCCCGCGCGACACCTCCGCATGAAGCGCAGCGATCAGCCGCCCGTAGGAGGATCGCTCGGACACGCCCGCACGCAGATGTGCCAGTGCCTCATGCACGGGAAGCCCCGCCTCGAGGAGTGCCGCCAGTTCGTGCAGGAACGCAATCCGTTCCTCTGCCGTGATTCCACCCCACATGAGCGGGACATCGGGCAAGCGAAAGCCGTTCTCCTCCCTGATGCGCAGAACGATCTTCCCCTCCGCCGCAAGAGCACGCACTGCCGCAGGTGCAGAGTCCGCCGTGATTGTCCCGCGCAGAGATATACCACCCTCAGCACGCGCATGATAAGAAAACGTTCTCATGCGATCATGCCCTTTGCGCGCAGCTCCTTCTCCGCCATCGCCGCCGTCTGCATCCCCTGCGCCGCACCGCTCATCATCACGGACGCAAGCTGCGAGCAGCTTCCCTGCCGCAGGATATTCCGCACGGCAGGCGTTGCCATGAGCACCTCGAACGCAGCAACACGCCCGCCGCCGCGACACGGCAAGAGACGCTGCGCGAAAATACCCGTCAGGACATCGGCAAGCTGCGCCCGCACGGCATCGCGCACATCCGGCGGAAACATACTCTCCACGCGCAGCGGGGTCTCTGCCGCACCGCGCGTATGCAGCGTCCCGAGGACGAGCACACCTGTCGTCGCCGCCATGAGCGCTGCCTCCATCGTCGCACGGTCGCGAATCTCCCCTACGAGCAGGATGTCGGGATCCTCACGCAGCGCACTGCGCACGGCATCGGGGAACGAAGCGAAGTCGCGCCCCGCCTCGCGCTGACTGAGAAATGCACACGCAGACGGAAAGATGTACTCGATCGGATCCTCCAGCGTGATGATGTGGACAGACCGCGTGCGATTGATCTGCGCAATCAAAGAGGCAAGCGTCGTCGTCTTGCCCGCTCCCGTCGCTCCGCAGATCAGCGCGAGTCCGTCCCGTGCTGCGGCAAGTCCGCGCAGCCCTGCGGGCATCCCGATCTCCTCGGGCGTCGGAATACGCGCGGGCAAAAGGCGCAGAGCAATGCCGACGCCATCCTGCATGCGGTAGGCATTTCCACGAAACCGCCGCCCCTCATACATCCACGAAAAATCGACATCGCGTTCAGAGAGTACTGCACGCTGCTCCTCCGACATCACGCGATTCATCAGCTGCTCCATCAGGACAGGCGTCGGTACAAACTCCTCCGGCATCAGCACGCCGTCACACCGCATCTGCACGCGCTGTGTGGGCGCAATGTGAAGATCGGATGCCTCTGCCGCAATCATACGGTGCAGAACCGCCGCCAAACGCTCGCGCTCATCCATAGAGTACCCGCCCCACCTCCGCGAGGGTCGTCTCCCCCGCCAACACCTTTGCCGCAGCATCCTGCCACAGCGTTTCCATGCCGTCCTCCACCGCCGCAGCATGCAGCGATGCCTTGTCACGTCCTGAGAGGATGGCACTGCGGATGCGCTCCGACACGGGAAGGATCTCGTGAATCGCCATGCGCCCACGGTAGCCGCTGCCGTGGCAGTGCGCACAGCCGCGTCCCCGCACCAACGTCAACCCCTCATGGTAGAGCGCACCGAGCTGTACCTGCGCACGCGAACCGAAGGGAACGACATACGCCTCACGACAATGCGCGCATACACGCCGCACGAGACGCTGTGCGATGACCCCCGACAGCGTCGCCGCAAGCAGATAGGGCGGCACGCCCATTTCGATCATGCGGAAGACTGCCGATGCCGTATCCTCTGTGTGCAGCGTCGAAAAGAGCGCGTGCCCCGTGAGCGCAATCCGCACCGCCATCTCCGCCGTCTCGCGGTCGCGGATCTCACCGAGCAGAATCTTCTGCGCATCCTGCCGCAGTGCCGCACGCAGCCCCGCGACAAACGTCAGCCCCGCCTCGGGGTTCACCTGAAACTGACTGATGCCTTCGATCCGCCGCTCCACCGGATCCTCGAGCGTCATGATGTGACAATCCGGCTCGTTCAGCGCGGAGAGCGCAGCGTAGAGCGTCGTCGTCTTGCCCGAGTTCATCGGTCCACAGAGGAGGAGCAGCCCCGTCGGACGACGGATCAGCCGCGCAAACAGCTCCTGATTGCGCGGTGTAAAGCCCAGCTCCGCACAGCCGAGAAAGCGCTCTGCCGCATCCATGATGCGCACAACCATCCGCTCGCCATCCACCACGGGGAGCACGGCGACGCGCATATCAATCGCACGTTCCCCCATGCGGTAGCGGATCTGACCGTCCTGCGGGCGGTTGCGTTTTGCCGTATCCAGCCCCGCCATCACCTTGAGTCGTGCGATAATGACAGGCGCAAGCTCCGTCGGGAACTGAATCGGACGCTCCCGCAGAAGACCGTCCACGCGCATACGAATCCGCAGACCGCCGCCCATCGGCTCGAGGTGAATGTCCGTCGCATCCTCCGCGAGCGCGGTATCCAGAATCGCATTGACGAGTTTGACAACGTGACTGCCGCTCGACCCCTCCGCAGAAGCACCGCGCCGCACCTCACGCGCAGCCTCCGTGACAAGCCGCTGTGCCTCCTCCCGCTCCATAGGGCTCACCCCCTTACATCAGCCGACACATCCGCCGCATAGTCCACCGCGAGCAAATAAAGCCCGCAGGCGGGCGCCGTCGGGCTCGCGAGCCGCCGGTCACGCGCGGCAAAGATCGCGGCGAACCGCTCCACCGAAATACGCCCAAGACCGACGCTGACAACCGTACTCATGATATTGCGCACCATGTGATAGAGGAACCCGTTCCCGTGGAGATAGCAGGAAAGCCGCCCCGCCCCCTCCGCCGTCAGCCGAATCTCATCAAGCGTGCGCACAGGCGACATGGGTGCACCGCCCGCCGCACGGAACGAAGAGTAGTCATGCGTCCCCATGAGCAGAGCAAGTGCCGCACGCATGGCATCGTGATCGAGCGGCCGAAAGACCTGCCATGTATAGCTGCGCGTAAATGGGTTTGGAACAGTGCACTCCTCCAAACGGTAGACATACGCCTTGCCCGTCGCACTGTGACGCGCACTGAAATCGCGCCCTGCCTCCCACGCCTCTGTCACCACAATATCGGGCGGTAGGAGTCCGTTCACCGCGCGCGGCAGCCGCTCCACGGGAATACGTCCGTCCGTGAAGAAGTTCACCACCTGCCCATAGGCATGCACCCCCGCATCCGTGCGCCCCGCGGCAGCAAGCTCCACCTCCTCCGCGCAGACCTTCCGGAGCGCGCGTTCGAGGACATTCTGCACAGCGACGACAGGCGGTGTCTGCCGCTGGAAGCCGTGGTAGTTCGTCCCGTCGTAGGCGACCTTCAGCGCAACATTGCGCGCGCGTGCCTTCATCCGCACGACATTTTCAGGGCGCAATGCTCAGCCCTCCAAGACTCAGGGCGCAGATCCCTGCCGCACCGACAAAGAAAACGGCAATCGCCAGATAGTCGAGCCGTCCCGTACGCAGCTCCTTCATCTGCGTGCGCCCCTCACCACCGCGATAGCAGCGCGCCTCCATCGCAAGTGCCAGCTCGTCTGCGCGACGAAACGCCGAGAGGAAGAGCGGCACGAGCACAGGCACGACCGCACGCACGCGCTGCATGATGTTCCCACGCTCAAAGTCCGCACCACGCGCCTTCTGCGCCTTCATAATGCGATCCAACTCCTCAAGCAGCGTCGGCACGAAACGCAGGGCAATCGTCATCATCATCGAGAGTTCATGCACGGGCACGTTCACGCGACGCAGCGGCGCGAGCAGCGCCTCCAGTCCGTCCGTCAGACGCAAGGGACTCGTCGTTAGTGTCAGCAGCGTACTGAGCAAAATGAGCAGCACGAGGCGCAGCGAGATGTACGAGCCGCGCGCAAGCCCCTCCCATGTCATCCCCAAGGGGCCGATACGGAAGACCTCCGTCCCCGGCGTCATAAATAGGTGCACGCCGAACGTAAAGAGCACAATCCAGAGGATCGGCCGGATCGAGCGCAGCTGCATCCCAAGCGGAATCTCGGAAAACACCATCAAAAGTGCAACCGAAAGAGAGAGCGCAAGGAATCCTGCCGCGTTTTCCACAAAGAAAATCAAGAGCAGAAAGAAAAAGAGCAGCACCATCTTCACGCGCGGATCCATGCGGTGCAAAAAGGAGTTTCCGGGCAAATAGCGTCCAATTTGAATATCATTAAGCACGAACAATCACTTCCAAATTCTATTTTTTTCATTATAGCATTAAAGCGAACCTTTTTCATTTCTTTTTCTCATAATTTATGTTATACTACCTCGTACTTAATAATATCATAACACAATCTTTCGGAGTACATATTCCCAAAGAAATCGTGATGATAAAATTTAAGGAAGCGCTGATAAATTCAACGCCATCATCTTGGCACATCTTTTTCGCCCCCTCTGTGTCGACAAATCCTCCACATAGCGGGCGGCTATGCGTCCGGTTTGTCTCCTTGATCGGACAAAAAATCTGCACCAATCTGACGGATTTCATTTTATCAGCGATTCCTTAAGAAATATTATAATGGAGGTATCTTTATGGAAGAAGCATTTATTGGGCGACAGGCTATATTGGATCAGAAAAAGAAAGTATATGCTTACGAAATTCTCTTTCGCAGCGGTCTCAAGAACGCCTTTGACCCCAACCTCGACGGCAACATTGCAACGCATAGCGTCATGGTCAATGCCATGCTCGACTTCGGCATGAACAAGCTCGTCTCGGATAAGCGAGCCTTCATCAACTTCACCGAGCAAAACCTCCTGAACCGCGCACCGAAACTCCTCCCATCGGAAAACGTCGTCGTGGAGATTCTCGAGACCGTTCAGCCAACCCCTGAGATTTTGGAGGTCGTGCAGGAACTCAAGGAAGCGGGCTACAAGATCGCACTCGACGACTTTGTCCTCCTGCCCGGTTACGAGCCGCTCATCGAGATGGCGGACATCATCAAGGTGGACTTCCGCATCACAACCGAGCCCAAGGAGCGCAAGAAGTTACGCGAGATTTTGCCGAAGCACGTCCGTCTGCTCGCAGAGAAAATCGAAACGGAGGAAGAGTTCCAACAGGCGCTCGACTTCGGCTACGTCCTCTTTCAGGGCTATTTCTTCTGCAAACCCGCGATTCTGCATCAGAAGCGCCTCACGAGCAACGCACTCTCGAAGATACGCCTCCTGCGGGAGATCAACCAGCCAAACGTCAATTTCTCATCGATCACCGGCGTCATCTCCTCGGACACGAACCTCGTTCACAAGCTGCTCACCTACATCAACTCCGCAGGCATTGGCCTCACGAATCACGTATCCAACCTCAAGCAGGCAACCGTCCTCCTCGGTGCCAGCGGCGTGCGCCGCTGGGTAACCCTCGTCAGCCTGCAAACCTTCTCCGAGGATAAGCCGCCCGAGCTCTTTACCCTGTCCCTTCTCCGCGCAAAATTCTGCGAACTCATCGCTCAGAGTCTCAAGCGCCCCGGAGTCACTCCGGATACGGGCTTCCTGCTCGGCATATTCTCCCTGCTCGACGTACTGCTGAGCCTCCCCATGGAGGACGTTCTCAAGGAGGTCGCCCTTGCAGACGATCTCAATGCGGCACTCCTCGGCGAGGACAACGATCTGCGTCACATCCTCGACCTTGTCGTTGCCTATGAAAGAGGCGATTGGGATACTGTCATCAGCTGCTGCGAGCTCTTAAAGATCTCGCCTGATCGTATGAAGCCGACCTATGATGCTGTACTCGAGTGGTACAATATCTTGCAGACCCTCAGCTAAACGCCAACGAAAAAGCCCATCGGAGCGAATCCGATGGGCTTTTTGCATGACATGAGATTATTTGGGATTGTACTCCACAATCGTAATTTTTTTATTCTCATTGAGGTCGATGACCTCGTCCTCCGAGATCGTGACAATCGGCAGCGGCACAACACCGTGCGGATATGCCGTGATCGTGCCCTCGCGGTGGTTGCTGAGGAGCACGCGCGAGCCGAGAAACGCATTCTTGATATTCGTCAACACGGGGATGCAGACCTGCGGATCGAGCGCCGTATACATCTGGCGTGCGATCTCCGACACTGCATCGAACGGTGTGCGACGCAGATAGCCCTCGCGCTCCACCGTGATATTGTCATAGAGATCGGCAACAGCGACAATACGCGCATAGAGATGAATGTCATCGCCCTTGATATTGAACGGGAATCCGCTCCCGTCCATGCGCTCGTGATGCTGGAGCGCGGCAAGACGCACGCCCTCCGTGAGCCCCGCGACATTTCTGAGAATCTGCGCCCCATCCACCGTATGCTGAATGTAGCGTTCATAATCCTCGCCTGTGAGCGTATCGATATTCTTCTCAAGCAGACGCTGGTCGAATTTCGACTTGCCGACATCGTGCAGGAAGCCAGCGAGTACGATATCCTTTGCCATCTCGCGATCCAGCCGCATCCACTTCGCAATAACGCCCGAGAGAATCGAGACGCGCAGCGAGTGGTTGTAGATGTCGCTCGCAAGGTGATTGATCTCGTTCAAGTAGTCAATCGTCCCGCTGCGGCGCGAGAGCGGAAGAAGATCCGTCCGCACCATCTCATTCGTCTGGGCAATGGGCACACTCCCCGTCGCCTTTGCCTCCTCGAAGATCGACTTCGCGGTTCCGACCACATTCTCATACTGCTTGATAAAGAGATTGCTGCGCGAGAAAATCGGCGAGCGATCCTCCTTCAGCTCCGCCTCATCCTTGATGTAGACAACAGGAATCTTCAGGAACTTCAGACGCGTAATATGCGCCGCCGTCAGCTCCGTATTCTCCGCTACAACGACCACATGTTTGGCATTGACGATCGTTCGCGCAAGTATCATCCCATTTTCAAGATCGTCCACGGATATTGCACGCAAGGTAAGCCCTCCCTCGATTTTTCCTCTTCATTACGCACGAAACTATTGCACCTATAAATATTTCGACCTTTGTGAAAAAAAACCTGCCTGTGCAAAATAAAACTTGACTTTATTTTAATCAGTACCGTATAATATCCTACGTTAGCACTTTATCTTACTAAAGCAACACTAAGGAGAGATGGTACGATGAACTGGAAGAATATTTTTGCAGGCGCGGCAGTGTTCGCGCTATCAGCGGCACTGCTCACGGGCTGCGGTGGCAGCGAGAAGGCGCCTTCAACGGACAATGCGGCGGAGATGGGTAAGATCATCGTCGGACTCGATGACAACTTCCCGCCGATGGGCTTTAAGAACGAGAAGAATGAAATCACCGGCTTCGATGTCGATCTCGCGAAGGAGGCGGCAAAGCGTCTCGGACGTGAGGTCGAGTTCAAGGCGATCGACTGGTCGAGCAAGGAGGCGGAGCTCAAGAGTGGTCGCGTCCAGATCCTCTGGAACGGGCTCGACATCACCGAGAAGCGCAAGGAGAACATGCTCTTCTCCAAGCCCTATATGGACAACCGCCAGATCATCTTCGTGAAGAAGGGTACGACCGCCGTCACGGACGAGAAGAGTCTCGCGGGCAAGACCGTCGGCACGCAGAGCGCCGGCACGGCAGAGGAATACATCGATGCGACGGACTTCTACAAAAAGGACGTCAAGGAGGTCAAGAAGTACCCCGACTATGTTGCGGCGTTCATGGATCTCGAGAACGGTCGTCTGGATGCCGTCATCGGCGATGAGATCGTCGGCCGCTACTACATGAGCAAGCACCCTGACCAGCTCGAGGCTCTCGACGTGGTCGTCGGCCCCACGAGCGAGTTTGGCATTGCATTTGCAAAGGACAACACCGTCCTGCGTGATGAGGTGCAGAAGGTACTCGATGAGATGAAGAAAGACGGTACGATTGCAAAAATCTCGACCAAATGGTTTGCAAAGGACATCACGAAATAAACACAGGGAAGAAGGGGGTTGCCGCACGAAGCTGAAAACCTTCGTGCAGCGCCCCCTTTTTGCCTGCAAGGATGAAATGGTATAAATGGATAAAATACTCGACACAACGTTCCTGATGCTCGAGGGGTCAACGGTCACCCTCGAGATTTTCTGCGTTACACTCGCACTTTCCCTCCCGCTCGGACTCTTTGCCGCACTCGGGCGGCTTTCGCGTTTTCGGCTGCTCAGCCGACTGCTTGAGGTATATATCTGGATCATGCGCGGTACGCCGCTGATGCTCCAATTACTCTTTGTGTATTTTGCGCTCCCGATGGTCGGCATCATGCTGCCCGACATCGCAGCGGCACTGCTTGCCTTTGTCCTGAACTACGCCGCCTACTTCGCGGAGATCTTCCGCTCCGGCATACAGGCAGTCCCGCGCGGACAGTTCGAGGCAGCGCGCGTCCTCGGCATGAGCGCACCGCTCACCATGCGGCGCATCGTCCTGCCGCAGGTGCTGCGCATCACCCTGCCGCCCGTCAGCAACGAGACCATCAACCTCGTCAAGGACACCTCCCTCGTCTACATTCTCGCCATGAACGACCTCCTGCGCGTCGCGCGCACCATCGTTCAGCGCGAGTTCGACATGACACCATTCCTCATCGCCGGCATCTTCTACCTCGCGATGACCGCCGTGCTCACCTATGGATTCAAGAAATTGGAGGCGCATTATGGCAAATACGAAAACTGACGACATAATGCTCTCCATGCGCGGCATCCACAAATCCTTCGGCGCGCTCGGCGTCCTGCGCGGCATCGACCTCAGCCTTGCACGCGGGGAGGTGCTTGCCATCATCGGCTCATCGGGCTCGGGCAAGTCGACGCTCCTGCGCTGCATCAACAAACTCGAGACCATTGATCGCGGCGACATTTCAATCCACGGGGAAAAACTCTGTTGGACGAAGAACGGCGCGACAACGGCAACATACGCGAGCAACGCCGACGTACGCCGCATCCTCATGTCCACGGGCATGGTCTTTCAGCAGTTCAACCTCTTCCCGCACATGACCGTCATCGAGAACCTGATCGAGGCCCCCATTCATGTCAAGGGAATGTCACGCGATGAAATTCTCCCCTATGCGCGTGGACTCCTTGCCAAGGTTGGGCTCTCCGACCGCGAAAACTACTACCCGAGCCAGCTCTCGGGCGGGCAGCAGCAGCGCGTCGCCATCGCGCGGGCACTCGCCATGAAGCCCGACATCATGCTCTTTGACGAGCCAACCTCTGCGCTCGACCCCGAGCTCACGGGCGAGGTGCTGCGTACCATGCGTGCCCTCGCCGCCGAGCGCATGACCATGATCGTCGTCACACACGAGATGGCATTTGCCCGTGAGGCGGCAACCAATGTCATCTTTATGGACAGCGGCGTCATCGTCGAGCAGGGCGAGCCGCAGACATTTTTTAGTGCGCCGAAGGAGGAGCGGACGAAGGAATTTTTGCAGAATATGCTTTGATTTTACAGAGTGTTATTTCTGCGGGAATATGGTACAATATGGGTATGCTAAGGAGAGAAAAGGTGCCGAAGGTATTTTAGGAAGCACTGATAAATTCAGCCCAATCATCTTGGCGCATCTTTTTCGCCCTCTCTGTGTCGACAAATCCTCCACATAGCCTTTGCTATGCGTCCGGTTTGTCTCCTTGACAGGACAAAAAATCTACACCAATCTGACGGACTTCATTTTATCAGCGATTCCTTTATGAAAATACAATATGCGAAAGCCCCTGTGAAAACGATTGGGAGCATGGACAGAACACTGAAACAGCGTATTAAGAAGGCGATTGAAGCCCTTCCAAAAGGTGATGTAAAGCCGCTCAAAGGAAGTAGTGAGCTTTATCGTTTGCGGGTCGGAGACTGGCGAATTGTATTCTCCTACCCGGATAAGGATACAATACTGGTTGAAAGAATTGCTCCACGTGGAAAGGTTTACAAAGGAGGTTTGCCAATATGACTGCACGGGCACAGCTTGTAGAAATGATTGAGTTTATTCCGGAGCGAGAGCTCCCCATTATTCTGGAGGTTGTGAAGCGTTTCATATCAAGCACCACAGATGACCTCGCCACCGAAAACGATCATGAAGCACATCGTATTGCTATGCAAGAATATGAACACGGCGAAACGATTTCTCATGAGGCAGTCAACTGGGATTGATTTGGAAGTCGCACACAGCGTTTTCTGTCTGTGTTTAGAGAAGGGAATGCACCATGTCCGCAGAGATCATCGACCTGACCCGCATCAAGGAAATGGAAGTAGATGAGGTCATCAAAATCTTCGATGAGATGATCGAGGAGGCACCCGCGCTGGGGATGCCCGAGGTCGCAGCAAAGGCGCAGGAGTTCAAAAAGGAGATTCTGAAGACGGTCATAAAAGGGGAATCGTAGAACAGCGTTGTAGATTTATGATATAATATATAAATATACTCCATTTGGAGGAATACTGATGAATGTTATCTTCTATCAGAAAGAAGATGGAACAGAGCCGGCAAAAGAGTTCTTAAAAGGACTTGATCCTAA